>Ga0123335_1001510_pt1 | contig 37631 bp, 49 predicted proteins | sample BiotimSIPDNA_2_FD_89707 | JGI IMG/M metagenome (GOLD analysis project Ga0123335, IMG submission 89707) | Anaerobic biogas reactor microbial communites from Washington, USA - Biogas_R2 time_0 SIP DNA | ecosystem: Engineered > Bioreactor > Anaerobic > Unclassified | place: Washington, USA... | reverse complement strand
TTGCTGATTGAAAGACGTTCCGGATACCCGGCGAATCAGGCTGACAAGAATGGCGATGTCCCACGACCCTTCTGACAATCCAAGGAACCGCCCTTCTGGGGCGGTTCTCAGACTGTCGAAAAGGTCTGCGGACCTTTTTCGATTCGGAGGATTGCTGTGGAATGTTTTCGCTGTTCGCAAAAACGCCCCGCGCGTCCGGCAGAGCCGGACGACACGATGGCAATCGGGGGGCCGCCGCCCCCCGAAGCCCCCTGCATCATCGTCTGTAGTAGGGTTTTTTGACAGCCCGGGAACCGCCCTTCTGGGGCGGTTCCCTTGTTGAGCCAAAGACCGGTTACAGCTGCTCGAACCGGCCGGTGAAGAAGCGAAGCTGCCTGGGCTCGTACGCCCATTTCAGCCCGCGGATGTCCTCCCTGTGCCGGAAGAGGCGGGTGACGGTGTCGGCGACCAGGTCCATGTGCCGGTAGGTGTACACGCGCCGGGGGATGGTCAGGCGCACGGTCTCCAGCTTCGGGGCGTGGTCCTTTCCGGTTACCTTGTCCCGGCCGGCGGAGACGATGCCGCGCTCCATCGCGCGCACGCCGCCCTCCACGTAGATGGCCGCGGCCAGCGCCTGGGCGGGCAGCTGCTCCTGCTTCAGGTGAGGGCAGAAACCCCGCGCGTCCAGGAAGACCGCGTGGCCGCCGACCGGGCGCACGATGGGCACACCCGCGTCCTGCAGCAGGTCGCCCAGGTAGCGCACCTGCTTGACGCGGTGCTCGATGTATTCCTCCTGCATGGCTTCCCGAAGCCCGATGGCCATGGCCTCCATATCCCGGCCGGCCATCCCGCCGTAGGAGGGCATGCCCTCGAACACCACCACCAGCTCCCTGGCGGCCTGGAACAGCGACTCGTCGTTGAGGCAGAGGAAGCCGCCGATGTTGGTGATGCAGTCCTTCTTGCCCGACATCGTGCAGCCGTCCGCGTAGCTGAACTGCTCCAGCACGATGTCTCGGATGGGCTTGTCCGCGTAACCCTCCTCCCGCTCCCTGATAAACCAGGCGTTCTCCACGCACCGGGTGGCGTCCATGAACACCTTGATGCCCTGGCCCCTGCAGTACCTGGACACCTCGCGCAGGTTGCCCATCGACACCGGCTGCCCGCCGGCCAGGTTGACCGTGACGGCGACGCAGACGTAGGCGATCTGCCCCGCGCCCACCCGGTCCACCAGGCCCTTCAGCTTGTTCAGGTCCACGTCGCCCTTGAACGGCAGCTCCGCCTGCGCGTCGTGCGCCTCGTCGCGGATGATGTCGAAGAAGACGCCGCCGTTGGCTTCCTGATGATAGCGGGTGGTCGTGAAGTACATGTTGCCGGGGACGTACTGCCCGGGCTGGATGGCGATGCGGCTCAGCAGGTTTTCCGCTCCCCGGCCCTGGTGGGTGGGAATGACGTGGCGAAACCCGAACAGCTCCCGGACCGTCCCCTCCAGGTGATGCCAGTTGCGGCTGCCGGCATAGGCCTCGTCCCCCAGCATCATCCCCGCCCACTGGCGGTCGGACATGGCGTTGGTGCCCGAATCGGTCAGCAGGTCGATATACACGTCCTCCGAGTCGATCAGGAAGGTGTTGTATCCCGCCTTCCGGATGATGCGCTCGCGCTCCTCCCGCGTGTTCATGCGGATGGTCTCGACGGACTTGATGCGGTACGGCTCCGCGGGATACCGGTTTAAATCCATGGCGTCCTCCTTGTTTTCGTATGCTTCGCTGATGGGATTGTAGCCCCGCGCGGAAGGGAATGCAATAGAAAAAGTACAGAAATAAAACATATCATTCTATTGTTCAGCCGGGGCGCGGCGCGGCGGGCCGGATTTGCGCGGCTGCAATCCGGCGGCCTTCGCACAGTCGGCAGAATCCGGGGGAAAAGGCGGAGCCGCCGGCTGACAATAAGAAAAGAGGAAGCCGCCGGGGACCCGGCGGCTTCAGTCTGTTAAGGGAACGGTTCCCGGGGCTTTGCCCCGGGCCCTATGAGGGGCTTTCAGCCCCTCAACCCCTTCATGGTCTCCGAAATGCTTCACTGAAGCAGATTAACCAATGAAATGCCTGAAGAGGTTAAAAGAAGCTCAGCCGTCTTTTCCCCAGGGCGTCCCTTCCATGTTTCCTCCCGCCCAGGGGCTGTGCGCTTCGGCCTTTATATGGAAAGAACACATGAACGGGCGGCATGCCGGGGAGACGGCCGGCGTCCGGGTCGGGGCCTTTTCAGGCCAGCCCGAATTCGCCTTTGAGCGCCTCCATCATCAGCGCTTCCGGCGCCTTGAGGCCCGTCCATAGGTTGAAATTGACCGCCGCCTGGTTGACCAGCATGCCCAGCCCGTTGATGGCCTGCGCGCCGCGCGCGGCCGCTTCTTTCAGGAAGGGCGTGTCCGGCGGGTTGAACACCACGTCCGCGGCCGCCATGCCCGGGCCGACGGAGTCGTAATCGATATCCGGGCGGGCGTCCGTGTCCGGGAACAGGCCGATGGAGGTCGCGTTGATGAGGAGGTCCGTGCCCTCCGGCACCCGGATGCCCGGCGTCCAGGGCAGAAACTCGCAGGCAGCCGCGGTCTTCCCCGAGACGAGGGCGGCCAGCTCCTCCCCGCGCAGGACGGTGCGGTTGATGATGCTGACCTTCCGGGCGCCGGCCAAGGCGCATTCCACCGCCACGGCGCGCGCCGCGCCGCCCGCGCCCAGCACGGTCACGTGCCGGCCCTTCGGGTCGCGGCCGCTTTCGACCAGGGACTTGAGCATGCCCTTGCCGTCGGTGTTTTCGCCCAGCAGCCTGCCTTCCCGGTTGACGACGGTGTTGACCGCGCCGATGATTTCCGCCGCGGGGGACAGCTCGTCCAGGTGAGAAATCACCGCGATCTTGTGCGGGATGGTCAGGTTGACGCCCCGCCAGTTCATCGCGCGCATCCCGCGCACCGCGTCGCCCAGGTCCTCCGGCTTGACCAGCACCGTCAGGTAGCGCCACGGGATGCCCGCCTCCCGGAAGGCGGCCTCCTCGACCACGCCGGTGGGATTTTCGTCCACCGGATACCCGAACACACCCACCAGCTCACTGCGGTAACTCTTGGACATCCTTGATTCCTCCCCGGTTTGTATGGCCTTCTCTTCCTTCCCAACATAGCCCGCGCGCAGGTCAAAGTCAAGCGCGGCGCGGCGCGCCGCCGCGCCTTTCCGGCTGTTTCCCAGATTATGATACTCCCGGGGTGGCGTTACATGGTTCCCGCCCGGAAGGGCTTGATTCACAGCCATACCGCGGAGGGATGGGAGATGGGCTTGCAGAAAAAAGGGAAAAAATTGCAATTTTGTGCTTGCATTCCTCCCGGGGCATGCGTATAATACCCCTGCTGTCTGTTTTGGGATGAAGCGATAGGTTGCCGCCCCGGCCTTGGGCGGGTCATTATCGCGGACCATGCCCGACAATCGGGCGACGGGCTCACGGCCGTGGCGGAAACGCCGCGCGCGAGCGAACTTAAAGGAGGAAATCTAATGGCCAGCCAGAAAATCCGCATCAAGCTCAAGGCGTACGAGCACCATCTCATCGACCAGTCCGCCGAGCGCATCGTGGACACCGCCAAGCGGACCGGCGCCCGGGTCTCCGGCCCCGTGCCGCTGCCCACCGAGAAGGAAATCGTCACCATCCTGCGCGCCCCCCACAAGTACAAGGACAGCCGCGAGCAGTTCGAGCGCAGGACGCACAAGCGCCTGATCGATATCCACAGCCCCACTTCCCGCACCGTGGACGCCATGATGAAGTTGGATCTTCCCGCCGGCGTCGAGATCGAAATCAAACTCTGAGGCAGGAGGCAAGCATCATGAAAAAAGCGATTCTGGGCAAGAAGCTGGGCATGACCCAGCAGTTCCTGCCGGATGGCCGCCTGGTCCCGGTGACGGTGGTTCAGGCCGGCCCCTGCACGGTGGTGCAGAAGAAAACCCTGGAGAAGGATGGCTATGTCGCCCTCCAGCTGAGTTTTGACGAATATCCTGAAGTCCGTGCCAAGAAGCTGGTCAACAAGCCCGAGGCCGGCCACTTCAGGAAGGCCGGCGTCGCCCCCGCGCGCTACCTGCGCGAGTTCCGCCTGGCGGACGTCGCTCCCTACGAGGTCGGGCAGACGCTTTCCTGCGCGCAGTTCGAGGCGGGGGAAAAGGTGGACGTGACCGGCACCAGCAAGGGCCACGGGTTCACCGGCGCGATTTACCGCTGGAACCAGAGCCGCGGCCCCATGGCCCACGGCTCCAAGTACCACCGGGGCGTGGGCTCCATGAGCGCCAACTCCGACCCCTCCCGCGTCTTCAAGAACAAGAAGATGGCCGGCCAGTACGGCGCGGAGCGGGTGACGGTGCAGAACCTCGAAGTCGTCGGCGTCGACGCGGAGCGCAACCTGCTGCTCATCAAAGGCGCCGTTCCCGGCCCCAACAAGGGCCTGCTGCTTGTGCGCGACGCGTGCAAGGCCTGAAAGAGGAGGAACCATCGATGCCGACTATCCCCGTTGTAAACATGCAGGGCAAGGCGGAGGGCGAACTGAGCCTGAACGATGACGTTTTCGGCGTCACGCCCAACGTCGCCGCCATGCACCTGGTGGTCCGCTCCATCCTGGCCAACCGCCGCCAGGGCACGCAAAGCGCGCTGACCCGCGGCATGGTCCGCGGCGGCGGCCGTAAAATCTACCGCCAGAAGGGCACCGGCCGGGCCCGCCACCACAGCAACCGCGCGCCCCAGTTCCGCCACGGCGGCGTGGTGTTCGCCCCCCAGCCGCGGGACTACGTGGTGAAGGTGCCGCGCAAGGTGCGCCGCCTGGCCATGCGCTCCGCCCTCTCCGCCAAGCTGGCCGCCGGCGACATGATCGTGCTGGACAGCCTCTCCCTCAAGGAGGCCAAGACCCGGCTGATGGCCAAGCTGCTCAAAGACCTGGGCGTGACCCGCTCCTGCCTGCTGGTGCTCTCCGGACGCGACGAGAACGTGCAGCGCGCCGGCCGCAACATCCAGGCCCTCTCCGACGCCTACACCAGCACCATCAACGTCTATGACATCCTGCGCGCGGACAAACTGGTGCTCACCCGCGACGCGGTCATGGCCATTCAGGAGGTCTACGCATCATGAAAAACCCGCATGACATCATCCGCCGCCCCGTGCTCACCGAGAAGGGCTACGACGGCATCGCGGACAAGAAGTACGTCTTCGAAGTGGACGTGAACGCCAACAAGATCGAGATCAAGCGGGCGCTGGAGGCGGTGTTCAAGGACATCAAGGTCGACTCCGTCAACACCCTGCGCACCATGGGCCGCATCAAGCGCCAGGGCCGCACCCAGGGCCGCACGCCCGAGGTCAAGAAAGCCTACGTCACGCTGAAAAAGGACTCCAAGCCCATCGAGTTCTTCGAAGGCATGGTCTAAGGGAGGAGCAAGCACAATGGCCATCCGCGTCTATAAACCGACCTCGCCCGCGCGCCGCTTCATGACGGTGAACGCCTTCGCGGAAATCACCAAGAAGAAGCCGGAGAAGGCGCTGGTTTCCAACAAGAAGAAGCATGCCGGCCGCAACAACCAGGGCAAAATCACCGTGCGCCACCAGGGCGGCGGCAGCAAGGTCAAGTACCGCCTCATCGACTTCAAGCGCAACAAGCTGCAGGTGCCGGCCAAGGTCGCGGCGATCGAGTACGATCCCAACCGCTCCGCCTTCATCGCCCTGCTGCACTACTTGGACGGTGAGAAGCGCTACATCCTGGCCCCCGTGGGGCTGTCCGTGGGCGACACGGTCGTCGCCGGCGAAGGCGCCGACATCAAGCCCGGCAACGCCATGCCCCTCTCGTCCATCCCGACGGGCACCCTCATCCACAACCTGGAGCTGCGCCCCGGCTCCGGCGGGCAGCTGGTCCGCTCGGCCGGCGTGTACGCCCAGCTGATGGCCAAGGAAGGCGATTACGCGCAGGTGCGCCTGCCCTCCGGCGAAATCCGCAGGCTGCCGCTGATGGCCCAGGCCACCATCGGCACGGTGGGCAACACCGACCACGAGAACATCCGCATCGGCAAGGCGGGGCGCAAGCGCAACATGGGCATCCGGCCCACTGTGCGCGGCGTGGTCATGAACCCGGTGGACCATCCCCACGGCGGCGGCGAGGGCAAGTCCCCCATCGGCATGCCCGCGCCCCTGACCCCCTGGGGCAAGCCGGCGCTGGGCCTGAAGACCCGCAAGCACAAGAAGTATTCCAACCGCCTGATCGTCAAGCGCATCAACGATAAGTAAGCCGAAGGATGAAAGGAGGCCCTGCCCCGCATGAGCCGCTCAATTAAGAAGGGACCCTTCGTGGAACCCAAGCTCCTCAAGCGCGTTGAAGAAATGAACAAGACGGGCAAGAAGTCCGTCCTGAAGACCTGGTCCCGCGCCAGCACCATCTTCCCGGATTTCGTCGGCCACACAGTGGCCGTGCACGACGGCCGCAAGCACGTGCCCGTCTACGTCACCGAGGACATGGTCGGCCACAAGCTCGGCGAGTTCGCCCCCACCCGCACCTTCCGCGGGCACGCCGGCGAAAAGAAGACCGAGCGCAAGTAAGGCGAAAGGAGAGCACTATGGCAAGCAACACCCGCAACAAAGGGGAGCGTCATGACAGCCGGGACGAAAAGCGGCCCCACGCCCACGTCCGGCACGTCCGCATCTCCTCCCGCAAGGCCAAGCTGATGGTCGACCAGGTGCGCGGCAAGGGCCTGGACGAAGCGCTGGCTATCCTCCGCCTGACCCCGCACGCCGCCTCCCCGGTGCTGTACAAGCTGCTGGAGTCCGCCGCCGCCAACGCGGTGAACAACCTGGAGATGGACCGCGACTCCCTTTACGTCGCCGAAATCTGCGCCAACCCGGGCCCGACCCTCAAGCGGTTCCGCCCCAAGGCGCGCGGCAGCGCTTCCCAGATCCTGAAGCGCACCAGCCATTTCAGCGTCGTGCTGGACAAGAGATAAGGGAGGAGTCATCAATGGGCCAGAAAGTCAATCCCCACGGCGCGCGCGTCGGCGTCATCTTCGACTGGAGCACGCGCTGGTACGCGGACAAGAAGGATTTCGCGAAGTTCCTGGTCGAGGACCATAAAATCCGCGAGACCCTCAAGAAGAAGTATTACGCCACCGGCGTGAGCCGCATCGACATCGAGCGCAGCGCCGCGCGCATGACCATCAACCTCTTCACCGGCAAGCCCGGCATGGTCATCGGCCGCGGCGGCAAGGGCATCGAGGAGCTGAAGGCCTTCGTCGAGAAGATGCTGGGCCGCCCGGTCACCATCAACGTCATCGAAATCAAGGCCCCGGACACGGACGCCCAGCTGGTGGCGGAGAACATCGCCCAGCAGCTGGAGAAGCGCATCTCCTTCCGCCGCGCGCTCAAGCAGAGCATCCAGCGCACCATGCGCGCGGGCGCCAAGGGCATGAAGGCTTCCGTCTCCGGCCGCCTGGGCGGCGCGGACATCGCGCGCACGGAGCATTACCACGAGGGCTCCATCCCGCTGCAGACCCTGCGCGCCAATATCGACTACGGCTTCGCCGAGGCCAAGACCACCTACGGGCGCCTGGGCGTGAAGGTATGGATTTACAAGGGACAGGTGCTGCCCCAGGCCAGGGGCCGCGCCGCCAGGACCCCCGAAGGAGGCAGATAAACCATGTTGATGCCAAAACGTGTCAAGCGCCGCAAGACCTTCCGCGGCCGCATGAAGGGCAAGGCCAACCGCGGCAACCACATCGCCTACGGCGATTTCGGCCTGGTGGCCATGGACCCCAGCTGGGTGACCAGCCAGCAGATCGAGGCTGCCCGTATCGCCCTGACGCGCTACACCCGCCGCGGCGGCCAGGTCTGGATCAAGATTTTTCCCGACAAGCCGGTGACGGAAAAGCCCGCCGAGACCCGCATGGGCTCCGGCAAGGGCTCCCCGGAATACTGGGTGGCGGTGGTCAAGCCCGGCCGCGTGCTCTTCGAGGTGGCGGGCATCGAGGAATCCGTCGCCCGCGAGGCGCTCCGCCTGGCCTCGACCAAACTGCCCCTGCGCTGCAAGATCTACTCCAAGGCGCAGATGGAGCACACCAGTGGGGGTGACAACTGATGAAAGTTAGCGAGTTTCTGGAAATGAAGCCGGAAGAGCTGGCCGCGAAAATCACGGAGCTGAAGACCGAGCTGTTCAACCTCCGTTTCCGCCTGGCCACGGGGCAGCTGGAGAACACGATGCAGATTCAGGCCGTCAAGCGGGACATCGCCCGCGCGCTCACGGCCCAGACCCAGGCGAACAGGAAGCAGGAAGCCAGATAAGGCAGAAAGGAGGCAGGTTCCATGTCACAGACCCCCGAGGCCGCAAACCGCGGCAACCGCAAGACCCGCGTGGGCGTCGTCACCAGCGACAAGATGGACAAGACCATCGTGGTGACCATCCGCAGCCGCTACCGGCACCCGCTCTACGGCAAGATTATCGGCCACAGCAAGAAGTTCAAGGCGCATGACGAGGAGAATGCCTGCGGTATCGGCGATACCGTCCGGATTATGGAGACCCGGCCGCTGTCCAAGGACAAGCGCTGGCGCCTGGTCGAAATCATCGAGAAAGCGAAGTAATTCCCTGCCGCGGGCAAACCCGCGGCCCAGGAAAAGGAGGAACCCCGTATGATCCAGCCGCAGACACGGCTTAAGGTGGCCGACAATTCCGGCGCCAAGGAAATCATGTGCATCCGGGTGCTGGGCGGCTCGTTCCGCCGCTCCGGCGGCATCGGCGACGTCATCGTCGCCAGCGTGAAGACCGCGACACCCGGCGGCCAGGTCAAGAAGGGCGAAGTGGTGCGCGCTGTCATCGTCCGCGTGGTCAAGCAGAACCGCCGGCCCGACGGCTCCTACATTCGCTTCGACGACAACGCCGCCGTCATCATCAACGACCAGAAGCAGCCCCGCGGCACCCGTATTTTCGGGCCCGTCGCCCGCGAGCTGCGCGAGAAGAACTACATGAAGATCATCTCGCTGGCCCCCGAAGTGCTGTAAGGAGAGACCAGGATGAAAGTACACGTGAAAACCAAGGACGAGGTCATCGTCATCTCCGGCAAGGACAAGGGCGTCAAGGGCAAGGTCCTGGCCGTCAGCCCCAAGACGGGGCGCGTGACGGTCGAGGGCGTCGCGATGGTCACCAAGCACCAGAAGTCCCGCGCCCAGGGCCAGCCCGGCGGCCTCATCAAGAAGGAAGCCGCCATCGACGCCTCCAACGTCATGCTGGTCTGCCAGAAGTGCGGCAAGCCTTCCCGCTCCGGCAGCAAGACGCTCAAGGACGGCAAGAAAATCCGCGTCTGCAAGAAGTGCGGCGAACAAATCGACTGACAGGGAGGAGCAGCCACATGGCAACCCGTTTGAAGGAAAGATACCTGGCCGAGGCTGTGCCCGCCTTGAAGCAGAAGTTCGGCTACAAGAACCCGATGCAGATTCCCAAGCTGGAGAAAATCGTCATCAACATGGGCCTGGGCGACTGCAAGGACAACGCCAAGGCGCTGGAGACCGCGGTGGAGGAGCTCAGCCAGATTTCCGGGCAGAAGCCGCTGGTCACCAAGGCCCGCAAGTCCATCGCCAACTTCAAGCTCCGCGAGGGCATGAACGTGGGCGCCAAGGTCACCCTGCGCGGCGAGCGCATGGAGCAGTTTTTCGACAAGCTGGTCTCCATCGCCCTTCCCCGCGTGCGCGACTTCCGCGGCGTGTCCGCCAAGGCCTTCGACGGCCGCGGCAACTACGCCCTGGGCGTCCGCGAGCAGCTGATTTTCCCGGAAATCAACTATGACAAGGTCGAGAAAATCCGCGGCATGGAAATGATCTTCGTGACCACCGCCCACACGGACGAGGAAGCCCGCGAGCTGCTGTCCCTGCTGGGGATGCCGTTTGCGCAGTAAGGGAGGAAACAAACATGGCAAAGACCAGTCTGCGGGTTAAGCAAAGCCGCGCGCCCAAATTCTCCACCCGCGCCTACACGCGCTGCAACCTGTGCGGTCGCCCGCACGCCGTGCTGCGCCGTTACGGCGTGTGCCGCATCTGCTTCCGGGAGCTCGCCTACAAGGGCCAGATTCCCGGCGTGCGGAAAGCCAGCTGGTAAGAGTTTCAGGAGTAAGGAGGTTCCCCATGGTAGTGAATGATCCCATCGCCGATATGCTTACCCGCATCCGCAACGCGCAGATCGCCAAGCATGACACGGTGACCATCCCCGCCAGCAACGCCAAGAAGGCCATCGCCCGCATCCTGCTGGAGGAAGGCTACATCAAGGCGTTTGAGAAAATCGAGGACGGCGTGCAGGGGCAGATCAAGCTGACCCTCAAGTACGTCAACGGCAAGCAGCAGCCCGTCATCGCCGGCCTGAAGCGCATCTCCAAGCCCGGCCTGCGCGTGTACGCCGGCTGCGAGGACCTGCCCAAGGTGTTGGGCGGCCTGGGCGTCGCGATCATCTCCACCTCCCGGGGGCTGATGACCGACCGGAAAGCGCGCCAGGACAAGCTGGGCGGCGAAGTGCTCGCCTATATCTGGTAAGCGGACGCACAGGAGGAAGAAAGCATGTCTCGTATCGGAAAACTTCCCATCCACCTGCCCAAGGGCGTGACGGTGACGGTGGACGACAGCCACCGCGTCGTCGTCAAGGGCCCCAAGGGGACGCTGAGCCAGGACGTCAACAACTCCATCGGCATCAGCCAGGAGGACGGCACCCTGCACCTGACGCGGCAGAACGACTCCAAGCCGCAGAAGGCCATGCACGGCCTGTACCGCTCGCTGGTGCACAACATGGTCGTGGGCGTGACCGAGGGCTTCTCCAAGACGCTGGAACTGGTCGGAACGGGCTACCGCGCGCAGGCGGAGGGCAACAAGCTCACGCTTTCCGTCGGCTATTCCCACCCCGTGGTCTTCACCGCCCCGGAGCACGTGACTTTCGAGACCCCCGCGCCCACCACGGTGGTGGTCAAGGGCATCGACAAACAGGTCGTCGGCAACCTCGCCGCCGATATCCGCGCCGTCCGCCCGCCGGAGCCCTACCTGGGCAAGGGCATCAAGTACAAGGACGAGCATATCCGCCGCAAGGTCGGCAAATCCGGCAACTGATTTGAAGGGAGTGAAGGCCTATGTTCATTAAGCGGGACCGCAACCAGGTGCGCCAGATCCGCCACGCCCGCGTCCGCAAGAAGATTTCCGGCACGTCCGAAATGCCGCGGCTCTGCGTATTCCGCAGCAACGCCGCCATTTACGCCCAGGTCATCGACGACTCGAAGGGGGTCACCCTGGCCCAGGCTTCCACGATGGACGAGGCGATTAAGAAGCAGCTGGACGAGCTGGACAAGAAGGGTGCCTCCAAGGCCGTGGGCAAGCTCGTCGGCGAGCGCGCGCTGAAGGCCGGCATCGAGAAGGTGGTCTTCGACCGCAGCGGCTACATCTACACCGGCCGTGTCGCCTCCCTGGCGGACGGCGCCCGCGAAGCCGGGCTGAAATTCTAAGGAGGGGACCTGAGGATGCAACGCAGAGACAGAGACAGGGACCGGGAAGAGCAGAGCGAATTTAAAGAGAAGCTGGTGTCCGTCAACCGCGTCGTCAAGACGGTCAAGGGCGGGCGCAACTTCCGCTTCGCGGCGCTGGTCGTCGTGGGCGACGGCGCCGGGCGCGTCGGCGCCGGCATGGGCAAGGCCGCCGAAATCCCCGAGGCCATCCGCAAGGCCAACGAAAGCGCCAAGAAGCACCTGATCACCATCCCGCTGGCGGGCACCACGGTGCCCCACGCGACGACGGGCTACTTCGGCACCGGCAAGGTGGTCATCCTGCCGGCCCCCGAGGGCACGGGCGTCATCGCCGGCGGCGCGGCGCGTGCGGTGCTGGAGCTGGCCGGTGTCAAGGACATCCGCACCAAGTCCTTCGGCACCAGCAACCCCATCAACACCGTCAAGGCGACCATCGAGGGGCTCAAGCTCCTCCGCTCCCCCGAGCAGGTGGCCAAGCTGCGCGGCAAGACCGTGGACGAGATCCTGGGCTGAGGAGGCGTCAAGATGAAACTGAAGATTACCCTGCTCAAGTCCCCCATCGCGCAGATGCCCAAGAACGTCCGCACGGTGGAGGCGCTGGGCCTCCGGAAAATCGGCCAGAGCGTGGTCCGGGAGGACAACCCCTGCGTCCGCGGGCAGGTTTTCGCGGTCAAGCACATGCTCCGCGTCGAGGAAATCAACGACTGAAACAGGAGGAGTCCCTCATGAAATTGCATGATCTGAAACCCGCGCCGGGCTCGCAGACCAAGGCCAAGCGTCTGGGCCGCGGCATCGGCAGCGGGCTGGGCAAGACCTCCGGCAAGGGCCATAAGGGCGCCAAGGCGCGCTCCGGCGGCGGCAAGGCGCCCGGGTTCGAGGGCGGCCAGATGCCGCTGACCCGCCGCGTGCCCAAGAGCGGGTTCAAGAACCCCTTCCGCAAGGAATACGCCATTGTGAACGTCGGCAGCCTCGAGCAGTTCGAGGACGGCGCGGTCGTGACCGTCGAGCTGCTGCGCGCGGCCGGGCTGGTCCGCGGGCTGAAGGACGGCGTCAAAATCCTGGGCACGGGCGAGCTGAGCCGCAAACTGACCGTCCAGGTCGACCGCTTCACCGGTTCCGCCAAGGAGAAGATCGAAAAGGCCGGCGGCACAGCCGAGGAGGTCTGAGATGTGGGAAACGCTGCGCAACGCGTGGAAGGTGCCGGAGCTTAAGTCCAAGCTCCTCTACACCTTCATGATGCTGCTGATTTTCCGCCTGGTGGGCGTCATCCCGGTGCCCGGCATCAACTCCGAGGTCGTGACCAAGCTGGCCGAGCAGTACGACATGCTGGGCCTGGTCAACATGATGACCGGCGGCAACTTCAGCCAGATGACCGTCATGGCCATGGGCATCACGCCCTACATCAACGCCAGCATCATCATCCAGCTGCTCACCATCGCCATCCCGGCGCTGGAGCGGCTGCAGAAGGAAGGCGGGGAAGAGGGCAAGGAGAAGATCAACAAGATCACCCGCTACTCCACCGTGGTGCTGGCCGCCATCCAGGCCGTGGGCATCATCGCGGCGCTGAACAACCAGACCGACCCGGTGACCGGGCTTCGGGTGCTGGACCCCGGCTACAACAACTTCTTCGGCCTGTTGACCATCGGCGTGGTCATGGCCGGCGGCACGGCGCTGTCGATGTGGATCGGCGAGCGCATCACCGCCAAGGGCATCGGCAACGGCATTTCCCTGCTGATTTTCGCCGGCATCATCAGCAACCTCTTCTCCGGCATCCTCACCGCCTTCACCGACGTGCTGGGCATCACCGCCTACGGCGGCACCGTGACCAGCTTCCTCATCCTGGTGCTCACCGCCCTGGTGGTCATCGTCGTGGTCACCTTCGTCGATTTGGGCGAGCGCCGCATCCCGGTGCAGTACGCCAAGCGCGTCGTGGGCCGCAAGATGTACGGCGGCCAGTCCACCCACATCCCCATGAAGGTGGTCTCCGTCGGCGTGCTGCCCCTGATTTTCGCCTATTCCTTCATGGCCTTCCCCGGCACCATCCTGGCGATGTTCGGCGACACTCCGGCCAGCCGCTGGTGGAACAACAACATGGGGCAGGGGCACTGGCTCAACCTGCTGGTGACGGCGCTGCTCATCGTCGCCTTCACCTACTTCTACGCCTCCATCTCCTTCAACCCCCAGGACATCGCCAAGAACATCCAGCAGCAGGGCGGCAACATCCCCGGCATCCGCTCCGGCGCCAACACCGTCTCCTACCTCTCCCGCATCTCCACCCGACTGACGCTGTTCGCGGCCATCTTCCTGGCGGCGCTGGCGACCCTGCCCACCCTCCTGTCCGCCTGGCAAAACGTCCGCATCCCCTTCGCGGCGTCCTCCATGCTCATCGCGGTTTCCGTCGCGCTGGAGACCATGCGCCAGGTGGAGGCCCAGATGGTGATGCGCAACTACAAGGGCTTCCTGTAAGCCCGGAAGGGGGTTTGAGGTGAACCTGATCTTCCTGGGCCCCCCCGGCGCCGGCAAGGGAACCCACGCCGGCATGCTGCGCGAGGAAATCGGCATCCCGCAGGTTTCCACCGGCGACATGCTGCGGGAGAACATCCGCGAGGGCACGGAGCTGGGGCTTAAGGCCAAGCGCTTCATCGACGCGGGCGAGCTGGTGCCCGACGAGGTGGTCATCGGCATGGTGAGGGAGCGCCTCTCCCAGCCCGACTGCGCGAAAGGCTACGTGCTGGACGGCTTCCCGCGCACCGTGCCCCAGGCCGAAGCGCTGTCCCGCTTCGCCGACATCGACAAGGTCGTCAACCTTGTCGTCGGCGAGGATATCATCCTGGGGCACCTGTCCGGCCGGCGCGTCTGCGCCGACTGCCGCGGCACCTTCCACACCCGCAGGCTCAGGGACGACAAGGTGTGCCCGGACTGCGGGGGCAGGCTCATCCAGCGGGAGGACGACAAGCCGGAGACCATCAAAAACCGCCTGGCGGTGTACCGCCGCCAGACCGAGCCGCTGATCTCCTACTACCGCGAAAACGGCTTGCTGACGGATGTCCCCCTCCAGGGGGAGCTGGCGTCCGACCATGCGGTCCTCCGCGAGGCGCTGGGCCTGGAAGCGTGATTTCCGTTAAAAGCGCGGCGCAGCTCGACAAGATGCGCGCCGCCGGCGCCCTGCTCTACGACGTGCTGCAGCGCATCCGGGAGGTCATCCGCCCGGGGGAGACCACGGCTGCCATCGACGCCTTCGCGGAGGAAATCATCCGCCGCGGCGGCGCGACCCCCTCCTTCCTCCACTACCGGGGCTACCCCGCCTCCATCTGCGCGAGCGTGGACGACGTGGTGGTCCACGGCATCCCCACCGACCGCGAGGCGCTGTGCGAGGGCAGCATCCTCAGCGTGGACTGCGGGCTCGTCCTGGACGGCTGGCAGGCGGACAGCGCCTTCACCGTCGGCGTCGGGGACGTCGCGCCGGAACTGAACCGGCTCATCCAGGTGACCGAGCGGTGCTTTTTCGAAGGCGCGCGCGCGGCGCGCCAGGGGCAGCGCGTGGGGGACATCGGCCACGCGGTGCAGCGGCTGGCGGAGGAAAACGGTTACGGCGTCATCCGCGACCTGACCGGGCACGGCATCGGGCGCGCGATGCACGAGGACCCCGCCGTCCCCAACTTCGGGGAGCCGGGCCGCGGCGCGCGGCTGAAGGCCGGCATGACCCTGGCGGTGGAGCCGATGATTTCGATGGGCGGCTGGCAGGTGCGCGAGGAGGAGGACGGCTGGACCATCCGGACCCTGGACCGCTCGCCCTGCGCGCACTACGAGCACACCATCGCGCTGCGAGCGGACGGGCCGCCGGAAATCCTGACCCTGCCGGGATTTGTCTGGGAGGACGGTCCGTGAAGGCGCCCCTCAAAAGCGGAATCGCCGCGATATCGCGCGCGGGGCGTGACAAGGGCAGGGTTTATGTGGTACTATGCGAGTTGGACGCTGATTTTGTAACGGTCTGCGACGGTAGGCTCCGGCCGCTGGAACGCCCCAAGAAAAAGCGCCGGAAACACCTGCTCTCCATGCACCACGAGATGGCATCCCTTCCCGGACCGACGACCCCTGCAGCCCAGGGCAACCATGAAATCCGCAAGTTCCTGGAAAGCCTGAACGACCCTGATCCCCATGACCCGGCCTGAAGGAGGCTTGTTTGTCCAAAAGCGACGTCATTGAAATCGAAGGCAAGGTGGTTGAAGCCCTGCCCAACGCCATGTTCTCCGTCGAGCTGCCCAACGGGCACCGCATCATGGCGCACATCTCCGGCAAGATGCGCATGAACTTCATCCGCATCTACCCGGGGGACAAGGTGACCATCGAGCTGTCCCCCTACGACCTGACCCGCGGCCGCATCACGTGGCGCAGCAAGAACTAAATCCCAAACCCAAGGAGGAGGTTGCCCCATGAAAGTCCGTCCCTCTGTGAAGACCATCTGCGAGAAATGCAAGATTATCAAGCGCAAGGGCCACGTGATGGTCATCTGCGAAAACCCCAAGCACAAGCAGAAGCAGGGCTGAGGGGTTCCTCTTCGGCATGGCCTGCCGTCCGGGCGGCTGCCCGGGGGTGACCCCGGGACCGGAAGGCTCCATCATATCGCCGGGCGAAAGCCCGGCGCTCCCAGCGACAAGCAGAAATTTGGAGGTGTTCCCAGCACATGGCACGTATTGCGGGCGTTGATTTGCCCAAAGACAAGCGCATCGAAGCCGGCCTGACGTATATCTTCGGCATCGGGCTGACCACCAGCCAGAAAATCCTGGCGGAGACCGAGATCAACCCGGATACCCGGGTGCGCGACCTGTCCGAGAACGACATCAGCAAGCTGCGCGAGTACATCGAGCACCACGTCAAGGTCGAGGGCGACCTGCGGCGCGAGGTTTCGATGGATATCAAGCGGCTGGTTGAAATCGGCTCCTACCGCGGCATCCGCCACCGCCGCAGCCTGCCCGTGCGCGGCCAGAACACCAAGCAGAACGCGCGCACCCGCAAGGGGCCCAAGCGCCAGGTCACCGGCAAGAAAAAAGCCGCCACCAAGTAAGGGCGGACAGACAGGCTGAAACAGCCGCGGAGGATTTAAATGGCAAAGGCCACGCTCAAGAAGGTATCCCGCAAGCGCCGCGAGAAGAAGCTCATCGAACGCGGCGTGGTGCATATCCAGTCGTCCTTCAACAACACCATCGTCACCATCACCGACACCCAGGGCAACGCGATTTCCTGGGCGTCTTCCGGCGGCATGGGCTTCAGGGGCAACAAGAAGTCCACGCCTTTCGCGGCTCAGATGGCCGCCGAGACGGCCGCCAAGGCCGCCGCGGAGTTCGGTCTGCGCACCGTGGACGTGCTGGTCAAGGGCCCGGGCTCCGGGCGCGAGGCCGCCATCCGCTCCCTGCAGACCGCCGGGCTGGAAGTCACCATGATCAAGGACGTGACCCCCATCCCGCACAACGGCTGCCGCCCGCCCAAGCGCAGAAGAGTATAAGTAAGGAGAATCCCAGAAGATGGCAAGGAATACCGGCTCTGTATGCCGCATGTGCCGTCGCGAGGGCACCAAGCTCTTTCTGAAGGGCGAAAAGTGCTTCTCGCAGAAATGCGCCCTGACGAAGCGCCCCACCCCTCCCGGCCAGCACGGCCAGGCCCGCCAGCGCAAGATGAGCGAGTACGGCACCCAGCTGCGCGAGAAGCAGAAGGCCCGCCGCGCCTACGGCATGCTGGAAACCCAGTTCCACCGCACCTATGAGAAAGCCCTGAACATGAAGGGCGTTTCCGGCGAGAACCTGCTGCAGCTGCTGGAGCGCCGGCTGGACAACGTCGTCTACCGCGCCGGCCTCGCTGCCTCCCGCGCCCAGGCGCGCCAGCTGGTCAACCACGGGCATTTTCTCGTCAACGGCACGCGGGTGGACATCCCCTCCTACACCGTCAAGCAGGGTGACGTCATCACCGTGGGCGCCGCCAGCAAGGAGATGGACCTGTTCAAGGCCGCCCGCGAAGGCAACGCGCGCATCATGCCCAAGTGGCTCAACTGCGTCCACGACGAGCTGAAGGCCACGGTGGAAAGCCTGCCCGCGCGCAGCGACGTCGACTTCGCCCTGCAGGAAAACATGATCATCGAGTACTACTCCCGCTGACCTGTCCCGTTCCGACCACTTCACATTGAACAGGAGGGTAAGCGCGTGATTACGGAATCCATCAGCCCGCGCATCGAGCGCGTCGAATACCGGGAGAACGACCATTACGGGCGCTTCGTGGTGGAGCCGCTGGAGCGCGGCTTCGGGCACACCCTGGGCAACGCCCTGCGCCGCTCGCTGCTCAGCTCCCTGCCGGGCGCCGCCGTCACCAGCGTGCAGATTCACGGCGTCCAGCACGAGTTCTCCACCATCCCCGGCGTCAAGGAAGACGTCACCGAAATCGTCCTGAACCTCAAGGAGCTGTCCATCCGCCTGCACGTCGACCTGGTCAAGCAGGTCGAAATCATCGCGGAGGGGCCGGGCGTGGTCACCGCGGCTGACATCCGCGTGGACAGCGAGGTGGAGGTCGTCAACCCCGGTCTGCACATCGCGACCCTCAGCGAGGGCACCCAGCTGCACATGACCCTGACGGTGGAGCGCGGCTTCGGCTATGTGTCCGCCGAGCGCAGCAAGCAGTCCATCTCCGCCATCGGCGTCATCCCCATCGACGCCATCTACACCCCGATTATCAAGGTCAATTACTACGTGGAGGACACCCGCGTCGGCCAGATCACCGACTATGACAAGCTGGTGCTGGAGGTGTGGACCAACGGCTCGGTCACGCCGGAGGAGTCCATCGGCATGGCGTCCAAAATCCTCGTCAGCCAGCTGGGCATCTTCACCCGCCTCACCGACCAGCCCCTGGGCCTGGAGGAAGAGGACGCCGACGCCGGGCTGATGGGCAAGGCCGCCGAGATGACCATCGACGAGCTGGACTTGTCCGTCCGCGCCTTCAACTGCCTGAAGCGCGCCGGCATCAACACGGTGGCGGAGCTCATCCAGAAGGACCAGGAAGACATGATGAAGGTCCGCAACCTGGGCAAGAAGAGCCTGGAAGAAGTCGAGCAGAAACTGGGCCTGCTGGGCCTGGCCCTGCGCAAGTCCGAAGAATAACAAGCAAGCCCCAGAGGCCTAAGGAGGAACACCGCACATGGCAACGCAACGCAAGCTTGGCCTGACCAGCGACAAGCGCAAGGCGCTCATCCGCAACCAGGTCACCAGCCTCTTGTGGTACGGCCGCATCGAGACCACCCTGGCGCGCGCCAAGGAAGTCCGCCGCGTGGCCGAAAAGATGGTCACCCTGGCCATCCGCGAGCACGACAGGACGGTCGCGGCCAGCAAGCAATACCATAACGAGAAGGGCCAGATCGTCAAGATCGATGTGGTCAACGACGCCGCCAGCAAGCTGCACGCGCGCCGGCTGATGATGGCCTACCTGTACGACTTCCAGGAGCTGCGCAAGGACGACGAGTCCCGCAGCGAGTACCGCGAGCGCACCAAGGACAACAAGCATCCGGTGGTGGAGAAGCTCTTCCGCGAGTACGGCCCCAAGTACCGCAAGCGCAACGAGGAAAAGAACAGCGCCGGCGGCTATACCCGCATCTACAAGCTGGGCCCCCGCCGCGGCGACGCCGCCGAGCGCGTGCTCATCGAGATGGTCTGAGCGGAACAAGCCCCGCGTAAAACCCGGCGACTGCCGGGTTTTTGCTTGTCAATGGAGCGGGCAAGGACGGAGATCTTACCCTACCTGCACCAGGTTTGCCGGCCTGAGCCTGCTGTGTGTGGCTGGGCGAAATGCACCCCCAAAGTTGGATGAAAGCCAACAGAGGGGGTGCATTTTAGTAACGCAGCTTTGACGGACTTGCCGGAAGAAGAGGAATTGACCCGCGTGTGCGGGGAGGAGTTCACCAGGCCGTACTTGCAGCCCCAGAGCCGGGGATCACCCCGCGTGTGCGGGGAGGAGGGTGACCGCCGCCGCCGTGCCGCTGTGCAGTGTGTATCACCCCCGTGTGTGCGGGGAGAAAGGCGCCAGCAGCGGGAAGTCGCGGGAAGAGGTGGGATTACCCCCGCGAGTGCGGGGAGGAGCCAGGTCAAGCTGTCCCGGCGTGCGCGCCACCAGGATCACCCCCGCTTGTGCGGGGAGGAGGACCAGTCGCTGCTGACCACGTCCAGCCCGACGGGATCACCCCCGCGTGTGCGGGGAGAAGTCAGCCTCAGCCTCAGCACCTACCCGCGCCCGGGGATCACCCCCGCGTGTGCGGGGAGGAGATTGCGTACGCGCTCGCATGGTATGAGAGTTCGGGATCACCCCCGCGTGTGCGGGGAGGAGTTCGGGTTTAATTCGCGGCCGCACATGGGGCAGGGATCACCCCCGCGTGTGCGGGGAGGAGTGTTGGAGGCGCGCCGTACCGCGCGGCGCGCCGGGATCACCCCCGCGTGTGCGGGGAGGAGTGTCCGGGGCGTCCGGGGCGTCCGCTCGTCCGCGGATCACCCCCGCGTGTGCGGGGAGGAGCTAGAGGTAGATTACCCTGAGCGCATGAGCGCGGGATCACCCCCGCGTGTGCGGGGAGGAGACAAATGGGCTAACCCCTGCGCAGATTGCCGCGGGATCACCCCCGCGTGTGCGGGGAGGAGGGTCATAGCGCCCTCCATGCTGTCCAGGTGCCGGGATCACCCCCGCGTGTGCGGGGAGGAGCGCTCTCTCCACCGTCCGGCGCTCCTCGCGCACGGATCACCCCCGCGTGTGCGGGGAGGAGCGGTCAGGGTACTCCCGTCCGGCATGGCAAAGAGGATCACCCCCGCGTGTGCGGGGAGGAGCAATCGCAAAAAAATCGCTTGCATTGGCAACCTGGATCACCCCCGCGTGTGCGGGGAGGAGTACACCGCGACCATCCCGCCGGATTCCGTGACAGGATCACCCCCGCGTGTGCGGGGAGGAGCTTAACCTTTACGGTATAAGAAAACCGGGGATAGGATCACCCCCGCGTGTGCGGGGAGGAGTAATAGGAAACAATCGCTTGACATATTGAAAAAGGATCACCCCCGCGTGTGCGGGGAGGAGCTGTCGCCGCGCCGCAGTGTCGCAAGCGCGACCGGATCATCCCCGCGTGTGCGGGGAGGAGGCGCGGACATCGCGCCGCTGTCGGCCGCTGTTAGGATCACCCCCGCGTGTGCGGGGAGGAGTATAATATGGACAATAGCAGCGTGATTGTCTGAGGATCACCCCCGCGTGTGCGGGGAGGAGCGCGTGAGGCGCGGGCTTTAGTTGATGATGTTAGGATCACCCCCGCGTGTGCGGGGAGGAGAGCGGGCGCGTCAGCAATGGCGCGTCCTTTTCGGGATCACCCCCGCGTGTGCGGGGAGGAGGTTTCCGTCCGGTTGCTGGTGAGAATCATCCAGGGATCACCCCCGCGTGTGCGGGGAGGAGGCGTCTGGTGATGAGCGTGACCTCTGGCCTGAGGGATCACCCCCGCGTGTGCGGGGAGGAGGCCTTCTTCTCACGCAGGGCGGAGAGGGCGGTGGGATCACCCCCGCGTGTGCGGGGAGGAGTTTGCGCTGCCCGGAATACCCGCGCCCGGGCCTGGATCACCCCCGCGTGTGCGGGGAGGAGGGCAAGCCCGTATGACGCCAGCACCGCGTCCCAGGATCACCCCCGCGTGTGCGGGGAGGAGTCAAATACAAACTGCGCGAGGAACTGCCCGGCAGGATCACCCCCGCGTGTGCGGGGAGGAGCTATCCTATGATAGCCTCGCGGCCTCGGCAGTAGGATCACCCCCGCGTGTGCGGGGAGGAGACCGACAAGATCGATACGCCCCGGTGGACGGCCGGATCACCCCCGCGTGTGCGGGGAGGAGCTGCCCCGGGCTATTAAATCTGCAATGGTATAGGGATCACCCCCGCGTGTGCGGGGAGGAGTGCGGGCGGTTGCGCGTCCCTCTACGCGACTGAGGATCACCCCCGCGTGTGCGGGGAGGAGCTTCCCGCAGTATGCGGGCTGCTACTGCTGCGAGGATCACCCCCGCGTGTGCGGGGAGGAGCCCGTGCCCACGGCAACAAAAAACGTTACGGCGGGGATCACCCCCGCGTGTGCGGGGAGGAGCCTGGTTCTCTGAGATGCGTGTCCATGCGTGCGGGATCACCCCCGCGTGTGCGGGGAGGAGAGGCAAGGCAAGGTTTGGCGTGTAATGAAGGAAGGATCACCCCCGCGTGTGCGGGGAGGAGTCAGGGATACATCCGCGATGTCAGAGTTTCCGAGGATCACCCCCGCGTGTGCGGGGAGGAGTGCCCCGGCGCTTTCGTCTGCTTCTGCTTCCTGGGATCACCCCCGCGTGTGCGGGGAGGAGGTCACCTCGTCATATCGGTATCCGAGCGCGCGCGGATCACCCCCGCGTGTGCGGGGAGGAGCGTCCGGGGCGTCCGCTTGTCCGGGGCGTCCGCGGATCACCCCCGCGTGTGCGGGGAGGAGTCACTACCTACAAAGCCAAGTAATTTCTGTGGAGGATCACCCCCGCGTGTGCGGGGAGGAGGAACCCGAATTCCCGGATGCTGTTCGCCACGTAGGATCACCCCCGCGTGTGCGGGGAGGAGCACGCCCCCGCAGCCCCCACCCGGGGCGTGGGGCGGATCACCCCCGCGTGTGCGGGGAGGAGCTGGTTGCTGGAGAGAATCATCCAGTTGTCGCGGGATCACCCCCGCGTGTGCGGGGAGGAGTGGTTGTCCGGCTCGTCCCGGCTGTCCGGTTCGGGATCACCCCCGCGTGTGCGGGGAGGAGTCGGAGAGAACGTCCAGGAAGGTCGTCTTGCCGGGATCACCCCCGCGTGTGCGGGGAGGAGAACGCCCAGCGCTTTATCGGCAGCTTCGGCGAGGGATCACCCCCGCGTGTGCGGGGAGGAGAAGCAGCACCTCGTTGATGAAGAGATCAAGGTAGGATCACCCCCGCGTGTGCGGGGAGGAGTCAGCCAGTCGGAACGCCCGCACCTGTTCCTCGGGATCACCCCCGCGTGTGCGGGGAGGAGACGCCCCAGTGGACGGCGTTCCTTGACGAGGTGGGATCACCCCCGCGTGTGCGGGGAGGAGTGGAATGGCAATTTTGGTAAAGTTTTTAACCAGGGATCACCCCCGCGTGTGCGGGGAGGAGTTGGTTCTTCGCATCCGCATGACGCGCCGCAGGGGATCACCCCCGCGTGTGCGGGGAGGAGTGTGGGCGTCAATAATGTCTTCGGTTGTCCATGGGATCACCCCCGCGTGTGCGGGGAGGAGGTTGTGGCGGTCAGGATTGCGGAGATTTGCGCGGGATCACCCCCGCGTGTGCGGGGAGGAGTAAAACGGCGTTCCCGGCGCATATCAATCAGCCGGATCACCCCCGCGTGTGCGGGGAGGAGGCTCGTCCGCTCGTCCCCGGTTGTCCGCTCGTTGGATCACCCCCGCGTGTGCGGGGAGGAGCCGCGCCGGACAATTCCTGCTGGGCGTGGGAGGGGATCACCCCCGCGTGTGCGGGGAGGAGTCGTCTTTACGGAACTTGCCCATCACCTCGCCGGGATCACCCCCGCGTGTGCGGGGAGGAGGGAACAGCGCGGTCATGTAGCGGAAGTGTGCCGGGATCACCCCCGCGTGTGCGGGGAGGAGGGTGGAAGCCGAAATGGCAACCGCGTTGGCGAAGGATCACCCCCGCGTGTGCGGGGAGGAGCGAATGCGGCTCGTCCTTGATGCGGTCAATCAGGGATCACCCCCGCGTGTGCGGGGAGGAGGCATCCGCATCCCACTCAGCCCCCTCTGCAACCGGATCACCCCCGCGTGTGCGGGGAGGAGTGGCGCGGGATATCGGCACGGAAGTAGACGCGCGGATCACCCCCGCGTGTGCGGGGAGGAGTGCCCGATCTGGGACGCCAGCAGTTCGCGCGCCGGATCACCCCCGCGTGTGCGGGGAGGAGCCCTATCTTGGCTTTTTTCGTGATGCCGTGCAGGGATCACCCCCGCGTGTGCGGGGAGGAGCGGATGAAGCCCTAACGCCCGGGCTACATCCGCGGATCACCCCCGCGTGTGCGGGGAGGAGAACACGCCTTAAATCGCCTTAAAACCACCGTTAGGATCACCCCCGCGTGTGCGGGGAGGAGGACCGGCCTGGACTATCGCCGCCGCTGTCGCTGGGATCACCCCCGCGTGTGCGGGGAGGAGATTCTGGGCGGGTCCTGGCCTTATTGTCGGATAGGATCACCCCCGCGTGTGCGGGGAGGAGATTCTGGGCGGGTCCTGGCCTTATTGTCGGATAGGATCACCCCCGCATGTGCGGGGAGGAGAGATAAGACAAATATATATCAGATTGTCTTGAAGGATCACCCCCGCGTGTGCGGGGAGGAGCTGCCCGAGTAGTTCAATGTCGGCGTTGAATAAGGATCACCCCCGCGTGTGCGGGGAGGAGCCAGACAGATAAATCGAGTTGATGGTCGCCCCAGGATCACCCCCGCGTGTGCGGGGAGGAGGTGGCGGGCACAACGGTCACAAGCGGTGTGGCGGGATCACCCCCGCGTGTGCGGGGAGGAGGCTGGGGACAGCATCACCATGACGGTCAGGTCAGGATCACCCCCGCGTGTGCGGGGAGGAGGTATTTCCGCTTCAAGAGCGGGACATCGAACACGGATCACCCCCGCGTGTGCGGGGAGGAGCTCCAGCGCGTCATACTCCGCTTGCGTCAGCACGGATCACCCCCGCGTGTGCGGGGAGGAGATGTACACGCGCAGCAGGGCTGCGGCGGCAGGGGGATCACCCCCGCGTGTGCGGGGAGGAGGGCACCTGGAACTCAAAGAGCGCACCGAAACAAGGATCACCCCCGCGTGTGCGGGGAGGAGTAAATCGCCTGAAAGAAATCGCGGGCATACCGAGGATCACCCCCGCGTGTGCGGGGAGGAGCAAATCTGACCGCAAAGATTGCGGACATCGCCGGGATCACCCCCGCGTGTGCGGGGAGGAGCGTCCGTGCCGATGGAAACGCCGCTTTTATAGGGGATCACCCCCGCGTGTGCGGGGAGGAGCTGACGGAGGCCTTGCTCTTGTTTTGCACATAGGGATCACCCCCGCGTGTGCGGGGAGGAGGACGTGTTCAGCAGGCGGGACGCGTACCGCAGGGGATCACCCCCGCGTGTGCGGGGAGGAGTCGGGCAGGGTTCTGTTGACCCAAGCGTTTTGAGGATCACCCCCGCGTGTGCGGGGAGGAGTGCGTTGTCTCAATCGAGTCTGCTGCGATTTCGGGATCACCCCCGCGTGTGCGGGGAGGAGTAACCGCCCCCGATGTCATTAATATCGATGACAGGATCACCCCCGCGTGTGCGGGGAGGAGCTCTCGGTCAGGTTTCTGTTCGCCGCGAACACGGGATCACCCCCGCGTGTGCGGGGAGGAGACAATCACGGTGTATTCTTACGCGGTGCCCAAAGGATCACCCCCGCGTGTGCGGGGAGGAGCCGAGAGATTGCACTTCCCGCGGCTTTAGGCCAGGATCACCCCCGCGTGTGCGGGGAGGAGTCCACCACCAGGGATTTGTTGGACGTCGGGATGGGATCACCCCCGCGTGTGCGGGGAGGAGGGGATGCGTCGGGCGGCTACGGCTACGTCCAAGGGATCACCCCCGCGTGTGCGGGGAGGAGTGCCTGTCAAAAAGACGGGTACGGCGCGGGCGAGGATCACCCCCGCGTGTGCGGGGAGGAGTCTTCCATGATTTCAAGCATGCTGCCGCTGGAGGGATCACCCCCGCGTGTGCGGGGAGGAGTCAGCCCTTCCCCCAACGCAACGCCCACAACGGGGATCACCCCCGCGTGTGCGGGGAGGAGGGTCCGTTTCCCTTCCCGTCCCCGTTCCCGCTGGGATCACCCCCGCGTGTGCGGGGAGGAGCCGCCAAGGAGCCCCCCCATCAGCCCGGCGAAGGGATCACCCCCGCGTGTGCGGGGAGGAGCATCTTGAAACCAAACTCATTGATGCGCATGAAGGATCACCCCCGCGTGTGCGGGGAGGAGGGCACCTGGACAGCATGGAGGAGCATATGACGAGGATCACCCCCGCGTGTGCGGGGAGGAGCAAGCACGGCGTCGTACGACCTGGCGGCGGGCGGGATCACCCCCGCGTGTGCGGGGAGGAGCCATGTACTGACTTGACGGCATTCAGAATCGCGGGATCACCCCCGCGTGTGCGGGGAGGAGGGAACGCGCCCACGGGTATCATGTCGCGACCTCGGATCACCCCCGCGTGTGCGGGGAGGAGAAATTGCGGCAGGGACAATCACGGCAAACGAAAGGATCACCCCCGCGTGTGCGGGGAGGAGGGGATGCGCAGGGCCGCCGCGGCCACGAGCCAAGGATCACCCCCGCGTGTGCGGGGAGGAGCGGGCGTACCGTACATACATTGACGCCTCCTTGGGATCACCCCCGCGTGTGCGGGGAGGAGGAGTGCTCCGCGCCGGCACCAGCACGCTGGATAGGATCACCCCCGCGTGTGCGGGGAGGAGAATACATGGTGGATTCTCAGCGTTCCGGAACCGGGATCACCCCCGCGTGTGCGGGGAGGAGTCCAGGACACAACGACGGGAACCCCGGTGGTCGGGATCACCCCCGCGTGTGCGGGGAGGAGTGCTTCCGCTGGAGTTGCTTGCGCCGTCTACGAGGATCACCCCCGCGTGTGCGGGGAGGAGGAATTCCTTTCGCCGCCTCCACGTCTCCGCCGGGGATCACCCCCGCGTGTGCGGGGAGGAGCCCGCGAAGGTATCGTCCAGGTCTGCTGTCGTTGGATCACCCCCGCGTGTGCGGGGAGGAGTTCTTTTTGGGGACCAGCCGCAGCTTGCCCCGGGGATCACCCCCGCGTGTGCGGGGAGGAGTTTGCGCCGCCATGTCCTGGGCGGTGCGCAGAAGGATCACCCCCGCGTGTGCGGGGAGGAGCCATCGCCCCGCCCGCAATTCCCAGGCCGATAGGGATCACCCCCGCGTGTGCGGGGAGGAGGTGGCGGGCCTGGAGGAAGCGGACGCTGCCGCCGGATCACCCCCGCGTGTGCGGGGAGGAGTGCACCTGACCCGCTCCGAGGCGGACGCGGCCAGGATCACCCCCGCGTGTGCGGGGAGGAGGCACGGTGTACACGCAGGCGTCGGACCCCGGGAGGATCACCCCCGCGTGTGCGGGGAGGAGACATAAAATTCCAAGGATTTTTCTGGAATTCTATAGGGCTGATTCTGATAATTGAATGAGTTTGTCAAACAACTGCTTGGTTGCTATGCAGTCTGGCAGGCTACGGTGGCTTTCCGTTATTCTGATATCAAAGTGCTCGGCCAGGGTCGAAAGCTTCCAATCCCTAGCTTCTTTCACCAGACGCCTGGCCAGCGCACAGGTATCGACACAGGGATTGGCGGGCAACTGAAGCCCGGTTCTGTTACAGGCGGAACGCAGAAAACCCAGGTCGAATCCAATCTGATGGGAAACAATCGTGTAATCCCTCGCAAAACTGATAAAAGCCCGCATGACCTCCGAGAGTTCTTTGCCTTGTTCCGTCAGGATTTGGTCCGTAATGCCGGTGAGGGAGACGATGCTTTTTGGCAAAGAGATTGGGATGCGAATGAAAGACTGGAATTGGCTCCGGATTTCGGATGTTTGAACCACAAGTGCGCCAATTTCTATGATGTGGTCGGTGCCAACCGACAATCCGGTTGTCTCGACGTCCACGACCAAGTACCGGTCCGGAAAGGAAGGTGCGGCGGCTTTTGGCTTTCCCGCGAAATGCCTGGCTTTTTCATATTGGGCGGCTTTGCTGAATCCCGCTGGCAATTCAACACTTGGTTTTTTCCGGGCTTGCCGATTGAATCCCGGGCGCAGCATCAGTTTCAGTCCGTCAAAGTCGATCGGTTCCCATTGTGCGTTATGAACGCGGAAGTCCATGCCTTGTTCACCTTGCGCGGTGTATACCATGGTCGCGCGTCCCTGGCGGACGTTCTTGACAACCCTGTCCCATAGCTCCTCCCGGACGCGTGCGCTTACCTGGCCGACAAAAACACAGACGTCAATCTCCTGCAGCCAGGCGGTCAAGTCGCCTCGCAGCGCCGCTGGGCAGTTGGTTAAACTGATGACAATCATCCGCCCTGATCCAGAATCATGCCGTATCCATCTATCAATGCTTCCATTTCCGGCTCGTCCGCGCCGTACATTCGTCCGCTGGCGACCGTACCCAGCTTGTCATCCCAAAGGTACAGCAAGCTGGCCTCAGGGGCGGCTTCTGCCGCTTCACCGCTCTGCAGCAGCGCGCAGATGTCCCGCACCATCCGTTCAATCAATCGACCTGTGTGGAAAGCATCCCGAACCCGCCTTCGGGTGTCCGCGGCAATTTCCCGCGCCTGCGCTTCACCGGTTGCCGCCGCCGCTGCCTCAAAGGCGAGGGGAATGGTGAATTCGGCCTTGTACAAATCTGCGACATCGTAGATGAATGAACGTTCGTGCCCCGTATGGACAAACCCCAGGCCGGGTGAACAGCCCAGCGCCGCAACTACGCTGTGAGCCAACCCGTACAGGCAGGCATGAGCGGAAGACAAGGCTTGGTTCACGGGGTCTCCGACGGAGAAATCGTCCGGGTCGTAAGTCCGCTTGTTCCAGGGAACCCCGGTTGTTTCTGAAGCCCGGCGGTATACGGAGCGAATCCGGGCGCCTTCCCGTCCGCGTAGTTGTTGCATGGTCAGGCTGGCGACATTCTCCCCGGGAAATCGAAGTTGATACATTTGTCTTGCGACGGCGATGCGCGTCCGCACGTTGGAAACAAGTGCAGCCTGCCGAATCAGCATTGCGGAAGAATGGGTCAGGGGACGTCCGTGCGCATAGTACCTTATGCCGTTTTCCCCGACCCACAGCAAGGTGGCACCCGTATTGCCAACAAGTTCCATCGCCCGGTGTGTCAGCCGTGTGCCGGGCCCCAGCATCAAGACCGCCAGCGAGGCAGCCGGCACGTGGACGGTGCCCCTGGCGTCAGTGACGGTAATGGAGCCATCCTGGCGGTTGACAATGCAGTGCTCCAGGTAAAGGAAGGTCATCCGGTCCCGGATGGGCGGCAACGCCTGGAGGCCCGCCTTTTTGAGGCCGGGCAGGTCAGCCATCGCTTTTAGCCGGAAGCCTGGCCAGGGTCATCATCCCGCAGCCATAGGCTTTCGCCCGTCCGATGCCTTCACAGAGGGTTTTCCGCAGCAAGTCTGCGTCCGACACAACCATACACCCTTCGAAGACAGCCGTCCGGAGGATGACTTGCTCCCCATCGGTTTTTTCGAACCTGTGCCAGGACGTATGGGTCACGTCGAATCCATCGGGTTGGATTTCAAAACCGTATTTGTTCGCCCGCTTCGCCAACCATTCCTTTTGTTGCCACTGCGTTACATGGGCGTGGACTTTTCCGCGCTCGCCAGATTGACGGTTGCTGACCGCGACGCTGACGACCGGGTTGGCTTTAAGTCGGAAGCGCCAGATCTGGCCTTTTTCCAGCCGGTTCAGAAAAGGCGCATATCTCTTGCTCACTCCGGCTTTCTCCCGGCTGGGAAAACCGAATGGCCGCTGTATCGTGCCCATGTCCGGTTCGTCCCGGCTGACGATGAGCAGCCAGCAGGTGTCGCCCAACCAGTCGATTCTCCACAACCTGCGTTCCCTTTCCCCGGGGAAGGCACTTTCCACCGCCTTGTGCAGTATCTGCGGTTCCTGGAGTGCACGCATGGTTTCCCGTCGGCCAGCGTCCAGGGCGAGTCGGCTCATGTACATCGCTTACACCTCCAGTTCCATCCAGGCGTCATGACGGGTCGGCGGTTCCGAGCCCTTCATGTCGCCCCGTTCGGGCGAGGCGGAAAGGCGCCGCTCGATTACGGCGCGGAACCCATGCTCTCTTTTGCGCTGGTCAAAGGACAGCGGCTGATCCCGCTGCAGCCAGGCGTTCGGGCTGCCCTGCGCCGCGTCTGTCTGGATGCGCAGAAATCGTTGCTTCGACTTGCACAGGGGTGGTTCCGCCTCCAGGGCTTCTTCCAAGGGAACGCCGCTTCGGACGCCCAGATAGAGTGATCCTTCCGGCGGGCAGGAGCGTCGGCCCAGGAACAGTGGAAAAGCCGGACTTGAAAGGGCCTGGCTGATTTCATCCAGCAGTTCGCTCTCCCCCTGCAGCCCAACCAGGAATTTTGCGTCCGTCAGATAGCTGCGGTAGGTCATATGAGAGTATTTATTGTATGATACCTGCGCTTTTCTCAGGCGTACGCCTTCCCAGAACTCCGGTTCGTGCGCCATATGCAAATCATCCAACAGGCTGCCTTCCTGATCCACGCGCAGGCCGAAACGCAGAGAGGCACCGAGTTGCGCGATTCTCTCGCTGTCCCGCGGCAACCCCAGGGCTGCCGCAATCAGGCCGATGACTGCGCTCTTGGTCGGCTCTCTCTGCGTGTCACGCCGGTTGAATTTGCTGCCCACACCCCAGGCTTGCATGGGCGCAACAAAGCGCATCAGGAGGGTGCTCATACTGCCCCCGTCTTTTCGAGCGTCGTTTTCAGGCTGGCGAGCAGTTGCGGCAAGGAAACGGATTCTCCAAGCGTCTCGAGCCCCTTTCCAATCACGTAGGTCCTTGCAGGCTCTCCCGCATACTCCTGGTACAGCCGTTGCGCCTGATCGACGAGCGCCTGGATGGAACGCGCCGCGTGTCCGTCCTCGCCTGCCTGAACCGGTCTTTCAAAGGCGCCAACCAGGTTGACGGGCTGGTCTTTTCGAAGGGCGACCACGACGGCGTCGGGTAATGTACGGTTCGCAAAGGTGTTCTGCTTTCCGGTTGGCATGCTGGTTATGAAGGCGCGGACAAAACCAGCTACCGCGTCGGCAGTATCCTCTGCCAGTTGTTCCTTCAAGGCGTGTACGGCGACCGTGGCGTAGCGGTACAGGGTGGAAGAATTGAACTCCACTGTGCCAATGTGAGCCGCGCCGGCGTTGTCTTCTGGTGCCAGATCGTCCACGGCGGTAAAGTAGTCGTATTCGTTGATGACTTTATGGGTAGAAATTGCATGGGCGACCTGCGCGCTGGCGTCTGTGTTCAGGGTGGGGTCGTCAGCGACCATTCGGCCGAACAATGCGATGTCAATACCGGGGTTTTCCTGCAAGGCGGCTTTCATCGCCTCTTTTTCTGCCTTGCTGATTTTGTCCTTCAGAAGCTCAGGGCGCTCATGGATAAACTTTGCCAGCGCCTTGGCCTGGGCCCTGCTGATGAAGAAAAGCGCGTCGGTTCCCACATCTTCGTTTTTGATTTTCAGTTCCACCAGTTCGAACGCTTTTTTCGCGGTTTCGGCCAAATCGCCTTCCATTCCTGCCTTCTTTAGCTCGTCCGCCAGCAGGCTGATTATTTTTTTTGTGCGCAAGCTGAGCGATTCCTCTGGGAACAAATCCCGGAACATGTCCCTCATCGCTTTCTTCCAGCTTTGAGAGGAAACCCTGGCGCGGGTCACCCCGCCGTAAACGGCGGTCTTTGGGCTGCCGGTGTCGTCCCGGTTGATGCAGCTGGGCGGAACCGTCTGCAGCACATGGATGTCAACATAGAGCCTGTCCTTATTCATCGTCTTCGCCTCCCATTTCTTCTTGTTCATCATTCTGATTTTCTTCCGCCGACCCAGGCCGGACGGTCTCCTCATCCTCCCTGCGACGGGAGAACTGGTTATAGAAATCCTGCCCCCACTTCAGCCGGATCTTGTCGCGAACGTGGGGAAACTGGAACCAATAAAGGTCTTCGGCCAGCATTACGTAGTCCAGCGGGATATCCTGTGCCTTCATTATTTGGGTCAAGCCGCGCAGATGGTGAGAAAACTCCGTCAGGCTGTCCGCCGTCGCCGCGGCGTCAAACCGCCGTTTCACGCGCGGCAAATCCGCTTCCTCGTCTCGGATGAGCTTTCCCACCGCGCTGCCCAGCGACTCCCCTTCCTTCTGCATGTTCTTCTCTGTAGAATCTTTCCCTTGCTGGTGCAGCGCGTACAGGGTCAGCGCCGTGTGCACCGCCCATTCCCCATAGGTGGGGGTGCCGTCGCGGCTTTGCAGTTCCTCGGGCAAGCCTTTCAAGGTCGATTCCCAGAGTTCCGGCATGCCGCCCGGCGCGCTGCCGATGCCGCGGCGCAGCCGCGCCAAGGTGGCCTTTGCCGCGCTGTCGTGTCCCCCGGCGGCCAGCCGCGTGATTTGCCGGCTTACGTACCGGCCGGCGAGTTTTGCCTGGTCTTTCAAGATGGCTCCTCCTTTCTAGCTTGTGAGTCAATGAATTGAAACCTTTCGGTTAAACCCGCTGAAAGCCTCTGCGGCTGTGTAGCGCCGAAACACGTTGTTTTCCTTCAACGTCCTGCCCACCAATGCTTTCGGCCCGGATTCCCGGACCATTTCCCTGCCTTCGCTCCTGATGAGGTTTTTCGCCAGGGATTTCCACGCTCCGACCAAGGTTTCAGAATCGTCGGTCTCGGGATTGATGCCAGCCAGCCATTCCCTGAATGGCAAATCGAGCAGAAAATAGGCTCTTTTCCCGGCCGCCTCCCGGCTGTCGAGCCCTTGGCTGTCGCCGGAGGCTTTGGACAGTTGCTGTGCCAGATACTTCAACTCGCCCACCAGCTGGTCGGTCCAGTCCAGGATGGAGATGATGCGCGCCACCCATTCCTGGCTCTTATCTGTCAGAAGGGACGCGCTGAAGGAGAGGCTGTCCCCGAACACGTCGTCTGCGAAAAAATCCTTGTCTCCATATTTAACAGCCGCAATCCTGAAGCGGAAATGCCGCTGGCTGAGGATTCCTTCCGATGCGAGGCGGGAAAGCCAGCTTACGACGCCCGGCCTTCTCAACTCGGGTCCCTGCGCCGTCAGCGCGGCGAAATCCCTCCACAGCTTGCGCCCGGAATCATGCCTTTTCGGGGGGTACTCCCTTTTTCCCGGTTCCTTCTTCTTGACTTTTCTCCACAGTGTCATCTGTTCTGCGAACACTTCCTGGGCGGGCGGGAAAAAATCGCCGCCCAACAGGGTGAAACCGACCACTTGCGCGCCATCTGTCTGCAAGAGCAATCTGCGGGATTGCAAGGTCAACAGCTCCGATTGGTTGTCCGGCACATTGAGTTCGGTGCGCTCCATTCCCCGCGCCTTTTCCAGGCTCCAGCAGGGGCGCTCAATGCCCCAGAGGGAATTTCCCCCATCCGGAAGCAAAACCCAATTGAGCATCAGCGTATGGAATAGGGATTCGCCACAAGCCCACACCGGCCCTAATTTCCCCAACCACCCTGCGCCTGGGCTTGGCAAGTCCTTCTGGGTCTTCTTTGCGGACGTATCGTCGTACCCATTCAAGTACACCAGCCATCTGGCCGCTTCCGGATAGGGGAGACGGTCTCTGCTGGTTCCCGTTCTTTCCGGAAACAAGCGCAGCTTATTGCTGCTTTCAGCGAGGGCGCCGTTTAGCTTTGCGCCGGTATATTCCGTCGCCTTCCCCATGCGCTCCACCTGGTAAAAAGGACTTTCAGGATGGAACAACCAAAACCGGTCCTCGTATTTTGCGAGATACTCTTCAATGACGCCCATGGGAAACGAACCTGCGTCCCAGATTTTTTTCCAGCGCGTCATCATCCTTCCCGGATTGGCCTGGAAGGCGCCTTCCCCTGAAAGGGGCGGGTGGCTGCCGTTTTGCTGCCTTCCCAGGCTTGCGTGCAGAATGGCCAGCAGCAGACGCAGCAAGGCAAAATCCATTGTGGGGAGCTCCCCGGCAAAATCACGAATCCCGGCGGATTGGTCGATTGCCTCCAATAGGGAGACCTCATCCACTCCGCCGTCCCGGCGCATTACGGGAATCCATTTCTCCCGCAACAGGTTAAACTGTCTGCCCTCCATGCCCGCCTTCCTCCTTTTGATAGGTCAATCCATCGAACGCGTTATATCGAATGAGATAGCCGTTTAAATGCGCTTCACGGTTTTCATCCAGCAGCAAAAACAGCTCGCCTTTGAGCCAGGGCGACTGCTGCCATGCGGATAATCTCTCTTTGCTGATTTTCTCCAGTTCCTCGATTGTTTGCCTCATCGCCCATCGCGCGCAGAGCGCCCGTGGCAAGCGAATGATTTGCCGCGCGATTTCCCTGGCCAATTCCGGCTTTGGCGTCAATCCGGGAGGTATCGGTGAGCTGTCAGGCTGCGCCAGTGGCAGGCGCAGCCCTCCGTTTGAATCCTGAATTAGCATCAAGACGTCGATGGAGGCATCCCCGTCCCGGACCGCCGCTTCACCGCGTTGGTCGGATACGTCTGTGCTCAGCCAGTCGTTTAACCGCTGGGTTTCATCCCCGGGCCAAACAGGATCGATTCGGAAGGAGTTCGCACGTTGTTTTTTATCTGAAAGCGTGTGCTCATGGGCGGCTTTGGCCTGTTCAATTTCGTCGTGTAGTATGGGGGCAATCATCGAGTCACGATAAACTGCCTCGACCAATCCGGGGATGTTTTCGGGAAGCATGACCCATCCGTCGCTTGGCAGAAACGCTTTGGTTTTCAGCAACAGGTAGCGTCCGTAGATGGCTGCGCTGCCCGCGTCGAGGCTCTCCATGTCGCGGTCAATGATGATGCAGCGGGCAGCCTTCAGCTGTTCCGGGCGTTCCCTGTCATGCCGGTGAAGACGCCCAATCCGCTGCATCAACAGATCCATGGGGCATAGCTCTGTCAGCATCAGGTCGAAGTCGATATCCAGCGACTGTTCCAGCACCTGTGTGCCCACCACGACGCGCAATGGGGGACGCGCAAGCCCCTGCTTTCCCAACTCGTTGAGCAGCCGTCGCTCCTTTTCCGCGCGGTCCGGCGCGATAAAACGGGAATGCAGCAGTTCCACCGCGTCACCGAAGACCTCCTTGAGGGAAACCGCCGTTTCCTGCGCCGCTTTCACCGTGTTGAGAAGGACGCCCACGCACCCGCCTCCTGACAGGGTTTCTTTCAGAAAAAAGGCGATGTCTTCGCGTCTGATGCCGCCGATTTCGACTCGACGGGACGGGCTTTTTTCTGAAGGCGCAACAGCATTGACATGCATCCCGTCCGTCCAGGTGACGAGCGGATAACAGGTCGTCTCTGAAAACGCGATTGGCTGTCCAATGGGCTCGGAGAGGGCTTGATGTTCCAAATAGGCTCCGATCAATTGATTGCGCTTTTCCCTTGGCAAGGTGGCGGAGAGCAGGATTACGGGAACCTGGTATGCGCCCAGCCAGTTGAGCGCGCGCTCCAGGTATTGATTCATATAGGCGTCGTAGGCATGGCATTCGTCGATGATGACAACCTTGCCCGCCAAGCCCAGGTGGCGCAGCATCACGTGCTTTTGCTTCAGCGCGGCCATTAGCAGTTGATCGATGGTGCCGACAACGAAATCCGCCAGCAAGGATTTTTTCTGCCCCTCGAACCAGGGATGGACCGTCAAGCTCTCAGGCTCATCCATGTCAACGCCGCTGCCGCCTTCGAATAACCGGGTGTATTCCTCGTTAAACTGGGCTTTGCCGTGGGCCAAGCGGATGCTGTGGCGCTGGCTCCTGTCCAGCTGTTGCGCCCATCGCCTGATGCGGGGTAACATCCCGTCGCTCGTGGCCTGGGTGGGCAGTGCGAAAAATACGCCGCTGCGGCCTGCCGCAAATGCAAAAATCTCCGCCGCAACCAGCGCGGCCTCGGTTTTCCCCTGACCCATGGGTGCCTCGATCATGAGGATACCAGGCTGGCCGGGTTGGCTTGCAGCCTGTGCCGCCAGCACCTGCACAGGGAACGGTGTGAAGGGATTCCCATTATTCGCCGGGAATCGATCCTCATATAGCGACACCCCTTTATACCCTTCTTCAGCAATCCAAAGGGGAGGCAGGCGCAGCGCAGACCAGCCTTTGCCGGCACGTTCGGCCCGCTTGTCCGGATTTAGGATTTCACTCCAGGAGGCGTTCAGGTCGAGGTAGGGGAAACACCCTTCATTGCTTGCAATCCAGTCTGCCATCGTCACCAGGCCGGACAACAGCACCTGCGCGACCATATCAGGCCGGGGCAAGTGTCTTACGTCTTCAAACCCCGCGAGATGCAAGGCGAAGAAAAAAAACTCCGTCTGTACATCTTCCCAGGCTTTCCTCCCCTCGGCGCCCATGTGATAGTTTTTTGGATAATTCACAATTTGCTGATAATCCAGGGCTGTCGCACTGGCGGGCTTTCCGTGATGAGCGCCAGCGATGGCCGAGACGTTCTTTCCGCAACCAAAACGTTCCATCAGCAGCAGAGAAGCCAGGGCATGCGGGCTTTTGGAAACGTCTTGGAAGCCGCGGTAGCCGTCCTCCGGAAGTGGTAGCCCGTTAAGGCGGATACGCTCAGTCAGGTCGAAATCCAGCTGCGTTTCCGGAAACGCGCTTGGCTTGCATTGGAAGGCGGGGATTGCCTTGCCGAGGTCATGCGACGCGCATACGAAGACGAGCAGCCGCTCTGCCCATTCTTCCTTCGTCAGACCATTTTCAGCCTGGTCGTCGGAAATCTCGACGCCCCGCGCTATACACCTCCGGGTGCCTTCTGGCAGCCAACCAGACCAGAGATATTTCGCGACTTCCGCGCTGTCCGCCATATGAACCGCCAGGGGCAGCCAGCCGACGACGGGAGGGCGCGATTTTTTCGCCCAGAGTGACCGGGCTTGTGGGGAAAGCATGAACGGCTTTTCATCCATGCGAGGTATCATTGCTCCCTCCGGCGATTGATTGAGATATCTGACGTATACAAAATTATCTTGTAATAGTGTATCATATCCACCGGGAAAAGGAATCCCATAGTTAGGATTTTGTCGCTTTATAATCCGTCGCGAATGGTACGGACACGCCATTATCCTCCATGCAATGGCAATGCGCTGATTTGATACGGCGGTGGCTTACACCAAGTAGAAGCATCACTGGGAACGGGGGCGTTTTAGGAGGCTGCTTGACATTTTGGTACAAATGTTGAACGAGCGTGTCAGGCGGACATCCTCTTTTGGCACAGACCCGAAGACTTCGCTGTACCGCTTTTCTCCTATTGATGTTAGAATTGAAAAAAAGAGGCGGTTCCCAGAATGAACATCGATTTTCATGAGACCGAGCGCAAGGCCATGGAGGCCTTCCTTGCGGGCGACGCAGCTCTGGGCGAATCCATCCAGGCGGAATTCCTAGCGGAACTCAAGCAGTCCATCCGCGACGGAGAGGACCACTGCCCCTGTCCCGCGGATTGCAATCTCCATGGGAACTGCGTCCACTGCGTCGCGGTCCATCGCGGCCACGGGCATCACCTGCCCTTCTGCCTGCAGGAGATGCTCAACCGGAAACTGCTCTCCTTGTCGGAACTGACGGAGCATTCGTTGGCAAGCCGCATCAAGGCGCCGGCTGACCCGGGTGACAAGGCCGAAGGAAGCCGCAGCGGCTGAACAGCCTCGTTTTAATACCAAGCGGCGCGCGAAGGAGGTCTGGGATGAACATTCTGGTGATTGCGGGCCACCCGGCGGACATGTTCGACCACTGCGGCGGAACGCTGCTGCACCACATCAAGAGGGGGGACACGGTGGTCTGCTCCGCCATCACGCAGGGGCTGCGGATTCACGATGAGGTCATCTATGACCGATTCCGCGAAAGCATGGGGCAGTATTCAGAGGAAGAAATCGGCATCCTGCTCGCGGAGCGGCAGAAGGTCAAGTACGCAGAGGCGGTGAGCGCCTGCGGGATGTTCGGCGTCACTGACGTCCGCTTCCTGGATTACGACGACGAAATCCTGTGCGTGACGCCGGAGATGGTTTCCAAAGTCGCCCGGCTCATCCGGGACGTCAGGCCGGACCTCGTCATCACGCACTGGCCCTACCAGGACGACACCTTCAGCAACCACCACGCCGTGACCGGCCAGCTGGCGCTGGCGGGCGTCACCGCCGCGCACGGCGTCAGCTTCGAGCACCGTCAGACGGCCTGGAACGTCGCCCAGGTCGCCTACATGATCTGCCCCGCCGATTACCGCAGCGATTGCCTGAGCAACAAGGGCAAGGCGGCTTACATCAACTACTACGTCGACGTGACCGACGTGATTGAGACCAAGGTCCGCGCGCTTCACCAGATGAAAAGCCAGAAGTAC
>Ga0123335_1001505_pt1 | contig 37726 bp, 34 predicted proteins | sample BiotimSIPDNA_2_FD_89707 | JGI IMG/M metagenome (GOLD analysis project Ga0123335, IMG submission 89707) | Anaerobic biogas reactor microbial communites from Washington, USA - Biogas_R2 time_0 SIP DNA | ecosystem: Engineered > Bioreactor > Anaerobic > Unclassified | place: Washington, USA... | reverse complement strand
TAAGCAGGCGAACTGCTGGCAATATCCGAGAGATTCATGTATAATACGGTTTATCAAGGCCGATATGTTCTCATAGCGCGGGACTGTATATGCGCAAGGCAGATTTCCCCGCGGCAATCCTTTTAAGCGTGGTGAAGCAGTATGAGCGGTGCACCGGAAGATATAAGGCAGCGGCTGTTTGAGTTTCAGGATTTTAAATACAAGGAGTTTTCAGTTAAACTCATTCCCTCGGTCAGACCGGAAACCGTTATAGGCGTTCGGACGCCGAATCTGCGCAAACTTGCAAAAGAGTATTCCGGCAGACCGGAAGCGGAAGAGTTTCTGAAAAATCTCCCGCACGCATATCTTGAGGAAAACAGCCTTCACGGATATTTAATTGAAACGATTAGGGATTTTAAGAGCGCAATCACTGCGGTTGAAGAGTTTTTGCCTTATATAGACAACTGGTCGACGTGTGACACGATGTCCCCGAAGGTATTTAAAAAGCATCTGCCCGAACTGTACGAAAGAATAAAAGTGTGGCTTGAATCCGACCGGACCTACACGGTGCGCTTCGGGATCGGAATGCTGTTGGGCCTTTATCTGGACGGGGATTTTTGCCCGGAAATGCCGGAGCTTGTGTCGGGCATTCGTTCGGATGAATACTACGTCAACATGATGATAGCCTGGTATTTCGCGACGGCGCTGGCCAAACAGTACGACGCGGCGCTTCCGTATATACTAAAAGGGCGACTTGACAGGTGGACGCACAACAAGGCCATACAAAAAGCTTTGGAAAGCCACCGTATCGGCGATGAAACAAAAGCTAACCTTCGGACGCTGAAAATGAAATAAGACGCGGCTGAAAACCCGAATATGCATTTTAAAGCTCTTATGATTTCCATAATGGCGACAATTCCCGCAGGCGGCCGACGACCTTGGCATATTTGAAGAATTCGTTCGACGTCTTCCGATGAATTATCCTCACTGAGCGAAAGCCTTATCGAGCCGCGTGCCAGCTGTTCCGGAAGCCCCGTCGCAAGAAGAACATGCGAAGCTTCCTGTGAACCCGAAGAGCAGGCGGAGCCGGAAGACGCGCAGATCCCGTAATGGTCGAGCATCATGACCATGGACTCTCCTTCTATGCATTCAACGACAAAGGAAGCTATTCCCGGAAGCCTTTTAACCGGATGACCGGTAAGCCTGACGCGCGGGATTTTAAGAACCCCTTCAATCAGTCTGTCACGCAGCGCGCAAACCCTTTCGGAATTCTTCTTCATGTTCTTCACGGAGTCGTCCAGCGCGGCCGCGAGTCCAACTATTCCGGCGACGTTTTCCGTGCCTGAGCGCTTACCGCGCTCCTGACCTCCGCCGAGCATATCCGGCAGCAGCGCGGAATCTCTTCTTACAAACAAGGCTCCCGTGCCTTTCGGACCTCTGAACTTGTGTCCCGAAAGAGACAGCAGATCGATATTCATAGCCCTGACGTCAATCGGGATATGTCCGACTGCCTGAACGGCGTCGGTGTGGAATATAACGCCCCGTTCGCGCGCCCGGGAACCGATCTCGGGCGAAAGCAATATAGTGCCGATCTCATTGTTCGCGGCCATTACCGAAATGAAGGCGGTATCGCCCCGGATAGCGCAGCAAAGCTCGTCAATCGAGATTTGTCCGAATTCGTTTACGCCCAAACGGGTCACCTCAAAGCCCGACTCTTCTATGCGCCCGAGTGTATTGAGCACGGCGTGGTGTTCTATTGAGGTCGTGATGATATGCCTTTTTTCCCGCTCGAAGCGTTTCGCCAGAGATTTTAAGGCCCAGTTGTCGGCCTCGGTACCGCCGCTCGTGAAGAATATTTCCTCCGGGAGGGCTCCTATCGCCGAGGCGACTGTCTCTCTTGCCTTTTCAACGGCCCGTCTCGAATCGCGGCCCAACGAATATACCGAGGAGGGATTTGCGTATTCCGCTTTTAGATACGGAAGCATGGCCTCCAAAGCTTTTTCCGACAGCGCGCAGGTAGCGGCGTTGTCCGCATATACGATTTGTTTTGTCATTAATACTGCTCCTTGTGAAAGAGAGTCTTAGCGCCGGGGCATTTATTTCAGGCGGTATCTGACATAGTAGTTGTTTATGGCGTCTTTGAGTGCCTCAGCTCCCAGAGCCGAGCAGTGCAGTTTGTTTTCAGGCAGTCCGTCAAGCGCCTGTGTTATATCCTTATCGGTTATTTTAGCAGCTTCCTCCAGAGTTTTTCCCTTCGCAAGCTCTGTTGTCATGCTGCTTGTCGCTATAGCGGCGACACATCCGTAAACTAAAAAGCTTATGTCTTCGATTATGTTGTCTTTCACGCTCAGATAAATCGTCAGGGAGTCGCCGCAGTTTGGGTCTCCGCACATACCTTCGGCGTCCGGATCCGGTAATATACCCGAGTTCCTGGGACTCATAAAATGATCTATGACCTTGTCTGAATACTCTTCGCCAAACATAGTCGCATCCTCCGGCTAATATCATTTATTTTTATATTCTGGAATAAGCGGCTGATCAGATGCCGCGAAAAAATAAAGAGCTTATGCCCACAAAAGCTATTGTAGTTACGCCGCCTCTGAATGTCAACCATATGAAGAAAACATCAAGCCGGATCAATATCGTGGTTATGATCCGGCTTGATGATTCAGGCATCTCACTTTTCGGGTCTTCCGCGTCTCCAGCAGTTGCCTCGCCCGTATTTGCCCCGGCAGGAGTTGCCGCATGTCATTCTTTTTGAAGAGCAGAAGGGACAGACATATTCTCCCCCCCTGATGGACTCGATGTTTTCGTAGCTTTCCAGCCACTCGTTTTTACAGTCCAAGCACATTACGGGACAAATGTTCTTTGTGGAATTACCCCCCTCGATATGAATCGTTTTGCCGTTAACAAGGCTGTCGGCGATTTTCTCCCTCGCCGATAATAAGATACGCTGAAATGTCGGCCTGGAAACCTGCATTTTCTCCGCGCATTCGCTTTGCTCGAGCCCCTCAAGATCCTTTAGCCGTACGGCTTCCAATTCTTCCAGCTTGATTGTGTTTTCCGGTACGTCCGAAAGCTCGTTCGGCGAAGGAACAAAGAAGGCGACGGAAGGTGTGTGTTCTATTTTTCTCCACTTAATGGGCCTGGCCATCTGATTCAGCTCCGTTTTACATCATATTATTTGATATTTAAGCTGCGATAATGAACACGAAGAGCTATCGATAAAAGCATACAATTTTTTAAAGCGGACTTCAAGCTAAAACGCGAAATTACAGCAGCGGAGAAGAGGACTTGTGCCTTTTCTCCACTGCTGTAAGCGGCAGACTATTCGGATTTGTCGCTCAAGTCTGAAATACGCTGTTTAACCTGCTCGAGCTGATGCTCAAGAAAGGCTTTTCGGCTGCTCAAAAAAGCTGTTTCATCGAACGCGTAGTCCTCTGCTCCCGCGTATACCTGGTATGCACGGGGGCCCGGTCTGCCGGCTGTGCGAATCATCCGCTTGCTGCCGTGGCCATAACCGAATCCGCAGCCGAATCCTCCGGCATATCCCGCAGGGATTGCGTATCCCGCGCAGTAACCTGCGCCTCGTCCTGTCATTGGTCCCGTCCCAACAGGACCGGTTCCGTCTCTTCTCGGCATATATTCCCCTCCTTTCGTGTAAGCTGGTACCGCATTTACTTAAACGCGGCGGTAAGATAAAGCGGCTTTATTTCTGATTGCGCAAACCGGACAGGCTTTGACACAAGCGCCGCATGTAATACAGTTGTCATATGCCCTGGCTTTGCCTTCCTCTACTCTGATCGCGTCTGCCGGACACAGTTTTTCACATATTCCGCACCCGGTACAAATACTCTCGATTACGCTTACTGCCATATGGTGTCCTCACTTATGCCTAAGAATAAATAGCATATGCCCATAACGATAATAACTCAGTTATGAGCATATGTCAACAACTAATTATAAAATTATATGAAATAATTTTGTTGCTGAATCTGTCTTCGTGTTGTCGGCGATGAGTCGGTTCGATTATTCAGATAAAATAATGATTCTGGAGCTGTCGTTTATTATTGACATATGCCGATAACCGAGTATAATGAAGCCATATCTGACATATGTCAATAACTTCTTAGGCCGGTGAATCGGAGATTGAGGAAAAGTCACGATGACTATGCCCCGTCTGATTCGAATTGAGGTGATATCAAGTGTCAAGGCCCAGAAAATGGAGACAAGTATGCTGTCTTCCGGACAGCAGCCGCTTCGGCCCGCTTGACAGCCCCGCGAATGCGGGTAACGCTGTCAATATGACGGTTGACGAGTATGAAACCATAAGACTGATCGATCTGGAGGGCTGTACACAGGAAGAATGTGCCGGCTATATGAACATCTCACGAACTACCGTTCAGGGGATTTATATCGACGCAAGAAAAAAGCTTGCCGAATCGCTTGTAGGAGGTAAGGTACTGCTTATTGAGGGCGGTGAATACCGCCTGTGCGACGGCAATGGAAAAGGCTGCGGCGGATATTGCCAAAGGCAAAGGTGCGGAAGGGACGATTCACAGGATGTCAACTCAGAGGAAATATAGTTAAACGTAAATATGAAACGGAGGATCATTATGAAAATTGCCATACCGGTCGATGAAAAGAACCCGGACTCAAGTGTATGCCCGTCATTTGGGCGCACCCCTTATTTTGCCGTTTATGACACTGATGACGAAAAGACAGTTTTCTTTGACAACGAAGCAGCTTCCGCTCAAGGGGGAGCGGGGATTAAAGCCGCGCAGCTGATAGCGGATATGGATGTGGATGTTCTGCTCTCGCCAAGGTGCGGAGAGAACGCTGCTGAGGTTTTAAACAAAGCCGAGGTGCGCATATATAAAACCGCGGCGGGAACGGCTCGTTTTAACATCGGTGAATTCAAAGCCGGAAGGCTGACTATGCTCAGTGACTATCATGCCGGATTACACGGCCATGCAGAATAACAGTGTTAAAATCGCGGTACTCAGCGGCAAGGGAGGTACCGGCAAAACGCTGGTTTCCGTCAATCTTGCTTCAGTCGCCGAGAAATCCGCGTATATAGATTGTGACGTTGAAGAACCCAACGGGCACCTGTTTTTCAAGCCTCAAAACGTCTGCGAGGATGAAATAACGATCAGACTGCCCGCTCTTGATAACGAGCTTTGCAGCGGATGCAGGAAGTGTGTTGACTTTTGCAGATTCAACGCCCTCGCGTTTATAAAAAAAAGACCTTTCCTATTTGAAGAAGTATGCCACTCCTGCGGCGGCTGCGTGCTTCTTTGCCCGGAAAAAGCGCTCGGTGAGAGGGAAAAGACGGTCGGGTATATTAAAAGAGGATTGTCTTCAAAAGTAAAGGTCAGCACCGGTATAATGAATACAGGAGAAGCAAGCGGTATCCCGATCATTAAAAAACTCCTGTCCGGAGCCGATTCCGAAAAGGGAGCGCCGGTTTTTATCGATTGTCCTCCCGGCAGTTCCTGCGTGGTTATGGAGAGCATCAAGGATGTCGACTACTGCATCCTTGTAGCCGAGCCGACAGTTTTCGGAGTTCATAATCTGAATATGGTATATAAACTGGTCAGCTTATTTAAAAAGCCCTGCGGAGTCATTGTGAATAAATACTTTGAAGAAGACAATCCCGCAGAAGAATACTGCAGAGAGAAAAATATCCAGGTTTTATGCCGCCTACCCTTTGACAATGAACTGGGGCTTATTAACTCGCAGGCAAGGATCGCTGCCAGGGAAAAGGACAAATACAAGGAATTGTTTACATCTTTGCTTGAAGCGGTAATGGAGGAGGTACAGCATGAAACAGCTGCTAATCCTCAGCGGTAAGGGCGGAACCGGAAAAACAACGATTGCCGCGGCTTTTATCAGGTTTTCTCAGGCAAAGGCATATGCCGACTGCGATGTCGACGCGCCTAACCTTCATCTTATAACGGAGCATAAGCACGCGCCGGAACGCAAGGATTATTACGGTCTTCCAAAAGCTGAGATAGACAAGGATAAATGCGTCGAATGCGGTCTGTGCAGGCTTAGCTGCCGCTTTGAAGCCATTTCGGACATAAACGGCTATTGCGTTAACCCGTTTGCGTGCGAAGGCTGCGCGGTATGTGAGGCTGTCTGCCCGGCAGGCGCGATCACTCTGATTCCGGCCGTTGCAGGAGAACTTGCGCTGTATTCCGGTGATGACAGTATTTTTTCAACCGCCTGTCTGAAAATGGGAAGCGGTACATCTGGAAAGCTTGTCTCGGAAGTTAAAAAGCAGTTATTTGACGCGGTGCGGCAGGATATAGAGCGGACTGTTATAGACGGCTCACCGGGCATAGGCTGTCCGGTGATCGCCTCGATGAGCGGTGTGGATATGGTTCTTATAGTTGCCGAGCCATCATTATCCGGAATGAGTGATATGGAACGAATAATCAAGACCGCAGAGATATTTCGAACAAAAACAGCAGTCTGTATTAACAAATATGACTCAAATCCGGAAATCAGTGAAAAAATAGAGGAGTATTGCAAGTCAAAAAACATTCCCTTCGCGGGCAGGATACCTTTCGATCACCAAGCCGTGAAAGCTGTCAACCGCGGGGTTACAATTGCGGATATCGACTGTCCGTCCGGCCGAGCGGCAAGGGAAGTCTACGAAAGTGTTGCGGGAATTATGCTCAGGTGCTGTTAATTTACCACAAGGGCAATATTTTCTTTCTTGGGCTATTAAGAATGCAGTTCCTGCGAAAAGTTCCGCTTCTTCGCGTGATATAAGTTATCTTGCGCCGCGAAGTAAGAAGTAACAGGATTACTCCATGAAAAATTCCTGCTGGATACAGCAGGACAACTATATAAACAGGGGGATATGGGCAATGAGTGAAAAATGCAGCCAAAACTGCGGTAGCTGCGATGAAGACTGCGCTGAAAGAAAGGAAGGAAAAAACGACTTAAAGGAAGAGCTCCATGAGCTCAGCAGTGTTAAAAAGGTGATAGCCGTTGTGAGCGGCAAAGGCGGTGTAGGCAAATCCTCGGTTACTTCAATGCTCGCTGTCGCAATGAGGAAAAAAGGATATAATGTAGCAGTACTCGATGCGGATATCACAGGCCCGTCTATACCGAAGGCGTTTGGAATATACCAAAGACCCACCGGAAGCAAACTCGGGATATATCCGGTAAAAAGCAAAACCGGCATTGAAATTATGTCAATAAATCTGTTGCTGGACAACGATACCGATCCGGTTATATGGAGAGGCCCGATTCTGGGAAATACTGTAAAGCAGTTTTGGAAAGAAGTGATCTGGGGAGACATCGATTATATGTTTATCGATATGCCGCCGGGGACGGGTGATGTTCCTCTGACCGTTTTTCAGTCTTTGGCTGTAGACGGCATCATTATAGTTACATCTCCTCAGGAACTGGTGTCAATGATTGTTTCCAAGGCTGTAAAAATGGCCGAGATGATGAATATCCCCGTTATCGGGCTTGTAGAAAACATGTCTTACTTCTTGTGCCCGGATAATGGTAAAGAATATAAAATTTTTGGCGAGAGCCATATCGAAACAATAGCCGATGCGCATAACATGAAAATTCTGGCCAAATTGCCTATTGATCCCGGGATATCAAATGCTTGTGACAAAGGTGAGATAGAGAATTTTGACACAGATTCATTTAAAAATATTTCTGAAATGTTGGAAGGAGAAAGTAAAACTATGAAAATCGCTGTTGCGAGCGAAGGCGCTAATGTAACCGGGCATTTCGGACACTGCACCAATTTTATGATTTACGGAGTTGAAAACGGCAAGATCATTAAGGAAGAATCCATACCTAACCCCGGACACAGGCCCGGCTTTTTACCGAACTATCTAAATGATCTGGGGGTAAACGTGATAATTTCCGGCGGTATGGGCGGAGGAGCGGTAGATATCTTTAATGAAAAAAATATTGAGGTCATTTTGGGAGCTGGCGGCGCATCAAAAAAGGCGGTTGAGGCTTATCTGCGCGGAGAGCTTGCTTCCACAGGCTCCGTTTGCCATGAACATCAGCACGCGGACGAGTGCGGACATTGATTTTTATCTGAGTAAAAACAGAAAGGATAAGAACTTATACCGTCTATCGGTAATAGGTTAATTGACGTATGAAGGTAATTGTACTGGCGGGATTTCTCGGCTCGGGGAAAACAAGCGTTCTTTTGAAGCTTGCGAAGTATATCGTCAAGCGCGACGGAGAGGAAGGCCGCACTTCGGTCGCAATAATTGAAAATGAAATCGGAGAAGTCGGCGTAGACGACAAAATACTTCGCTCGCAGGGTCTCGCCGTGCGCGAGCTTTTCGCCGGCTGCGCCTGCTGCACCGGCGGAGCGGATCTGCTCAGCGACATCAATACGATAAAAAAAGAGATGGATCCCAAATGGATCATAGTTGAATCAACGGGCGTGGCTTATCCTCTGCTTATCAAGGAGAACGTGCAGTCCTACATAGGCGTTGATGTGATAATCATAGGTCTTGCGGACGCTCAAAGATGGAGAAGGCTTAAAAACGCGATGGCACATCTCATAGAATCACAGCTTGAGCACGCGGACAGCGTGCTGCTCAACAAGGTCGACCTTGTCGACGAGGATACGGCGGAAATAATTCTGTCGGAGATAGAACAAATCAACCCCGCAGCGAAGCTTTATAAAACAATCGCCAACAAGACCGTTGACGATTCCGTGTGGGAATCCGTTGTATGAGAAGGGGAAAAAAATGATTCAAGTAAATATGCACACGGGTACCCACGACGAAGCGCTCATCGTTTCCGCTCAGTTTTTGTGCGCGTTAACCCCGCCCGCTCAGACCGCGGTGCTGCTGGAGCTGATGACCGCGGAGATGGAAAAGATAAACGTCTGGGCAAACGAATCCGATGTTCTCATCGGACATCTAAAGGCCTATGTGAAATGGCCGGAGGATTCCGTTATGCTCACTACAACGGGAACGGACGTTCAGGTAAAAGGCGCATCTGTTTTACCGGATGCTCCGGCCGGGCTGGATGTGGGGATTACGGGAATAATGTACGGGACCTCGCTCATGGAACTGGAAGAAAAGATACGGAATCTCGCGGGGAATATACTGGACAATCTGCATCTTAAGTACGAGTATTCGTACGAATGCCGCAATCCTCACTGCACAGATCCCAATCATCACCACGAGCACCATGAGCACCATGAGCACGGACATAGCCATTAAAATCCGTAGCACAAACATAAATTTAAAACGGTAAGGGATCGACATTTGCCGTTTCCCGCAAAAAGGATGTAAAAATGATAATTGATGAACTAATAGAAATAGCTTCAGCCAAATCCGAAGGTAGAAAAATATCCGATGTGCGCGCCGGTCTCGGTTACACATGCGTTCGCCTTGAGGATTCTTCCTGCGGACTTGCTTATACATTCAGGAACGATTTAGGGGACTGCTGCGGAATACTGGGAGAAGCGGGGTGCCTGATCGGAAGAGCCGGTTCGGAAATAATGAGATGGGCGGGCAGCGGCAATCTTTTAAAGTCAGCCGTAGGCCTTGCCGCTGTTAATGCCGTTTTAAATGATCCTAAAATTAACTGGGAAACTGGTAACGTTACAGCCGCTCTGGATTTAAGACCCTCCGATTGTTTCGGCATGGTCGGAGAATTCAGGCCGATTCTCAGCGAGGCAAAAAGAAAAACCCAAAATATATATGTCTTTGAGCAGAACACCGAAAAGGACGACGGCCTTTACCCTGAGGAGGATATTCCGAAATATCTCCCCGGATGCGACGTCGTGATAATTACATCGACAAGCTTCATCAACCATACTGCCGACGAGGTTTTGAAATATTGTAAAAACGCCCGCCAGGTCTGCTTCGTCGGCCCTTCAACGCCGATCTGTCCTCAGCTAATGAAAAACTATGGTGTTTCCCTGCTGGCCGGAACGGTTGTGACGAATCCGGATCTCATATTGCAGATAGTCAGTCAGGGCGGAGGTACAATGTCGATGAAGCCCGCCGTCAGGCAGGTTATCGCCCGAATCTAGCAGCAAATGGAAATAAACGACAAGCTTTGCTGCGGCCCCGATACGGACCATGATCAGGGCTGCATGGTCTGCGGCAAAGAGCTTTACTGCACACAGGATATCACATTGCGCGCCATATGCCATTTATGCGGGAAAGAGGGTTTCACACACTATTTTTGCCCCGAGGGACATTATGTGTGCGACGCCTGCCATACAAAAGATATCTTGGATCTTGTGCTGCGGGTTTGCATGGAAAGCGGTGCGGCAGACCCGGTCATAATAGCGCTTCGTATATTCGATCTGGATAAGCTCCACATGCACGGGCCGGAATATCACAGCATAGTCCCTGCGGTTTTGGTAGCCGCGTACGGGAATGCCGCCGGGAATAAAGACGAAGAGGCTATAAGAGAGGCGATCTCCCGCGGAAGATCCGTAAACGGCGGATTTTGCGGAACACACGGCGCGTGCGGCGCTGCGATAGGCGTAGGAATAGCCTATTCGATAATTCATAAAGTTACGCCTTATTCCGTGCAGGAAAGAGGGCTCGCAAACAAAATGACCGCGCTCGCGCTGGAGACTGTAGCCGGATTCGGCGGACCCCGCTGCTGTAAAAGAGATTCTATCGCATCAATTGAGGTCGCGGCAGAACATTTCGGCTGCTATGAGCATACCGGAAGTATCAGATACCTCTGCGTTCAATCCGCAAATAATCCGATGTGTATAAATGACCGATGCCCGTATTTTCAGGACGATAAACAGGAGGCATAAACATGAATATCGCAGTAGCCGCCGATGGGTGCACCATTGAGAGCATAGTATCCGAAAAATTTGCAGCGTGCAGATACCTGCTGATAGTAAACATGGACAATATGGAGCTTTCTGCGTTCAAAAACCCGGGAGAACCGAATATCGGTTTTCTTTTGGGAAAGATCCGCGAGTACAACTGCGAAGCTCTCATAACCGGGCAGCTGGCTCCCGCGGCGTTTGATGTCATCGCGGGGGATTGCGTTACAAGGTATGACGGGCACGGCATTCCGGCCAGAGTATCGCTTGAATTGATGGAGCAGTATAAGCTGGCTTTGATAAGAAATCCGGACGGAACCGACAGCTGCGGCGGTGATCATCACAGCGATAATTGTCAAGCAGACGGGGAAGACGCCTGAACATTAAGTAATTAAAGCGCGCGAATAACTATAAATCGGTATCTCTGTTCAGATACCGATTTTTGCTGTATAATAGCCGTGTAAGATTTACTTTTCGGCTCTGCCGATTTATGAAAAGGAAATTATAAATCCCGGGAGGCCATTGTTTTTGACTGACAGTCCCATATTGTGGCAGATAATTCTGCAGTTAATATTAATAGCGCTCAACGCGGTTTTCGCCTGCGCGGAAATCGCCGTAATCTCCATGAACGACAATAAGCTCGCGATAATGACGGCACAGGGTGACAAAAGGGCGATCAGGCTTTCAAGGCTCACCGCCAGTCCCGCCGGCTTTCTGGCAACGATTCAAGTGGGCATAACGCTGGCGGGCTTTCTCGGCAGTGCTTTCGCCGCGGGTAATTTTGCCGGGAAGCTCACAAAATGGCTGATTTCGATCGGTACGGACCTGCCCGCCGGAACTTTAAACACGATTTCGGTCATAGTGATAACGATTATACTGTCCTATATCACGCTGGTCCTTGGAGAGCTTGTTCCCAAGAGGATCGCCATGAGAAAAGCAGAGCGCCTCGCGCTGGCTATGTCCGGCCTTATTGACACCATCTCGAAAATATTCGCGCCCGTGGTATGGCTGTTGACGGTATCAACAAACGGTATACTGCGCCTTTGCGGCATAGACCCGCATGCCCGGGACGAGGAGGTTACCGAGGAAGAGATCAGAATGATGGTCGACGCTGGAAGCGAGAAGGGTGCGATCGATCCTGAAGAGAAGGAAATGATCCATAATATTTTTGAGTTTGATGACACTACGGCGTCCGATATCATGACTCACCGCACTGAGGTATCCATACTCTGGGATGACGAAAGCGATGAGCAGTGGGAAAAAACCATCATCGGCAGCAGGCATTCGGTGTATCCTATCTGTATGGACAGTCCGGACGACGTCATCGGCGTGCTGTACACCAAGGACTATTTCAGGCTTAAGGATAAAACGCGCTCAAATGTTATGGAGCATGCGGTCAGACCGGCATACTATGTCCCTGAAATGGTGCGCGCCGACGTGCTCTTTCGGAATATGAAAAATAACCGTAACCACTTTGCCGTTGTGCTCGACGAGTACGGGGGCATGAGCGGCATTGTCACCATGAACGACCTGCTCGAGCAGCTGGTCGGCAAGCTTGACGACGACATCATAAGGCGCGAACCGCCCGCCTTAATAGAGAATATAGACTCTGCCACATGGCTGATCCAGGGCACAGCGCCTCTTGATGATGTTTCGGTTGAGCTCGGGGTAAAGCTTCCAGAGAACGAATATGATACCTTCGGCGGCTTTGTGTTCGGCCTTCTCGGAACGATTCCGGACGACGGCAGCGCACCGGAGCTCGAAGCGTACGGTATGAATATAAAGGTCACGAATATACATGACCACCGAATTGAAAGCGCCGTCGTTTCTATTACGGAAAAAAGCTGATGCGATTCGTCGCAATCGGGGATTATGAACCGTATCGTTCCGCTGCTTATATATCCGTATTGGCGCAGACAGGAAACGCGGAGGGAAGCGCTCGGCTTCCGCTCCGCTTATTCTTAATAAAGAAGGTGTTAAGGTGAAAAACAGGTTTGCTTTCTTTAATAGGCCCTATGTTTGGATAGCGGCCGGGATTGCCGCCGTCTGTATTCTTGCCGCCGTGTTTTTTCTGGCAAACAGAAAGGGAGGAAAAGACTTCGGCGAGGTTTTCGGACAGATCTACGGCGTAAAGGAAATCACTTTCAGCTCGCCTGCTTACAGCTTTGTTCTTACAACCGAAAACGCTCCGGTATTCCGCCTGGGCGCGGATTATCAGCTTGCGATTCGGGAACGGGGTAATGATCTCGCTCAGGTACTGGGGCGCTTTAATGAGATCGAGCTTACAAAAGATAACTTCGAAAGATACTTTACTCCCTTTGATACCGACTTTTGCTGGAGCTGCGGCTTCTCGGCGGCAAAAATGCGCGGTGACAACCTGTACGCCTGGAGGCTTATCGTGCCGGATGATCCGAATGGGGTCTTTTATTACCTTTTAAGACAGAAAAACGAAGACCTCTATCTGACATACGGCTACTACGACGCGGAAGGGGAGACAGACCCATACTCGGACGATTCGTCTATCCGCTGGATATTTAAGCTTGAGGACGAAGACGGTGATAGTTTCAGCCCGCGGGAGGTCGTCGCCGACGGAGCCTATGTAAGCTCAAGCTGTATTTACATGAATCCCCTCAGCTCTTACATGAACTTCGGGGACTCCGGACACAGATATGAGGTCGCCGCGGATTCCTTTATTATCACGGAAAGGATAAGCGGCAATTCCCTCACTATATCGCCCGTTGATTGGGGCTGGCAGGAGTTCCCTTACACCGACGGGGAATGGTACGCTATGTATTCTCCGCAGGACGGCGGCGATCGAAGCATAAGGGAGCTGTACAGCGAAATACTTTATCAGCCGCTTTCGGAAAAGTATTTCCTTATAAGGGCGGACGGGGAGCTCCGGCTTGTTGAGCTGCGCGGGAACGCTAAGACGGGCGAATTCATCTGGAGCATATATAAGCTGGTTCAGGAAAGCGCGATGGGTTTTGCCCGGTGGGAATATATGCCGGCGATCAGCTCGCAATACCCTGCGTTCCGATTTGAGTTCGATTTGCGGTATGATGAAATAAAAGCCGTATGCACCCAAGGCGGCAGCCTCATCAGCTATGATGAGAACGACGGCGAAGGTTACCCTCAGGGATACGAGCTTTCCGTGACTGCGGGAAAGGCTCTTTACTGGTCGCCGCTCGATCCGGAAAATCCCTTTCAAATCACGCCAGAAAGCACAAGCATCAGTTTCACGGCGGAAGACGCGGATACCATGCTTTATGCGGGCTCAATCTATATAACAAGGGAAACAACCTGCCAGGGAACCGTCTACATTGCCCGTTTGGTCTGCGAGGGCCTGACAATGGTGCAAAACGAGGAGAATCAAGGCGCCCTGATAACCGCCGCGGAATAACCGCCGCCCGGGCAGAGCCGGGGCTGCGCTCCAGTACCTAAAACCTCTGGCCCCAGGACTCGCCCTTTTCAAGACCCCAGTTTTCAAACATCTTGATGTAAAACGGGGGCCTCGGGTAGTTGAAGTTCATGTCCATTGTCAGGCCTCGATAGCCGAATCCGGATTTCGAAAGGGTTTGTATTCCGCTCATTATCTCTTCTATCCGGTCGCCGCGCATCGTGAATATCATATAATTTTCATCGCACAGACCGCGCTCGTAGTCGCCTGGATCCGGAATTGAAACGTTATAGGGCATATCTCCGTTGAGCACGGGTATAGCGGCGTGCACGCAGGAGGCGCAGGTATCAAGGGAAGCCCCCGCGGTTTTTCCCATCTCATATTTTGCCGCCATAAGAAGAGATCTGAGCTGACCGGGATAGCAGTAGATCATGATGATATCGGGCACAAAGGCGCACTCCGAAAGAGGGGACAAAACCCAGCCGATGACCTCTTTTTGCGTGTCAAGGCGCGGATACTCGTCTTTAAAATACGCTCTGCTTGCCTGCGGGTCTTTCATGAAATGCTTGTCGCCCAGCATCTCATTGTCGGCTTCGGTAACGGGAGCTATCTTAAAAGATATCATCGGCCAGATGCACCAGTTATCCTCTTTGAGCATCGCGAGAGATTTCCTGTTGTGTCTTACGATAGTGAAAGCCTGACATAAAGCGAGATCCTTTTTCATATCCCTGTGCGGTCTGATGAAGCCTTCGGGAATCTCATCCCCCCGATATAAGACCTTAATGGCGATCGGTGCTTCTTTAAGGTTAAGCGCCTGTTCGAGCTGCGCCCCGTACCGGCGGATTTCATCTGTCGTAACCATATCAAATCTCCTTATTAAGTATTAAAACTTATGTCGGTCATATAATCCATAATATTACACGTCGGCCTCATTTACAAGCGCCGGCTCACCCGGGGACTTGGGTGCGCGGTATATCACCACTTATGGTCAATGCTCATCTGCGCGTCTGTCTTAAGGAAGTAATCGTAAAAAACGACGCTGTCCCTGTCCGGCACCGGATCGTCAAAGGTTACGTCCACGTGGAGCCGTTCGCCGCCCGGGTAAACGACGTTCCACGCGTGAGCGCCGTACACTCCCGACCCACCGTCGGCTGTGCCGAAAACGAGCTCGCATTTAATATCCTCATAGGACATGAGCAGGTAAAACAGCTCCGCGTACGCCTGACATACGCCGGTTTTATTTCTAAGCAGCCCGTAAAACCGATAGCCGGCCTCATCGTACGTTCCCGATCGAAAGTTCAGGTCATACCTGTATGTCACGACCATGTAGTCGTGTACCGCCTTAATCTTCTCGCGCTCGCTCATACCGGCGGTTATTATCTTTGCCAGTATCGCTCTCATCTGCGCGTCATAATCAAGAGCTTCCCGGGACACTCGGTTTTCTGCTGCGTCCCGGTTAAAAATAACTCCCCGCATTTGATGGAGCACAGTGTATTCCGCCGAATATGAGAACACCTCGGTCCGGTAATTGTATCTTGATGAACTGCTTCCGAAATGAAGATAATTGCGGGCTATCCCGTACTCGACGTATTTGTCATACACCGTCCCGCTGAGTGTTATCTCAAATTCCGGTATCATATTTCTGCCCGCGGCGTCTATAAGGGCGCTGAGCTCCTCGATCGTATCCACGCGCATTCCCTTCGTGTACACCTTTTCCCAATTCGGGTTATCGTTATCAAAGGGCTTGAGATTCAGAACCTTTCTTTCCGAGGGGAGCGCTATCCTGGTGATTATAGCCGCCGCTTCCGCCCGGGTTATATAGGCGTATGGATTAAAAGTACCGTATTCATCGCTGCCGGTCAGAATTCCGGCGCGGTAGAGCATGAAGATGCCGTCCGAATAAGGGGTTTCGGTGTCTATATCCGGCAGTATGTCCACCGTGTTCTGCGCCTTATATTCGCTTTCCGGCAGCGCGCGGGAGAATATGTCCGCCATTTCTGCCCGTGTCGACGGCTTATTGTAAACGTTTACGTCTTCAAAGCCGAAATCCTCATGCACGTAAATACCCTGCATAGCCGCATATGTTACGTAAGTGTAATACCAGGGGGAACTGCCGCCGAAGTCATATTCACCGCCGTTGTAAATATTTCTGACGCGAGCTGCCACGGTTATCACCTCGGCCAGAGTAACGATTCCGCCGGGGTTAAAGCCCTTGTCGGTACCGCCCATCAGCCCGAGCTGACAGGCTTTGCGAACCACGCCCTGTTTGCTGCAGCCGAACCATTCGTTCTCGCTTATGTCCGGAAACTGACCGGGGGTATAGACTGAGGTTTCCCGAAAATTATCCATCGAGGGAGCCGCGGCGTCCGCGCCCGGCATCAATGCCGACAGCGCGATGACGACCACGCAGATTACGGCCGGTATGCGTTTACAATGCTTCATGTGAGTTGTTTCCTTATCGCTTGCATATGTGATCTGTAAATCGGTTTTGTTTTGCATGCGCGGGGCATACCCGCGGGCGCGAACGATCGGGCTGCGGGATAACGGCCGCCGCTCCGTGATCCCGTATATTCGAATCCATAATAATATAGTTTACAACGGGACAATGGAAGATATATAATGTAAAGAGTTAAAAAGCCGAATAGTGTCGGCAGCTGATTGTAAGCAGCCGGGCAGCAGCCGGAGTTATCTCGCTTCCTTCATGCCGTTGGTATACAATACCGAATAATCTAAGTTATGTCAACCCGGACTCTGAAATCATGCGGATGTACGTCGCCGGGCCCCCGGAATCTGCTTTTTTGAGCATTTTTATGGTCTTGTAACAAGTTTTTCTATATTCCCTATAAGTATTATTTACTTTACAAATACCAACATAGTGGTATATACTTTAAAAACAGCAGAAATGCTCTGTAATACCCGTTGGTTCAACGTTATTAAAGATATGGCGAATGGAGGTAGTCAAATGTCAGATGCAATTTCCAACAAAGCATTACCAGGCACAGCACCCCCAAACGCGGGAGCCGACAAGACCGTTGTTAAGGCAATTAACCTTAGCGGCGGTATTTTCGGTGCGTGTCCCGCTCATGTAGACGTCAAGGACGGCAAAGTCGTCCGCATCAGGCCGCTTCACTACGATTCGAAGTACGATTTCGAGAGCTTCAATCCGTGGGAGATGGAACGCAACGGTGTCAAGCTAAGACCTCTGACCAAGTCGGTCCCGCCCCCCTGGGGACTGGCCTACAAGAAAAGAACCTACTCCCCGAACCGCGTACCTTATCCGATGAAGCGTGTCGACTGGGATCCGAACGGCGAGCGCAACACGCAAAACCGCGGCTCCAGTAAGTTCGAGCGCATCTCTTGGGACGAAGCTACGGATATAATCGCATCCGAGATCAAGCGCATTCACAAAGAGTACGGCCCCTTGGCAATCCTTGTTCAGGGCGACGGACACTCCGAGAGCAAGCTTATCCACGCGCCGCATGGCTGCAGCACCCTTCTTCTCAACAAGATGGGCGGCTTCACCCAGCAGGTCAGAAACCCTGACAGCTGGGAAGGCTGGTACTGGGGTGCCAAGCATGTGTGGGGCAAGGGCTTCATAGGCAACATGGCTCCTGCCGAGAACCTCGTCAATGACATGACGGAAAACACGGACATGATCGTTCTGCAGGGCGGCGACCCCGAAACCACCCCCTGGGGCTTCCGCGGTCAGTTCGCCAGCCGCCTGATGTTCTTCTGGCAGAAGGCCGGCATCGAGCAGGTCTACATATGCCCGGATCTGAACTATTCGGCAGCCGTCCACGCGAACAAGTGGATCCCGATCCTTCCGAACACCGACGCCGCTATGCAGCTTGCCATCATCTATACCTGGGTTGTTGAAGGCACATACGACAAAGAATATGTCGCAACGCACGCTGTCGGAATGGATAAGATCGAAGACTACGTCCTCGGCAAGGTAGACGGCGTTCCCAAGACCCCGAAGTGGGCCTCCGAGAAGTGCGGCGTTCCCTCCTACACAATCAAGGCCATGGCAAGACACTGGGCAAAAGTAAGAACATCCACGGGCCACTACTTCGGCGGCGGCTTTATCCGCGGACCTTACGCCACAGAGCCCGCCCGTCTGGAGTGCATCCAGCTCGGTATGCAGGGCCTGGGCAAGCCGGGTCAGCACCACGCTCAGATCGCGTACATGGGCATGCCCAAGAATATTACCTGGGATCAGCTCAACTACGACATCGCCAACTCCGACCCCTCTACAGGCTTCCAGGAGTATTCGGGAACCTTCGAAACCATCAAGCAGAAGGATCCTGAGCTCTATGAGAGAATATTCAATCCTCACCGCGGCACACCTCAGGCGTGGGGCAAGCAGTTCATACCCAAGACCCTCATAGAAGAGGCGATCAAGGCCGGCACAGACAAGCACATTAACTTCTGGGGCACCGGCGGACATGAAGAAGAGCCCATAGACCAGATGATCAAGTATCAGTACCCGGTCAAAAAGGGAGACCTTCGTTTCTCCGGCTCGGAAAAGAAGAATCTTGCGCATAACGACACCGACATCGACAAGATTTACGAAAGAATCGATTATGACGGCGTACCCATTCACATGGTGTGGACGGATACCCCCTGCCGTCAGACCTGCTGGGGCGACGGCTTCGATATCGGCATGACCATCCGCAGCCCGCAGATCGAGTTCGTTCTTGCTCAGCACCCCTGGCTTGAAAACGACTGCATCTATGCGGACATCGTGCTGCCGGCGAACACGACCCTCGAGGTCGACGACGTCATGCCCTGCGTCCGCGACGGTGAGCACTTCCAGACCATGCTCAACATGCGCCAGGCCGTAAAGCCGATCGGCGAATCGAAGAGCGACTTCGAGTGCGTCGTCGAGATCGCCAAGAAGCTCGACATGGAAAAAGAAGTCACAATAGGCAGAACGGTCGAGCAGTATGTCGAGGGCGTTTACAAGGGAATGAACTTTGATAAGATCACTCCTTGGGAAGAGTTCCAGGAGAAGGACTACATGGTTATCCCCGTATCCAAGAACTGGAAGAAACTCCCCGCCGGCCTCTACGAGTTCTACAAAGATCCCGTTGGGCATCCGCTGCCGACACCGACAGGAAAACTGGAGTTCTGCTCCACGAACCTCTCGAAGTATTTCCCCAACGACGAGGAGCGTCCTCCGTACCCGCAATGGATAGAGAAGGGCATAACTCACGACGAGCGCCTTTCCAGCTCCAGAGCGCGCACATATCCGCTTCTTATAATAACCAACCATCCCAGATGGAGAGTTCACGCACAGGCCGACGATATTCCTTGGACCAAGGAAGCTATGACCGGTAAGATCAGGGGCTTCGACGGATATCTCTACGAGCCCTGCTGGATCAACCCCAAGGATGCCGAAGCCAGAGGCATCAAGACCGGCGACATCGTCAAGGTGTTCAACGAGCGCGGAATCGTGCTTTGCGGCGCTTTGGTAATGGAAAGAATCATGCCGGGCGCTGTCTCCGTCGACCACGGCGCGAGAACAGATATCATTATCCCGGGCAAGCTGGATCGCGGCGGCGCCATCAACCTTATCACTCCTAAGGGACTCACCTCCAGACATGCCGGCGGTCAGGCGACAACGTCGTTCCTGGTCGATGTGCAGCGTGCCAGCATGGAAGAGCTGGACAAGTGGAGAAGAGAGTATCCCGAAGCTTGGAACCGCGAATATGACCGGGCCTCCGGCTTGAAAGCCAATGCCTGGGTTGAAAGGGGGAAATAATAATGGGAAAGAAAGTATTTTTAGTCGACACTACGATTTGTAACGGCTGCTACAGCTGCCATATCGGCTGCAAGGACGAGCATGTGGCCAATGACTGGACGCCTATTGCCAAACCGATGCCCGAGATAGACCACTTCTGGTTTAAGCTCGACGAGAAGGTCCGCGGTACCGTTCCCAAGGTAAAAGTAGCCTATACTCCTCGCTTCTGCATGCACTGCGACAATCCGACCTGCGCGCAGGCCTGCCCGACTGAAGGCGCCATCTATAAGCGCGATGACGGTCTTGTCATCATCGACCCGATAAAGTGCACCGGATGCAGAAAATGCATGGAAGCCTGCCCTTACGACGTGATTTACTTCAACAGAGATCTGAACATAGCCCAGAAGTGCACGGGCTGCGCTCATCTGCTTGACGCGGGCTGGAAAGAGACCAGATGCTCCGATAACTGCCCGACGCTGAGCATAAGGATCGTTGACGAAGACTCCGAGGAAGCCAAGAACTTCATAGCGGAATCCGAGTTCTATAAGCCCGAGATCGCAGACAAAATGAAGCCCCGCGTATACTATAAGGGCCTGCCCAAGAAGTTCATCGCGGGCACCGTATTCGATCCCGCTCAGGACGAGGTCGTCATCGGCGGCTGCGTCACACTGACGGCGGCGGACGGAAACGTAAGCAAAATCAAAACCGACCATTTCGGTGATTTCTGGTTCGAGAACCTTCCGGACGGAAAGTTCAAGCTGGAGATCGAAGCGGACGGCAAGACCAAGCTTTTCGACAATCTTGACACCGCTGTTGCAGACATAAACCTTGGGGATATTCCTCTAACCTGATTTTTGGCTGAATGATTGCATGCGGGGTTGTTGCACTTAGGTACGACAACCCCGCGCGGCCTTGCCGGGGATAATAAATTCTATTAGATCGGATTTGTGTACATATGAGGGAAACGTCGCGTATTAAACCTTGGATAGTCCTTGTCACATCCTTCTTAATTAACCTTATCATCGGAATTCTTTATATCTGGAGCATTATAAGCAAGGCACTGGTAAATGACCTGAACTGGACCAGCAAACAGGCATCCTTGCCCTATACCTTCGTCACGGTAACGTTTGTTATAGCCATGGCTATATTCGGCAAGCTTCAGGACACGAAAGGCCCCAGGATCACGGCAACGATCGCCTCGATCATGATGGGCTGCGGTATAATTCTTTCTGGCATATTCATTTCACCGGTAATGCTGGTAATAACCTTCGGCATCATCGCCGGCGCCGGTATCGGAACAGCGAATGTGGCCACCGTTCCGCCTGCCGTCAAGTGGTTTCCTCCCGAGAAAAAGGGAATGGTTACGGGCTTGTCCGTTGCCGGCATCGGTATATCGGCCGTTGTGTACTCGCCCATATGCAATGCGCTGCTTAAGTCGGTAGGTATTGAGAAAACCTTTATTTACCTGGGCATAGCCGCTCTTGTGCTTATGGTTCTGCTCTCTCAGCTGCTCACGAATCCTCCGGCGGGATATGTGCCCAGAAGCAGGGGAACGGAGAAAAAGCGGGAGCAGAAGTCAGCGGTAAGCGCTTCGGTCAAGGATATCGGTATTAAGGAAGTCTTAAAAACCGCCGCTTTCTACAAGTTGTGGGTAATGTTCGCGTTCTCGGGGTCGGCAGGTCTCATGGTCATAGCTCACGCCGCCAAAATAGCCCAGGTTCAGGTGTCCTGGGAGGGCGGATTCTATATGGTTATCCTTCTGGCTGTGTTCAATGCCGCGGGCAGAATACTCGGCGGCACCGTGTCCGACAAGATCGGGCGCATGAATCTGCTGCGTATCATATTCGTGCTGCAGGCTATCAATATGCTTCTGTTTTCGCTTCACTCAAGCATCCCCATGCTGGCGGTGGGCATAGCGGTTACCGGTCTGTGCTACGGCGCGGGTTTCTCCGTATTCCCGGCCATAACGATCGACCTATACGGCATGAAGAACTTCGGAGCGAATTACGGGCTAATAATGACCGGCTGGGGATTCGGCGGAGTCATAGGCCCGATGCTGGCGGCAGCTGTTTTCGACGCGAACAAAAATTACTACTTGGCGTATATAATATCCTGCGCGCTTTTGGTCATATCGCTTTTAATTACATTCACATTTTCAAAGTTGAAAAATAAAAAAACCGATCAATAACCTGTTTCTGTGAAGGCGCCGTCTTCAGCCCGGCCCGAGACGCTGTCAAACGGGATCAATCATTCTAGCTAAAGGGGAAACATTATATGGCCAATATCATGGTCAACGAGGCCTGCAATCTCCGCTGTCCCTATTGCTTTGCAGAGGAATTTGTAAATAAGGCTCCGAAGGAGATGACGCTCGAGGATTTCAAGAAGGCTCTGGAATTTGTCCTCAGCGACGACAGCGACCGACAGGTGGGCATTATCGGCGGTGAACCGCTTCTATACACGCATCTGGACAAGGCTATGCGCATGGCCCTGAGTCATCCGCGCTCCGAGTTCGTCATGATCTACACAAATGCGGTTGAACTCGACCGTATGGCCTCCGACATACTCGAAGCGAAAAAGTTCCGTATGCTCGTAAACTGCAATTCACCCGAGGATATGGGTGAAAAAGCCTTTGAGAAGATGCGGCAGAACCTTCTTGCCTTCTATCACGACCATTACGGCGCGGGCAGATTCAGACTTAGCATAAACATGTATAAACCGGATTTTGACTATTCGTACGTAATCCCTCTTGTACACGAATTGGGACTGGATGTCATCCGCCTGTCGATTTCCGTACCGCAGAAAGGTGAACTGGGCGGGATGACTCCTCTGGAATATTTCCGCCTGATGAAGCCGAACGCAATCAAATTTGTCGGGGATATGATCCGCAACGGTGTTATAACCGGGTTTGACTGCAACTTTATTCCGGACTGCGTTTTTACGGATGAAGAGCGCGAGGGAATGATGAGCGCTAAAGACGTGTTATATAACGCTTTGTCCGACAGGTTCTCCGAGACATTCTGGCCGCGTGTGATTTACAGCGAACTTAATAACTGCACACCCGTCATAGACATACTTCCGGATCTGCAGGCAATACGCTGTTTCGGCCTGTCCGAATACACCAAGCAGGACATCCGCAATTTCAGCAACATAAACGAGCTGAGAAATTACTATATCAGGACCGTCGATGTAAAAGCCTGCGGCGTATGGACGCAGGAGCAGTGCGCGGGCTGCTACGCTCGCGAGATCGGCGACTGCAGCGGCGGCTGTCTGCTGTTTAAGGCAAAGCTCCTGGCCGATAAATATTAAGACGACACCTGTGCAGCGTTATGTAAACTCAGTTATTAATGAATAAATTCAGGGGCTTGTTAATCAAGCCCCTGAATTTATTATAGAATCCTATTAGTTACGTATCAAGTGTCCAGGTGTTATGCTTTGTGTGAAGAAGTTCATGTGACATATCCGACAGAGGATTTTTAAAGAACTCATCGTATATTTGCACAACGGAATTATTCTCGTGCGAAAAACGCATGCGGGAGTTCGCGTCTATTTCATACAGCGTTTCGCTTCTGTGTCCGGCAAGCTCCTTGCCGTCCTCGATCGGCTGTCCGCCGCCGCCGGCGCATCCTCCCGGACAGGCCATGATCTCGACGAAGTCATAATCCACCTCGCCTTTGCGGATCGCTTCCACAAGCTTTCTGGCGTTTGCCAGACCGCTTGCCACGGCTACCTTAACCTCGCTGCCCTGGATGTCAAACGAAGCCTCTCTCCACCCGTCTCTTCCGCGAACTCCGCTGAAAGCGTCGGGATCGGGATTAGTGCCCGTGAGCAGGAAATAGGCGCTTCTCAAAGCGGCCTCCATAACGCCTCCGGTAGTGCCGAATATAACGCCGGCGCCGGTTCCCAGGCCCATGGGGGAGTCAAAGGGCTCGTCTTCGAGAGTCTCGGGATCGATGTGGCAGGAGCGCAGCAGACGGGTGAGTTCTCTTGTGGTCAAAACGACGTCGACGTCCTGTCCCGCGCCCGAATCGTTAACCTCGGGCACCTCGCACTCGTATTTTTTAGCGGTGCAGGGCATGATGGAAATGGAGAATATCCGGGAAGGATCCACGTCCAGTTTTTTAGCGAAGTAAGTTTTGGCGACCGCGCCGAACATCTGCTGAGGTGACTTCGCGCTCGAAAGGTACTGCAGCATGTCGGGATATTCTTTTATGAGGAAGCGGGTCCAGCCCGGGCAGCAGCTCGTCATAAGCGGCTTGTGCTTTTTAAAATTCTTAATGAACTCGGTGCCTTCCTCCATTATCGTAAGGTCGGCCGTAAAGTCGGTGTCAAAGATGTAGTTAATTCCCAGCGCGCGCAGGCATGCGACGAGTCTGTTTACCGAGGCGCTTTCTTTAGGAAGGTGAAAAGCCTCGCCCCAGGCTGTTCTAACCGCGGGCGCAAGCTGAACTACGGTTATTTTCTCGGGGTCGTACACAGCTGACAGGACCTTGCTCGTATCGTCTCTTTCTCTTAAAGCGCCGACCGGGCAATGAGTTATGCATTGTCCGCAAAGCGTGCAGTTTGTGTCTTTGATATTAAGTCCGTCGCGGGTGGTTATCCTCATATTCGCGCCCGTGCTGTTGACCTCCCAAACGCCGATACCCTGTATTTTTTCACAGACGGTAACGCATCTGAGGCATTTTATGCACTTTGAGTTATCCCGTATAAGCGGGAAGCTCATGTCCCAGTTAAACTCGTCAACCTTGGTGTCGTAATCAAGGTTATAAATGTTCAGGTTATTTGCCATCTTCTGCAGTGAGCAGTTGCCGCTCCTCAGGCAGGTAGGGCAGTGGCAGTTATGCTGAGAGAGGATCATTTCGATATTGTGCTTCCTCGCCTGCCGCACGCGGGCACTGTTCGTATGCACGACCATGCCCTCGGCAACAACCGTATTGCAGGCAGCCGAAAGCCTCTGCGAGCCCTCTATTTCCACAACGCAGACACGGCAGGAACCGATCTCGTTAACTCCCCTGAGATAGCAGAGGGTAGGTATCTTAATGTTAACACTCTTCGCGGCATCAAGGATTGTTGTGCCTTTGTTAACCGAAACGGCTTTATTGTCTATAATAAGATTTACCATTGATATTCTCTGCCTCCTTTGAAAGAACCGAACCCGTAGTGATCGCATCTCAGGCAGCGGGAACATTCCTGAGTGGCTTCTTCAAGCGACATCTCGTTTTCCATGAGGCAAAAATCATTTTTGCGCTCGTTTGCGTTGCGTTCCGTCAGGTTTATTCGTCCGTGGGCCGGTTTAAAGCGGTAGGATGCGGGCGGGACTTCCAAACCGGCAGTTATTTTCGTGTCGTAGCCGAGATAATTGTCGATGTTGGCCGCGGCGACCTTACCGCCGTCTATGGCCCTTATAACGGTGAGCGGTCCGGAAATGCAGTCACCGCCGGCGAAAACGCCCTCCATACCGTCGATCGCGGTTCCTTTTTGCGTAAGAATCTGATCCCACTTGAGCTTGACGCCGCTGTCCGCGAAGTGAGTTGCGTCGATAGCCTGTCCCACGGCGACGATGATAATGTCGCAGGGGAGAACCTCGGCGGGCTTGTCTGCGTTAGAGGGCTTCGGGCGGCCGCCCTCATATTTGCCTATTATCTGCGGCTGAAGAACAACGCCCGTGACGTTTCCGTTTTCGTCCGCCTGAACCTCTACGGGGGCCATGAGCGGCAGTATCTCGCAGCCTTCCGCCATAGCGCCTTCTACCTCTTCCTTAAGGGCGGTCATATCCTCGACGCGCCTTCTGTAAACGCAGGTTACGGAAGCGGCGTTTAAACGCATCGCGGTGCGCGTGGCGTCCATCGCAACGTTTCCGCCGCCGAGTACAACGACGCGCTTGCCGGTGAAATCGGGTTTGTTGCCGTCGCCCATATTTCCGAGAAGCTCTACCGCGGAGATCACACCGCGGCTGTCCTCGCCCTTGATTTTCAGCTTTTTATCGGCGTGCGCGCCTATGGATATGTAAACGCTGTCAAACTGCCCTCTGAGGTCCTCAAGGGTTATGTCGGTGCCGACGCTGACGCCCAGATTAACCTTTACACCGAGAGATAAAATAGTGTTAATATCTCTGTCAAGGTAGTCGTCGGGAAGTCTGTAGGAGGGTATGCCGTATCTGAGCATACCGCCCAGGCGCTGCCTTTTCTCAAAAATAGTCACTGAATGCCCCATCAGGCTCAGGTAGTAGGCAGCCGAGAGTCCCGCGGGACCGCCGCCTATAACAGCGACTTTTTTGCCTGTGAGAGGAACGCTTATCTCGGGAGGCGGAACCTCGCCGACAGTATCCACCGCGAAGCGCTTTAAGCCTCTTATGTTGATAGGCGCGTCTACCATTCCGCGGCGGCAGTGACTCTCGCAGGGATGCTCGCAGACAAGACCGCAGACGCTCGGGAACGGATTGTCTTTACGTATTAACCTTATGGCGTCCGCATATCTGCCCTCTTTGATCAGGGAGATATATCCGGGGATGTCGACATGAGCCGGGCAGTCGAAAACGCAGGGAACCGATTTGAAGTTCACGGTGCACCTGTTGTTTTTCATGTGAGATATGTAATCGTCACGGAACGCCCTGAACCCGTCAAGGACAAGCTTAGCGGCTTCGAAGCCTATCGCGCAGTCGGCCGAATCGGCTATGACAGTCGCCGTTTTTTCGATAACCTGAAGGTCGTTTTCGGAGCCCTTGCCCGAAAGGATCTTGTCTGTTATCGATGCGAGGGTATCGAGTCCGATTCTGCAAGGCACGCATTTGCCGCAGCTTTGAGCAAGCGTAAGCTTCAAAAATGCGTTTGTCATAGAAACCGGACAGTTGCCTTTCGGTGAAAAAACCAGTCGTCGGGACATATCCTCATAGAGGCCGTCCATAACATCCTGACTTTTTTCGGTGCTGTACAACTGTAGTCTATCCATGTCATAACTCCTTTTTAGAGTAGTAATTTCTTCTGCTATCTATATGCTGAACACTTCCAAATCCGCTGAAAGTCAAATACTCGCACACTTCAATATTAAACCAGAAAATTCGACATAAATCAATTGATTATAATTACAAATAATACCTCAATCTGCCCGTATAGTTTATGCTTATCGGAAGATAGGCTCCGCCGACATAATACAAAGCAAACCGGTGAGGAAAACTGCCGGAAGAATACGGCGGCCTCACCGGCAACTCCCGCGCGGATTAACCCCGACCGCTGTCCGGATTGACAAAATCCGGACAGCGGTATTATGATGATATAAAACTAAAGGGAGACTGCGCTTATGGGACAAAAATATAATCCGGAAGATTTCAGGATGAGAATCATACCTGTTGAGTGGCTGTCTAAAGCAAAGGAAGAATATCTGCGGTTTTGCCAAACAGCGGACTTTAGCCCCGAGGAAAGAAAATCATACGTCGGCAGCCGCGTGCTGGATCTGCCGGAGCTCCCGTTCACACCGGTTTCCATCATAATTATCATGGCTCGGATGAGTATGAAAACGGCGGTATTCAAACGCGGCGGAAAAATCGTCACCGATCTTTTCCGCGCGCGCGAAGTATCAATAGACGGTTACTTAAACAGCCTGTATGCAGGCAAAGGCTATCATCTGGTGAACGAAAGGAATCTGCCGCAAAAAATACTTGCCGTCTGCTCGGGTTTGGGCAAATACGGCAAGAATAACCTTGTGTATGAGGATGAGTGGGGCAGCTTCATACAGCTTGAAACCTACATATCCGACGTGCCCTATGAGACCGGCCTGATATGGCGCGACATTGTCAATATGGACAGCTGTGAAAGCTGCGGGGTGTGTATGCGCCTGTGCCCCGGCGGGGCTATCCGTAAAGACAGGTTTTTACTGGAGCTGACTCGCTGCCACGGCTGGCTCGATGTTACCCGGCAGCTGCCGGATTCCGCTCCTCACACAATAGCTCCCTGCTGCGTCTGCCAGAGGAACTGCCCCAAAAACAGCGGCTGGCGCTCAAACAACGAAACCGTTGAGTTCTCCGAGGAGGAAACGGAATTGCTGATGGCTGTTCACGAGGTACCGGGCGAACCGTTTAAGCTGACTTTCGGGAATATGTCGGACACCATGCGCAGCTGGGGCTATCCGGAGCCGCTTGTCGCCAAGGTCATGAAGCTGGGCATATACCCCTGGACTCTCAAAGATATACCCGCCAAGCTTGAACATATGTTCTCGCATACGGCGTAATGCCGATAACCGGGGATATGAGCGCAAAATCCGAAAAAACAGAGCTCGGCGACATTATTCCCTTGGACAAACTGCCCTTTGCGTTGTATACTAGCCATAGAAGAACAAAATGACTATTATAGGAGGAGAAGACCATGGCTGACATGCCCTTTATCAAGAATATCAAAAGAGAAGAGAATGTAGTTGAGCTCAAACCCTGGAAATCGATTCACCAGACCATCACAAAACCTATGGTGACCGGCGCGGGTCCGATGGAAATCAAAGATTCCGCCCTGGCCATGGGATTTGCGCATATCACCGCACCCGATGTACTGGGCAGTCCCACACACGTTCACCCCTTCGATCAGTGGATATACCTTATCGGAGCGGAGGATTTCTCCGAATTTGACGCTGATGTTGATTTCACCCTGGGAGATGAGATAGTACACATAAACTATCCCTGCTACGTCTTTATACCCAAGGGCATGAAGCACTGTCCTCTGGATATAAAGCGCGTAGGCAAGCCCATTATCTTTGTCGACGCAAGCATTACCCAGGAAGCGTCTGTCCGCCCCGAGACACTGGCCAGCACCAAACGTCCCACTTATCAGGCGCTCAATAACAAGGACTGAGACGCTAAAAGCGAACCGCGATTAAACAAATTCCGCGCCGCAAAACATCCGTTTTGCGGCGCGCACGTTTTTTGAGATTATGCGGGAGGCTTAGAATCTGTCGGTTTCAGCGAGCATTTTCTCAAGCTTCTTCATATCTACAGGCTTTGTAAGCAGATCGTCAAAGCCGCTTTCCACTGCAAGGCCGGCCTTATATTCACTGACGTAGCCTGTGAGCGCTATTAGATACGCGGTTTTCGTCTCTTCATCGGACCTGAGCGCCTTTGCCACCTCATAACCGCTCATACCCGGAAGACCGATATCGCAGAAAATAACGTCCGGCCGCATTAATTTCGCCGCTTTGATGCCTTCCGCGCCGTTATGTACTACCGCTGCCTGATGTCCCATTGTAATTAACAAGTTTGAAAAAACGTCGGCAAGCTCCTTGTTGTCTTCAATCAGCAGAATTTTCAAATATCTCTTATGCGCGGATATTCTTGTTCCGCTTTCACATTGCTTTTGACACATCGCGGGCACCATCCTCCGTGTATTTGGTAATGAAATAATCCAGAGCCGTCTGTAATATGTCCGAGTCCACCGGCTTGCCGAGGTGCATATCAAAGCCGGCTTCTATTGAGCGCTTTTTATCTTCGGCCTGCGTATAGCCTGATATGGCTATCATAACGGTATTTTTTAAGTCATCCGATTTTCGGATCTCCATAGCCGCCTCATAACCGCTTATATCCGGCAGACCAATGTCCGATATGATAACATCCGGCTTCATTACCTTCGCCGCCGCAACACCTTCGGCTCCGGTATGAACGGCGCTTGCCTGATGGCCTGATAAAGCCAGAAACTCACAGACAATCTCGGCCAGCTCTTTGTTGTCTTCAATAACAAGAATTCGGAGCGCTATATTATGCTTTTCCTTTGCTTTTTCACTTACTTCGTGTTTGACGACATCATCTTTGCCGAGCGGAAGTCTGATGGTAAACCTCGCGCCTTTGCCTATTCCTTCGCTGGAAGCTTCAACACTGCCCCCGTGAAGCTCCGCGATGCCTTTTATGATCGCCAAACCAAGACCGAGGCCGTCTCTGCCGCGCTCCGGGATATTGTCCGCCTGCATAAACGGCTGGAACAATAAAGGCAGCGCCTTGGGTGAAATGCCCTCGCCGCTGTCTTCTACGTAAATAACGGCTTGTGCATTCACATCGTCTTTATGAATTCCGGCCTTAACCGTCCCGCCCTCGGACGTGAACTTCAGGGCATTATGCAGCAGGTTGCCGATAGCCTGGCTCAGACGTACGGGATCCCCTTCCAGCATTAAGGGGGAGGAGGAGACGCTGAATTCCAGCCTCACCCCTTTTTTGTCAAACTGCGTCTGATAATCCCTGAGCAGGTTTTCGCCCAATTTATTTAAATCAACCTTCTCTTTTTTCAGCACGACCTTATTTTGCCGTATACGGGTTACCTCAAGTATATCATCGATCAAACGGGTGAAGTATTCTGTCTGCCTTTCGATATTTCTGAATATCCTCTCGGCGCTTTCTTCACTGTGCGCCGTTCTCTTTTGCAGGTCCAGATTCATCCTGATCACAGCCAGGGGATTTCTGAGCTCGTGAGAAAGAACGCTTATAAACCAGTCCCTGTGTTCCTCGCCTGCTTCGAGCTCGGCAATCAGTTCGCGTGCGTTTTGCTCGCTTTGCTGCAGTGTTATCTCGGCCTGCTTCCAGTCGGTGATATTCCTCACTACGGCTACCGCCCCGATAATCTCATTGTTGCTGTCGCGCACTGCGGCCGCGTTAGTCCAGCAATATTCTGTCACGCTGTTATCGGCCGAGCGGACGGTTTCTTCCACGCTTATGTTATCTTCTCCGTTAAGCGCTCTGATAATAGGAACGTCACTGTAGCTGTGCGGTCTGCCGTCAGGATGACAGACATTTATGGATTCTATAACTTCGGTTATATTCACTCCGATATAGTCTGTCGCGTAATTTTGCCGGACTGATTTATTGGTTATTATGATATCGCCCTGTCTGTCGACAAACCACACTCTATCGGGAAAATTATTGATTAAAGCCCTGAGTCTGTCTCTTTCCACCTGATAGTCACTTAACAAAACCTGCCTTTCTATCTCATCCTGCCTGCGTTTCATGATGTCCCGGAAAAGAACACCGACCAGGCCGTTTTTAAAGGGAAAGGCATGGAGCTCATACCACTTTTTTGTAAGCGCGCTATAGCATTCCGAATGCTCGGCTGTGCCCGTCCTTGCTACCCGGGCAAATATATCACACCAGCTGGGCTGCGCACCGCGAAGCGCGTGCCGTATACGTTTCCCGATTAATTCCCGCGCGTTTAAATCTGTCTGGTTCTCCCACGCGGGATTGCCCTCCAGTATGATATAGTCGCTTAGACCCGTATCTTTATCGTGTGTGGGCTGAACGATAACATAACATATATCGATGGCCTCAAAGAGAGTACGGTACTTTTCCTCGCTTTCCTTAAACGCCTTCTCGGTTTCTTTCTGCAGAGAGATATCTTTTGCTGTGCCGAACCACTCCTCTATTTTACCCGCGGCGTCAAGCAGGGGAACCGCACGCGAAAAGATCCGGGCCCAACTGCCGTCCGCCGCCCTGATGCGAAGCTCAAGCTCAAAGAGGCTCCTGCCGCGGATAGCCTCGCTTATAACCTGCGAAACATGCGTTCTGTCGTCCGGATGGACATGCGATATAAGCCAGTTGTCGGCCGGGCCGCGTATTTCCGGCATATATTCCTTTCCCCTGAGGATATCAATATATGTACAATCCGGGTTCATGCGGAATATGACGTCGGAACTGGCATCAACGAAAGCGCGGTAGCGCTCCTGGATCTTCCGCTGTGCTTCCAACAGCCGCCTGTACGCGGTGACATCCGAATGCGTTGCCAGGCTGCCCCGGTATCGGCCGTTTTTATCAAAGAGGGGAGTCACCTGACATATCATCGAGACAATATTTCCGCTTTTATGGCGGATTTCATATTCGCGATTGACAAGAACTCCCCCCTCGGCGAGGTTCCTGCCGTCCTCATATATCTGCTGCACGCTGTCCGAGACAATGAACTCCGATAGCTTCCTCCCCAGCAGCTCATCGGGTGTGTACCCCATCATATCCGCGCATCTTTTGTTTAAAAAGACTATGCGTCCCTCTGTGTCGATTTGTGAAATCCCTTCCCCGGCAGTCTCGACAATGCTTCGGAATTTCTCCTCCGACTCCCGCAGCGCCGCCTCGGACTTCGCGCGTTCAACAGCTGCCCAGGTTCGTTCGGCGGCATCAACTAAAACGGCAAGCTCATTGTCTTTCCACTTTCGCGTGCTGCTCTGGAGAACGCCGAAATTAGCTGTCCAGCGCCCCTCTTTAATAAGCGGAACGGTCATGCTTGCGTAAACTCCGAGATTTGTGCTTGCTTGTCTTTCATGCGGTTTTTTGAGATTTGTCGTGGTTTGGTCATCCACGATCAGCGGTTCGCCGCGGCGAAGCACATCCATTGCCGCTCCGAAATCGCCGACCCGAAAATCCCCCGTAATCATCGGAGTTCCGAAACGCGAATAGCTGTCTTCTATATGTATTGTACGGCCGTCGTCGGTAATTTCATTGTACATAGCACAGTCCGCGTCAAGGTGCTCGCACACGATGCGGGCGGCAGCCCGCTTAATCTCTTTTGCGTCTGAAATCAGCCTCAGACTGTCACTCAGATAAAGCTGAAATCTCTGAAGCTCTTCCATTATTCGCAGATTTTTCTGCATCTTCTTCTGCTCGGTCACATCCCGGCTTATGGTGGCAAATATGTCGTTCCCGAGCGGGACCGCCAGAAAGTTATACCAACGGCCGGCAGATTCATTGAACACCTCAAACATTTCGGATCTGCCGGATTTTACAATCTCACCGTATTTAAAAAACCATTCGGGATCGGTATCGGGAAAAAAGTCCGATTCTCTTTTACCTATGATTTCGTCTCTGGCAAAGCCCATAATTTCCGCGAATACGGAGTTTACTTCCAAAAACTCATAGTCCGCCGGCAAGCCCCGGTCATCGTACATCAGCTTCGCTATCTGCATTCCGCCCGAGAGATTATCGAGTATTTTCTTATAGTAATCATTAAAGTTTACTGACCCGCTGTTCATATACTCCGCTATGCCCCCCCCCGCGGCCGGTTTATCCGACAGGCTTATCCTTGACAATCCGATTAAGCCGTTAAGCATGGACGCCATTAATATTTTCTATAATAACATAGTTAATGTAAAAACGTTATATAAATTTTGCCAATAAGCGATAAAAATTGTAACTGTTAATAAGAACTGCTGAATTGGAAAAGTAACATCCGGTTTGCATGATTAACTTCCGGAACAGGAATATGCACGCAATAATAATTACCTGAAATAAAAGGACGCTCGCAGCAAGATTTATAAACTTGAAGTTACTATTGCGGACAGGAACTTGCTGAACCAAACTGAAATAGGGACGCCGCAGCATTTTTCGGCTGCGGCGTCCCTATTTCAGTGCGGTGTAATAATTAATGAACTCCGGCAATCAAGATAACAGGAGCTTGTCGTCGGCCTCGTCCGAACCGCTGGCTTGATTGAAGAGCGCCAGAAGCTGCTCTACGGTAAACTTTTTCTTCTCCTCGCCTGAAACATCCACCACGATGCGGCCCTCGTACATCATTATCAAACGGTTGCCGTAGGCAATCGCGTCTTTCATGTTGTGGGTTATCATCAATGTGGAAAGTTTTTCTCGGGAAATGATCCGTTCCGTGGCGTCAAGAACCTTTACGGCGGTTTTGGGATCAAGCGCGGCAGTGTGCTCGTCCAAAAGCAGCAGATGCGGCTTCACCATGGCGGCCATCAGCAGCGTGAGGGCCTGACGCTGGCCCCCTGACAGCAGACCGACCTTCGTGGTCAGCCGGTTTTCCAAACCCAAATCCAGAATCTTAAGGACTTCCCTGTAGTGTTCACGTTCTTCGCGTGTAATACCCTGCCGCAGGGTCCGGTGCTTACCGCGCCTGGTTGCCAGAGCCAGATTTTCCTCTATCTGCATATCCGGAGCCGTGCCCATCATAGGATCCTGAAACACACGGCCGATATACCTGGCGCGTTTATATTCGGGCAAATGAGTTACATCCGTACCGGCAATCGTGATAGTGCCCTCGTCCACTGTCCACGAACCGGCTACGGCGTTGAGCAAGGTGGATTTACCCGCGCCGTTGCCCCCGATTACCGTAATAAAATCTCCGGGATTGAGATGAAGCGACACCCCGTTGAGCGCGGTCTTTTCATTGACGGTACCGGCATTGAATGTCTTATAAATGTTCTTTACGTCAAGCATTATGTTTTCCCGCCCTTCTTAACGGGTTTGCCGAAGAATTGACCCTTCCAGTAAGTGAATGTGAGGAAAATCGCAACAACCGCGGTAGAGAGCAGCTTTAAATAGTTTGAATTGAGGCCCAGATTCAGCACGGCCTGAATCACGACGTAGTAGATGATGGCTCCTATGGAAACGCCCAGCAGCTTCAGCGCGAAATTCCGGAATATTTTACTGAAAAGCACGTCCCCTATAATAACGGCGGCAAGGCCGATAACAATGGCGCCCCGGCCCATGTTGATCTCGCTCGCGCTGGTATACTGCGCGAGCAGCGCGCCGGAAAGCGCCACCAGGCCATTTGAAATCACAAGCCCCAGCACCTTATTGAAATTCGTGTTTATGCCCTGAGCTCTGGCCATATTGGGGTTGGAGCCGGTAGCGCGCAGTGAACAGCCCAACTCCGTGCCGAAAAACCAGTACAAAAAGGCGATTAGCAAAACGGTAAAAATCCCGACCACAAAGATGGGATGGCGCCAGAGGGGACGGGTGCCCTTTACTATATCCTGCACAAAGCGCAAAGACACCAGCAGCTTATCGAGAGTTTCGCTGTTGGTCACGCTGATGGCTACCGTGGCTTTCATTCCCATGATAGCCATATTGACGGAATATAAGCCCAGCTGCGTGAGTATACCGGCCAGAATGGCCGGTATTCCGCAAACGGTAAGGAGTATGCCGGTAACAAAGCCGGCAAGCATACCGGCCAGTACGGCGGCCAGCATAGCCACCCACAGATTTATACCCGATGTAAACAGCACAACAAACACTGCTCCGCCGGTACAGATCGAACCGTCCACGGTAAGGTCGGCAACATCCAGAATCTTAAAAGTAATATAAACACCGATAGCCATAATACCCCAGATCAAACCCTGGGATATGGCTCCCGGCAATGCGTTTAGAAAACCAAGCATATCGAAAAAACCTCAATTCAAAACTGATCCGCAGCTGTAAGCGCGCCGGTATAAGTCTTTGCCGTGTAAGGCACGGAAGGCGAAAACACCGCTTACTCTGCCGGAAACGGCAGGCACGGCTTCGCGGGAGACCGGCGGTCATCCGCCGTCTCCCGCGCTGTTTTCAATCACTCCGCAGAAATTGCCTCGTATCCCTCGGGTATGGTCAATCCTAGATCCTCACAGATCACAGGGTTGTACTTAGAGGTAAAAGTAGGAGCATACTCAATGGGCATCTTGCTCACATCAGCCTCGCCCTTAAGGATTTTAGCCGCCATCCTGCCGGTGGCAAAGCCCAGGTCGTAGTAGCTGATGGAAAGGGTCGCTACGCCGCAGCCGCTGCATATGCCCTCTTCGCCCGCGATAACGGGAACGCCCGCGGGACGGCAGATATTATCGATCACACCGGTGTTGTTGGCTGCCGTATTGTCGGTGGGTACATAAATCACATCGCTGTTATCGGCGGCGTTCTGTGTGACGGAGGCCATATCATTTGTGTCCGAGAAGGGATACTGGGTGCAATTGATGCCTTTTGCCTCCAGGAACTTCTGGACTTCATCCACCTGATACTGGCTGTTGGGCTCGGCGGAGCAGTAGAGCAAGCCGACCGTCTTTGCTTCGGGGAACCATTCCACCAGCATATCGGCCTGCTTATCAAGCGGGGCAAGGTCCGAAGTGCCGGACACATTCGTGCCGACGAGGCCCGTAAACCCTTCAATACCCAGCGCCACACCGTATTCGGTAACGGAAGTTCCCAGAACGGGAATGTCACCAGTGGCGGCGGCGGCAGCCTGAAGCGCGGGGGTCGCATTGGCCATAATAAGATCCACGCCGCTCGAAACAAAGCCGTTTACAATGGTGGCGCAAAGGGGAGAGTCTCCGGCCGCGTTCTGGAGATTAAACTCCACCTGTCCGGGCAGCGCTTCTTTTAAGGCATCCATAAAGCCTTCGGTAGCCGCGTCCAAGGCTACATGCGGAGCCAGCTGGCAGATGCCGATCATGTAAGTCTTCTGCGGGGCGGGCGTGTCGTTGTTCCCGGCATTGGGGGCTGCGGTGGGGGCGGCGGAGCCGGAAGAACCGCAGGCGGCCAGAGTGAAGATCATGACGGCGGCGAGCGCAAGGGCAAGTATAGTCCTTTTCATGGTGTTTTCTCCTTAATAGAAAATGGAATTTATAAATAAAAATGCGGCTGTGTCCGGTTAGACACGGCCGCATTCTATTTACAGCGGTTTCGGTCTAATACGGGCACGCGTTACATAAATAAGCGTTATAAGCACGGGCCGCAAAGCGACCCATGCTAAAGATGAAAAAGGAGAAACCGGCGCGGACGTTTACAGCGATAGTGTTGGTCATAACCGGAAACCCCTTCCATAAAAAAACTGCCGAGGCTGACTTTGTGTGGGCGAGTATATCACATTAAATCAATAAATTCAAGCTGAAAATCTGAAAAAAGTTCAGCCACAGACTTGCCGAATATAAGTAATATTGTACAAATGCGCGTTGGTTACCGGCTACCCGGCTCCGGCACCCGGGCGCTCAGCCGGAGTGTTCGGCGTCTCTGATGAGGTTAAACGGAGGAGGGGAGGCCACACTGTTATCTTCGCTGAACAGGAAGCGGATCCCGTCCTCGAGACGCTTGCTCCAGGAAGTGCTCCAATGCGACTCGCGGCTGTCAACAATGGCGGCGATCTGCCGGTTCGTAAGCCCGAGCTTGTCTTTTAAACGGCGGTAAACGGTGAGCATGGAGTACATAATCGTGGTTTCTATATTCTGATCGCCGCTGTACATATAGAAACGGACGTTATCCAACCGCTTGGGGTCGTAGCTGTCTATCATCTCAAGGCAGCTTTCGTGAAGAATATCCAGTCCGGGGGAAAGATCAAGTGAGCGGCCGAAGACATCGGGATAGCGCATAGTCATATAAAACGACTGTAAACCGCCCATTGAGGCGCCGCCCACACCGGTGTGCGCGGCATCGGGCAAAGTCATGAAGTTTTCGTCAATAAGAGGCTTTAGCGTATCTCGAACGAAGTCCGCGTAGTAATGTCCGAGCGCGGTTATTTTCGGAGCGCTCGAATCACGGGGAATTCTGTGTGCCGGGTTGCGCTCGTAGGGGGGCAGAAGCTCGCTTCCGCGGTCGTCGGAGGTGTCGATCGCGACAACGATGCATTGAATCTCCGGTTCGAGCGAATTAACAATCTCGTCGAAACGCCAGACGCCCATAGCCGCCGACAAATCGCTTTCGGAGAAAATCATCTGCCCGTCATGCATATAGAGCACGGGGAAGCGCTTTTCACCGTCATAGCTGTCGGGCAGCCATACTCGGATCGTGCGCATCCGTCCGTCAGGAATGGGGTTCATTGCGATTTCGAAAGTATAGAGTTTTCCGCAGCTTACTAGTTCGGAACGGTCCTTCAGCTTCAGCTTCATATAAATCTCCTTCTTGCTTTTGAGCATTTATTTTATGGTCAGATACATTGCGTTGCTTTCGGTTCACAGGCTTTTAATGTAGTTCACGGCATTAATGCCCGCCAGCCTTCCCGAAGTGAAGCCCCAGCCCTGTGCGATACCGGCATAGGGCGGATAGGCATTCGCCCGGGGATACATATTGCCGCCGCTGTCATTTCCGCAGGCATACAGTCCCCGC
>Ga0123335_1001492_pt1 | contig 37829 bp, 30 predicted proteins | sample BiotimSIPDNA_2_FD_89707 | JGI IMG/M metagenome (GOLD analysis project Ga0123335, IMG submission 89707) | Anaerobic biogas reactor microbial communites from Washington, USA - Biogas_R2 time_0 SIP DNA | ecosystem: Engineered > Bioreactor > Anaerobic > Unclassified | place: Washington, USA... | reverse complement strand
ATGATACAACGATTAAATCAAATGATGATATCGAAAAATATGTTGGTCTCTCTGTCCTGGGTACAATACCACATATCAATCTAAATAAAAAAGATGATAATTCAATCAAAATTAATAATAAGGCAGCAATATCATTGTATCACAGGCCATTATTTAATTTTGAAGGTGATGACTCAATTATAACTGAGTCATATCGTTCACTGCGTACAAACATATCTTTTGTCAGTCCAGACAAACCACTGAAAACCATTGCCCTCACGTCAGCCTGCCCTTCTGAAGGTAAATCAATCACAATAGCTAACCTGGCAATGGCGTATGCACAAATGGGTAAACGTATATTGCTGATCGACACCGACCTCCGCCGCCCCGTTTTACATCATATATTCAACAAAAAAAGAGAGCCCGGTTTTACAGACCTTTTTATCGAAAATCCCGATTATAACTCCATTATCAAACCTACTGAAAGCAAATTTCTTTCAATTATAACTGCCGGAATTTTCACTCCAAATCCGGCTGAAATAATTGGTTCCAACAAAATGATAAATTTGATGGAATATTTCAAAAATCATTTTGACATTGTTTTTTTTGACACACCTCCAATCATTGCAGTTACTGATGCAACTCTGCTCGGGTCAAAAGTTGATGGGCTGCTCCTTGTTATCAGGTCACGACATACAGACAGGGAATTAACTGTGCGTTCTGTAAATGCACTTAAACGTGTAGGTGTTCATGTAGTTGGTACAATACTTAATGATATAAACCTCTCACACCAGTATTCCGGTTATGGATACTATAAATATTACTATCATTACTATAAATCAAAAAAATGATCGATTACTATGGTAAATATTTTTCATAAATTCAATTGCATCCAGTACAGCTTCATTTCTAATCTATCCTCTCTGATACAAAGAATCAATAATACTAAAAACAAAGACTCCCGTGACAACCACCCCATGTTCTTTTCTCCAGTAAAACATGACAGGTTTATTGATATAATCATTCCTACTTACAACCGGGGCTCTGCTGTTATTGATTTAGTTAACTTACTTGTCAGTCAGATTAAGCCTGACGATTCTATTACTGTCGTATGGCAGAATCCCGAAAAGCCACCCCGCTTCGATCATCCTCGTGTCAATATTATTCATCTGAGTCGCCCTAATCTCCCTGCCGCACGAAATACCGGATTACATAGTGGTAAAAATGATATTGTTTTATATCTGGATGATGACATTATACCACAGAAAGGTTTTCTTGATGCGCACAGGAAGTGTTATGATAATCCCGAAACCGGGGCTGTTGCCGGTTTCATTCATGATCCGATTTTTTCCACTTCAGATAAGCCATCCAGTTTCGACTATCGTACATGTCAGTTAATTCAAAACTTTTCATGTGATATAAGCCAGAAAACAATCAGCTTTATGGGTGCAAACATGTCATTTAAACGAACAGCTCTTGAAAACATTGGCGGATTTAATACAAATTTCATGCACAATGCATTATGGGAAGAAATTGATTGTGCATTCAGATTATTGAATGCTGGTTTTAACATACTATTTTGCGCGGATGCCAAAGTTAATCACCTTAGACTGCCGGATGGTGGGTGCAGAACTGATAAAGGTTCTAAATATATCTTTCACCTTTTTGCCAATACTACTTTCTTTTCGTGTACTTATACTCCATTAATTTATTTTGGCGACTGGTTACGATTCTGGAAAAACCGTCTTGAATTTCTATCCCGGAAAAACAGCAAAACAAGCAAAAGAAACAGTATATCATACAGAAACGACTATGTAATTGCAGGATTTCTTGGAATTATAACCGGCTTTTTACGTTTTTTTCTGCATGGTAAAAGACAAAAATTGCCTCTTGATGTCATTCAAAACGCTGGAAATAAAATATGAAGATCAGCTGGATTTTTCCGCATACAAATCGATGCGGAATTTCTATCTATTCTAATAATTATTGTAAAGCACTTCAAAGCCGGGTTGATTTACAAGTATTTAACACGTCCGAATTTATCAGAAATAGTACACAAATGATCAGGGAACTCAATAAAGCGGATCTTGTGCATATTCAATATGAGCCATCCCTGTTCTTCCATGGTAAAGAATGTTTCTATCATAAACTTGTAACCAGAATAGCTAAACCAGTAATTGTATCTTTGCATGAAGTTTACAATGAAGATCCTCGTTCCTTTTCCCGATCGCAAATCAAAGGTTTCTTTCGGGCCTTCAAACTATTGATATATGATCTTCGCCATCCGTTTCAGACTGCATTCAGAAAACATGTTTATAATAACTTTTATGCCTCTTTAATTCTTGTTCATCATAACTACCAGGCAGATATTTTGACACAGTTGGGTATCATCAAAAATCGTATTCATGTTTTTAATCATCCAGTTAAAATTCATTATAATGACAATGGTCCGGCATACTCCGGTAAAACTTTACGTGTTGGAATGACCGGTTTTATCAATCCTGATTACAATTATAAACTTCTATTTACATTGTTGGGAAAAATCAATCTCAAGTGGGAATTTGTCTGGATTGGCGGCATCAGAACCAGCGAGCAGCAATATCTTTATCAGGATATTTTAAATACCATTTCTGTTAAAGGATGGCAGGATCGATTTCATATTACCGGATGGGTAAGTGAGCAGGAACAGACCAGATTGATTGCAGGTCTCGATTGTGCGCTTGCCCTTTTCAAAAACAGAAGTTCTTCAGACAGTGTACCCTGTATTCTTGGAGCTTTGAAACCAGTAATATCAACTTCACTGCCGCTTTTTTATGATATCAATAAAAGTTTCAATCAAATCACTAATGATTCCAGCCCTTTAATTATTATCAATGATGATCCTGATGAGATCGTCAATAATTTGCTAAATTTAAAATTTGACAACCAGATACGAACAGAAAAACTGGAACAGATTAAAAAATATATACATTACTTCAGTTTCGAAAATATGGCTGGAAAGCTATTAATTTTTTATCAGAGTATTTTTGACAGATGAATATCTTATGGGATTTTCGCCTTTTCTCCTATGGCTATGGTAAACGGGGAGCAGGAAATTACTGCCGTGCATTGGCAAATGCCATACTGAAAAACCGCTTTCCTTACAAGCTCCTTGTCTGGGGTGATAAAAGTAAAGTTTCCGGAATCAGTTTCAACCATCCCGTAACATGGATTCCATATTCCAGTGGCAACTGGAAAAAAGATCTATTGACCATACCCCTGATTTCCTGGCTTTACCGAATCGATATTTTTCATTACTGGATTGCCCTGGGGCCGCTATACAATATCGGAATAGCCGCATTTAACAGGGGCCGTACTATTGCTGTCGTATATGATTTGGGACTTGAACTCTGGAATATTCCATATTGTCAGGTGATGAAAAACAGTCTTTACTGGAAAACTCAAAAAACCCTTGTAAAAAAAATCAATCATCTTTTATTTATTTCTGAATCTACAAAAAAGGATTTTTCTAATGCTTTCCCCCATTCAAAAAACGATTCAGACGTTTTATATATGCCCCTTGTTGACCAATTTAAACCGAATCAAAAACGACAATTATATCTTATTACACTTGGAGGAAGTCCTCACAAAAATCTTGCCCGAACATTGAAAGCATTTTCATCCATTCATGCTTCATATCCCGATTTCAAGCTTATTGTGTTAGGTGAAGTTAACAAGGACGAGGAAAGTATCAATTATATACCCGAAAATGTGATTTTCGAACCGGATATGGCCGGATATAAAGAACACCTTAAAAGATCAAGCGGTCTGCTTTTTTGCTCAATATACGAAGGATTAGGTATTCCACCACTTGATGCCATGGCAAACGGATGCCCGGTTCTTGTTTCTGACATCCAGTCTCATAATGAAACATGCGGTTCATTCGCAAAGAAAGCGAATCCTTTTAGTATAGACAGCATTGCGGATGGTATTTTGGATATAATAAAAAACAACCAATACTGGTCACAATGTGCCAGAAATGGGTTTATACGGTATATGAAATCATGCAGTTATTCTGCCAGAAAATGTATTGGTTTATATGATAAATTTTCAACAAAATAAACCGGATATGACAGTACCCTTATTTTCAATTGTAATTCCCACTTTCAACAGACCTGATTATTTGAAAGTCTGCCTTGAATCTTTATATGATCAGATCCCACAAGGTAACAATATTGAAGTTACAGTTGTTGATGATTTTTCCCAATCCGATAATTTTAATCAGAATCAATTCATTAGTAATGTTTTCGGATTTACCTGTATACGTCATAATGAAAATATGGGTGTAGCTTCGGCCAGAAATACCGGTATAAAGAACAGCCGCGGGAAATGGATAGTTTTTCTTGATGACGATGTAAAGATAAACAAATTCTGGTTTTCAAGATTGTTAACTCTTTTAACCGATCTCTCATCTGACATTATCGGTGTTGAAGGTAAAGTTGAAAGCAGTGGTCATGGAATTTGGGATAAGGAAGTAGAAAATCTTTACGGAAATAATTATCTTACTTGTAATTATTGTATTCGAAAAGATATCCTTGTTGGAGTTGGAGGATTTGATCCATTTTTCAAAAAAGTCTGTGATGATCACGAAATTACATCACGTATTTTACCCCATGGTAAAATTGTTTTTGATCCTGAATTATCTGTAACTCATCTTTCCAGAAAAATTTCACTTTTCAGTTATGTTATCTCATCTCCTTCAAGAATAAAACTACTGCTTGATTCTGAATATTTCTTTTATAAAAAAAATCCCGACAGGTACTGGCAATTCCGGATCTGCCGTACGTTCTGGGGAACATTCAGCAGAATTATTTTCCGTAACATAATTAACGAAATCCGACGTCGCAGTTTCAATTCAATTATCAAACACCCGCTACAGTTTTTAACTCTTGTATTAAGCAGTATCATCGAACAAATCTTTTCTCTGTTCATGATCCCCCATTTCCTGAAATCCTGGATAAATAATGGAAGTGGATTAACATGGGAGCATTTCAATACTTCGGAAACAGCCTCTATATGGAAAACTGATATTTCTTCAACAAACATACTCAAACTTAAACCCCACCTGTTTCACTCACTTTTCTTTAAATGTAATAGAAAACCCGTGTACGATTTACGATATACATTAAATAACATTTCCCGCTATTCATCAATTGAATCCGCCATCTTCTTTCTTAGAATAGACGACCTGTTTCTTGATAAAAAAGATCTGGTTTCCGATTTTTGTAAAATCATGAAAAATCACGATATACCTTATCTTGCAGCGATTACCGGAAATGATTTAAAAAATCCTGACAACCATTACATAATAGAAAAAATCATCGAAAGCAATGGTGAACCAGCACTGCATGGTTTCTCACACAATGGCAAATTCGGTCCGTTCAATAGTGAGATTTTACAATTGCGAAACAGTGAGCTGGATGAAAAAATCAATCATATTCCATTAAAGAACCTGCCTTTTGCATTTATTCCGCCATTTAATTCCATCGGACCACAACAAATACTATATCTTTCAAAAAGGTTCCGGGTAATTTGTGGCGGACCCGAAACTGCAAGATTCACCGGGCGATACTGTGGACCAGTTGCCCTGAAAAACAATAGCTGGTATTTTCCATCATTTTACCCTTTTTATGCAAATTCAGGGTTTCTGCTAAAAAGAAATTTGTTAACAAAAGCAAATGTTTATAAAGCATTTATATGTATCACTTTACATTTTCCCGAAGAAGCAAAAGACGGTTTCAAAAATCTTGAGACACTTTTATCCAGTTTTCCAAGTCGGCCACTTCCATGGAATTTTTTCCTGAAACGAAAGGATCACCATTGATAATCTGGTTCGCAGCACATATCCCCGCCAACTCCTCTGGAGGTGTTAACAGATCAATTTCCGAATTATCCAAAAACCTGAAAACTTTTGGGCATGCAACAAAGATTATCCATAGAAAGCAGCATGAAAATCTTTTCCTCTTTTCAATGAAAATTGCCTTTCATCTCTGTTTCAGTTTTAAAAATTCTCCTGACTGGATTATTGCACGTTCTACTGACGGCCTTATTTGTACCATACTCTGTAAATTATTCAATTTCAAAACCAAAACAGCACTCCATAGTCATGGGTGGGAAGAAAAGGTATATGAGCTGGAAAAACTGATTCCCGGAAAACTCGTAAACAATCCAACTACCTGGAAAGCACGGTTTTTACGATTTCCGCTTTTAAGGCTGAATTTAAAGCTTTCATCGCTTTGTCTTACTGGTACAATTGAAGAGACACGCTGGATTAAAGGTCATTATCCATATGCAAATAATAAAATCAATTTGATCACCAACGGAACAGATCTCCAGGTTGAACCATACTGGACTCATAAATCTTTCTTACCTCGCGATTTCTTGATCGTAGGTGGTTATACCTGGAAAAAAAACATTCAGTATGGAATAAACCTTTTCATTAATATTCATAAAACGTTGCCTCAATCCCGCCTGTTTCTGATCGGTACAGGTAAAACCGATTCATTTTACAGATATAAAAAATCTTTGGATGATTCAGTTACAGTGATTGAAGAAGAACCGCTGGAGAGTATGCATAAATGGTATGTTACCTGTCCTTTTTTAATTTCAACATCCCGTTATGAAGGCGGGTACTCTTTAGCCATACTTGAAGCGCTTTCAAGGGGTGCGATCGCCTTTGCAACATCAATCCCTTCAACAAGAGAATTCATTACAGATTTTTACACTGGTGTTCTTCTTGAAGGGACAGATGAACAATCCGATACGCAAAAAATCATGCGTGTGATTGATGATGACAATCTCATTCGTAAAATCAGTATGAATGCATGGAAAAAAGCATCCAGATATTCCTGGAAAAGGCAAAGCTTGCGACTGGAAAAACTGTTATTATTGAATCATACTTAACCGGCAAGAAATTTCATGCCCTTTACTTCTTTATTTGCCAGGCGGACCCCACCAGCTTTAGAGCCTTTTATCAGATAATCCTTTATAAAAAAACTCTCTTCAAGAACTTTTAATCTTGGTTTGGGTTTGTATTCAACATGAATTATACCATTACAATCAGTTGTAAGTTTAACAACGGTACAATTTTCAGGAACAATTGAATAGCCTTTATTAAGAATGAATTTTTCGATTCTGCATCTTTTTATGTAAGGAAATCCTGTCTTGTTATCTTTAAAGAGAACAGTAAAAACCTGTTCTTTATCAACGAAACCACAAAAAAGCATGCCTTTGTCAACAAAAATCTTATCAGGAACATCAATTACAGAATAAGTACCGGTTTTCCTTATCACAAGAACCCTGTCGTAAACAGAAACATCAAAAAGCTGATTCCCATTCACCTCATAACCCAGATACCCGGTATCCCTGTCATATCTGAGTTTAAGATTACGTTGTGCAGCTTCTCTTACATCAACTTTTTCAAAAGAGACAAGTTTTGTACGCCGGGGATACTGTGCCTTGTACTTTTCTATTATCCCATGTAAATACGAGATTGAGTAATCAACAATTGATGCAAGGTTTGATTTAATCTCTTTAAGCCGGTTGTTGATCTCCTGCATCTCTTTTTTAGCACGGTTAATATCATAGGCACTTATTCTTCTTATGGGAATTTTTAATAGAGTTTCCATATCTTCTGTAGTAACTTCTCTTCTAATTTGAGGCTTGAATGGTTTCAACCCGTCAACCACAGCCTTTATTACAGCTTGTGAAGTTGTTTTGTCTTCTATTTTTTTGTAAATTCTGTTTTCGATAAAAATCTGCTCAAGAGTTTTAGCATGAAGTTTATCTTTTAGCTGCCGCTCTTCAAGCTTGAGTTCAGCAGTAAGAATTTCCACAAGCTGATTTGCATTGTGCTGTATCACTTCTGATACGCTCATGCACACAGGCTTATGGTCATTAATGACCATAAGATTTACAGAAATTGAATTTTCACATTCTGTAAATGCATATAATGCATCAATCACTTCTCTTGAATGAACACCCCTTGCCAACCGGATTTCTATTTCAACCTTTTCGGCAGTATAATCACTTATTCCTGCTATTTTTAATTTACCTTTTTTGGCTGCATTTTCGATAGAGTTAATAAGTGATTCTGTTGTAGAACCGAAAGGCAGTTCTCTGACAACAATGCGTTTTGGATCACTCGTATCAAGTTTTGCCCGTACAAGTATTTTACCATTTCCATCCTGATACTCAGAGACATCCGCAAAACCACCTGAGATAAAATCCGGATACAAAAGAAGCTGTTCATTTTGAAGGTATGCAATTTCAGCTTCCAGAAGCTCAATTAAATTATGTGGCATTACTTTTGTAGACATTCCAACAGCGATACCTTCAGCTCCAAGCGCAAGCAGTACGGGTAATTTTGCAGGAAGCGTCACGGGTTCCCTGTTTCGTCCGTCGTATGAATCAACAAACTCTGTAATCTGGGGATCAAACAGCGTTTCTTTAGCTAAAGGAGTAAGCCGGCATTCAATATATCGAACTGCAGATGCAGGGTCACCTGTATAGATATTTCCGAAATTTCCCTGTTTTTCGATAAACAGATCTTTGTTTGCAAGCGAAACCAGTGCATCACCAATTGATGCGTCTCCATGCGGATGATACCTCATACAGGATCCAACAACATTAGCTACCTTGTGGAATTTCCCGTCATCCATTTCAAACAATGTGTGAAGTATACGCCGTTGAACCGGTTTTAATCCATCTTTAACATCGGGAATTGCACGCTCTTTTATAACATAAGAAGCGTACTCCATAAAATTGACATCGTATAAATTTTTAATATACGCCATTATATAAGGTTCTCCATGATATATTCACGACGTTCCGGAGTATTTTTTCCCATATAAAATTTCAATGTATCCGGAACATTTTTTACAGACTTAACATTGACTTCAATCAATCTCATGTTCTCACCAATAAATTGGCCAAACTCTTTTGGCGAAATTTCACCCAGCCCTTTAAACCGGGTTACCTCCGGGTTCCGAATCTCTTTTATTGCAATGTTACGTTCTTTTTCATTGTAACAATATCTTGTTTCTTTCTTGTTCCTTACCCGAAACAGCGGAGTTTCAAGGATAAAGACATGGCCTGCAACAACAAGTTCTTCAAAGTAACTGAGGAAAAATGTCAACAACAGATTCCTGATATGAAAACCATCAACATCAGCATCAGTAGCCAGAACGATACGATTATACCTGAGATTCTCCACGTCCTCTTCAATACCTAACGCCATCATCATATTATACAGTTCTTCATTCTGATAAATAGCAGCCCTGTTTCGGCCAAACACATTCTGAATTTTTCCTCTTAATGTAAAAATTGCCTGTGTCATCACATCACGGGCAGAAATAATAGATCCGCCGGCTGATTGTCCTTCGGTTAAAAAAACAGTCGAGTTTTCGCCTTTAGCCCCGTCTGTAAGGTGATATTTGCAGTCGCGAAGATTTGGATTCTTTATTTCAATTCTTTTGGCAGCTTCCTTGGCTTCTTTCTTTACAGCATTCAGTTCGGTTCTCAGTTTTTCATTCTGAATTATCTTGGATTCCAGTTGACGTGATGCATCAGCGTTTTTATGAAGAAAATCAACTACACCAGACCTTACTTCAGACACGATCCAGCTTCGTATTTCGGTATTACCAAGTTTGTTCTTTGTTTGTGATTCAAATACCGGATTTTTCAGTTTGATTGCAATTGCTCCACCAATACCATCCCTGACATCCACACCATTATAATTTTTCTTGAAAAATTCATTTATTCCCTTGAGAATGCCCTCTCTGAACGCACTCAGATGAGTCCCGCCATCAGAAGTATACTGCCCATTAACAAAGGAAAAGTAGGTTTCACCATATGTTTGAGTATGGGTAAACGAAAATTCGATTTGTTTACCTTTATAATGTGCTAATTTATAAACAGTTTTATCACCGACCTCATTTTCCAGCAGATCAAGCAAACCGTTTCTGGATTCGAATTTCTGCTTGCCAAAATATAACCTCAGACCTGAATTGAGGTAAGCATAATTCCACAAACGCTTCTCAATGTACTCATAATTGAATTCATAATCGTTAAATATATCGCTGTCCGGAATAAATTCAACATAAGTCCCGTCTGCCTGATTTACTTTTCCCCTTTTTTTGGATTTCAGGTCTCCTTTTGAAAAAACTGCCTCAGAATATTGTCCATCCCTGTATGAAACAACTTTAAAATGGCTGGAAAGGGCATTTACAGCTTTTGTCCCTACGCCGTTTAATCCGACACTGAACTGAAATACATCATCATTATATTTTGCCCCGGTATTGATCGTAGATACACAATCTATAACCTTCCCTAATGGAATTCCGCGGCCATAATCTCTTATCGAGACAATCCCTTTATTTATGTTTACTTCAATTTTTTTTCCATAACCCATTATAAATTCATCAATTGCATTATCGATAACCTCTTTAAGCAACACATAAATCCCGTCATCAGGATTTGATCCATCACCCAGACGGCCTATATACATTCCTGTACGCAAACGAATATGCTCAAGTGAACTAAGTGTCTTTATTTTACTTTCATCGTAAATGGCTGGTTTTACATTCTTGTTCATACCATTGATTTATTCTTGAAATGATTTAGAGTGGATAAAACAACTATCAATATTACTGGTAACGTTTAAACTCAGGCAGTTATTCAACGACATAGAGTTATAATATACATCTATTGGCAAGTTCTTACAAGCGGCTCAAAGTAAGTATTGTATAGTGTACACATATTTAATACTACATATAGACAGCATTTTCAATTAATGAAATACAATGATATTTCGTAACTTATGAGTTAATATTGGAAACAAAAACCTCGAAACAGTTAAATCTCCAAGCGAATCAATTTTTATAAAATCATGAAAATGAATTCTTTCTTTACCACGCCATCTGCAGTCAAAAATGACTGAAATAAATCATTGCTACTCATTAAAGAACTGAATCTGGCACAGAGGTTGTTTTATTATAGTAACAGAAGTTTCATCCCCACAGGAGAGGTCTATGAGTATCTTAAAAAACAAAGTTGCACTTATCACCGGTGGAGTTTCGGGTATCGGTGAAGCGGCGGTAAAAGTTTTTGCAAAAGAGGGAGCTCGTATCGTAATAGCAGATATAAAGGAAAGCGGTAATAATCTTTTACGAACAATTCAGGAACTTGGAAGTGAAGGAATTTACATACAAACAGATATAAGTGATCCCGGTTCAGTTTCAGACCTGATTGAAAATGCTGTTAACCATTTTGGAAAACTGGATTGTGCTTTTAACAATGCTGGTATTGAAGGTCAACAGGCCGAAACAACAGAGTGCACGAATGAAAACTGGGATAGAGTTATCAAGATTAATTTGACCGGTTTATGGTATTGCATGAAATACGAACTTAAACAGATGCTCAAACAGGGCAGTGGAGCAATTGTCAATAACTCTTCTGCTGCCGGCCTTGTTGGTTTTACGCAACTGCCTGCTTATGTAGCGAGTAAACATGGTGTTAACGGTTTAACTAAAGCCTCAGCACTTGAATATGCACAAAAAGGTATCAGGATAAATGCTGTCTGCCCGGGTGTTATCCATACAGCCATGATCGACCGTGTTACTCATAAAGACCCCACAAAAGTCAAACAATTTGTTGACATGGAACCGATTGGACGTATGGGAACCAGTAAAGAAATTGCAGATACTGTTGCATGGTTATGCTCCGATCTGGCTTCATTCATCACAGGGCAGGCTATCGCAGTAGACGGCGGATTAACATCGAGATAATTCAAGGCAAACAGAGGTAAGGGGAACGATTCAGGCATGGAAAGTCAAAATCGTATTTTGTTTTGAAATCTGCATTGTTCATCAAAGGGTTTCAACAATAAAAAATCTGTTTGCCTTTTTATTAAATATCGGAATTGATTTTGTTTCCTTTATTCCGATTCGATACCGACTAAAAAAAACTGATCGCTCGTTTTTTTAATCATCTAAAGATATTTCTTTAGTTCTTTTTGGCATTTCGAATTGTAAAGTTGATACCGATCCCGGATTCCAAAAAAAACAGGTAAATTTGACCCTTAATAGTCTTACACAACGAATTTTTCGTTACTTTATCAAAATCATCTTACTGTAACAAGTCGAATTTTCATTATCGAAAAACCTCAACACCAACTCGCAATACGGATCTTTTATCGCGGCTGTCTATGAAACCATAAGGATTACCATATATAAAATGTGTGAATATACCCAAATTCATATCCGTGCTTCCAATTAAACGATTAACACCAGCTTTCAATGATATCGTGTACGTTTTATTAATTACCGGATATTTTAGAGTTTTCTCTGCCAAATGTTTTCCACTACCAAAATATATGTTCCCCTCCGATTTGACTTTGCCTTTAAAAATCATTCGGTTGAAAAAAGACAGATATATTCTGTTTTTTTTCAAAAAGGGGTATTCCCACTGAAAACCACCATTAAACCCATATCCACGTGTCAACTTTTTACCAGTAAGTTCAGGTGTGTTTTTCGACAAAAAGTAAAAATTAACCCCTATTTGTGTTGAAAAATGTCCTGATAACAGATCCTGCCGATAACTGGCAGCCCAGTTAATGGAATTCAATACCATTGTCCTGTACTTATGATCATAGATCAATTCATAAGCGTTGTCAGTTTCCTCAAAGATACCCATTGTAGGATGTGCACTCTCATGAAACAGGTTTAAGTACGAGTTTACCTGTTTTGTTGCGGTTTCGTGCGATAAAATTAAATAATCAATAATTGCGGTACCCCGCCAGTTATGATTGGGAAATATTTTTTGATTAAACCGTGATTCATTTCGAATCTCAACCATACCACCTAAACAGATCCGCTTCCAACAAACATGTTGTCCGATATTTAGCTGCGGTGTTTTCTCCGATGCAGCAGCTATTGCACTACGGATAAAATCCGGGTCTGCATACAGGATATTTCTACAATATGCCAAGCCAAGAAACACTAATACTGAAATAAATACTTTAACAGGATACCAGTTTTTCATATTAATCTTATATTTTTTTTGTTTCTCAAGATGAATGTCTTCTTTACTATATTAAATACCCGGACCAGAAAGAGTTCTAACTTAGTATACATCTATGCGGTCATTTTCTGATACACTTATACAACTTTTTAAAAGCAAAAGACATTCGTAAATTACCCGGCATTTCACCTCAAGTCTGCTACTGACCTGTTTGAATCTCTTTATTTAACATATTTAATTTTCAATCTATTTTAGAGCATTTACCTGAAACCGAAAAGAAGTTCATTCTTCAGAAAATATTTATATTTGATTTCCCCGAAATGAAACAGAAGCTGTCATGAATTCATACTCCTTCAAAAATTACATTTCCGATCAAATTAATAAAAGAATCTCTGAAAAAAACAACATTCAATTTTATTTGTAATCGTTAGAAAAGCTGGTTAAATTTTTAATTATTCACTTTTATTTTATAATATTGTATACTAATATTATTTTTTAAACCGGTTAAATTAAAGATTACTGGAACAAGCATTATTTTTTGTTCACCTTGCAAAATCAACCTTTTTATAATCATATGAGAAAATCATACCTTATCAGTTTAGATTACAAGGGCCTTGAAAGTAACCTTTTCTGTAAAAATCATGCTGAAATATTTTAATATGAAAGGAACAGTATGAACCCTTTAAGATTTTTCTTGTCTGGATGTGTAATTACACCGTTTTTGTTACTGTTTAGCTGTTCACTCCCTTCTGATACAGAGCCTGCAAAATGGCAGGTTTATATGGAAATACCAGTTACTGAAGAACGGTTTGATACCCGCGATCTGCTTCCGGATGACATGGTTCCAGGTTTTGAATTGAGTTTTGGAAACAGTGATTCCAGTGATACTATAACTTTGATAAAAACAGACTCCCTGTTCTATATGATTGAGCAGGAAATGGTTACTGCTGACAGCAGTATCCTGGAAGAAAAGCTTGGAGCAATTACTCTTGAAAATACACCGGTCATAAATGTCATGTTTGCACTTATGGAAGGAAATGATAATGGTACATTGAGCGGAGTTCCTCTTCCTTTTGAAGTACCGATCGACCAATCAACAAATGAACCTGTTGATGGTGTGCAATCTGTTCTTTTCGACGAATCTTCACTGCCATTGGAAATCACTGTTACAAACAGATCCGATGATGTGGATCTCCATGATATTCATATATCTATTCTTGATTATGAAAACCTGCTGGGGCAAATCTCGATACCATTATTAGAATCTGGTTTATCAGAAATAAAGTCATTTTCAGTTTCAGATAAGACTGTCAGGGATTCAATTACCATATCGGTTCAGGCAACAATTCCTGAAGGTTCGGTGGTAAATCTTGATGATGGAATAGAAGTAATGTTTTCACTTGATGGGCTTGCAGCCGCTGAAGCAATTATAAGTGATACGATGATAAACTATTCGGATATTTTTACAGGAAGCTTCGGCCTTGCGGATCAGATTGCACTTGATGCGATTGACCTTGATGATGCCCGTTTGTTATGTGAAATAATCAATCCCTCTTCCATTCAAATAGAACTGAACGGGGTTATTGATAACGCCTGGGAACGTGATTTTGCAGAAGATAAGAACTTGCAATCTATAGATCAGTTATCGGCTATAAAAGACAGCAGTTACTTTGCAGGAAACATCATTTTTGACACGCTCTTTCAATCACAATCATCTACTGTCAGCTCATTCATAATTCCTCTTAATGACATGCGCCTGTTTCCTTCATGGGATGCAGACTCAGGGAAGAGTATGCTGAACTATCGTTTTGCGATTCAGTCGGTTTCTGATAAACGCGATATCCATTTTAACAAAAATGATATCTGGGTTTTTAAACTTAAAGCACAGCAATTTCCGTTTATCCAGATCACTGGTACTTTTGTTGACTCAATAGAGGAATCATTCTCGTCGGGACAGGAAATAAGTTTTGGATGGGAAGCGGATATAATTGATTCGCTGAAGAAAAACTTTCGTTTTCAATCGGTTGTCATGGCTCTTGAACTTGTTCCTGACATGCCGCCCAAAAGTTCGCTTGATTCTATAAGATTGCACATGGACCTGAGTTCAAATGTTAACTCAAACGACCCACTCATAGTAAACGAAAAACTCGAAAACGTAATCCCCGATTCCATGTATTTCAGAAACATTGAAGTAACTTCATTGATTAATGAATGGCCGGACAAAATTGAATTTGACTCACGTATAGTTTTACCAAAACAAACAGGCATTACACTATTCAATACCAAAGATGAATTTGGAGAATACACCAATACCCTTGCAATAGGGGTAAACATAAACTGGAAAATCCGGATTCCGTTTGCCTGGCAAATTCTGGACACGATTGTTACAGAACTGGAGTCATCATCATTTACACTGGATATTGAAGAACTGGACTGGATCAATAAAATTGAGAAAACCAGAGTAAAAATCGATCTGAATGCATTTAATAATACCAACCTGAATATCATTGTTCATGCACTTGGGGCTTCAGAAAGATATAAAAAGGAACTTATGTCCTTTCCGGATTCTGTTATTGGTAGTAAAGATCTGGAAAACAGGCTGGGTGATAATATATTCTGCCTTTTCGGACAAAATGGTCTGGAAATAGCTCCGCGCGGAAAAGAAAGCAATGCCACAGCTCAACTTGACTATAAAGGAATCAATGCCTTGCTTTCAAATGATGAATGCATCGTACGCTGGTTTCTTGTCATGCCATCATCTGATCCTGATCAGTTCATGAGTACCGATTACCTTGATCTAAAAGCTACAGCAGTTGTTGAAGGTATTGGCAGAACCGATTCTTTGTTGTACTGGGAAGATTAATTTGACAAACAATGCTTTGAATTATTCAGCAAAATAAAATATTTACACGGGAGTATACATGAAAAAATTGTTATCATTTACAGGTATTATGATCTGTATTCTTTTTTATTCGATAGTAAATGGAGAAACCGGCAATGACCCCTCCTCTTCAGGAATGGGAAATATACGAAATGCATACGGAAGTGGTATTGAAACAGCCATTTTTAATCCGGCGATACTGGGTTCTCAACTTGGACCCTGGGGAAGTGTAAAATTTATTCCCCTTAATTCATATTCTGTGGGGTACTGGAGCGATAAACTCGCGCTGACTCCTTATAAAGAGTATTTTTCTATTGATGAAGACGGGCAATGGCAGGCTCTTGTAAATCAACTCATAAACAGCAGCTTCAGAATTGCCGGAAAAACACCCCGGGAATCTTCAAAAAAAATTACCAAAAAAATTAAAGATGGTGCTTCCGTTTACACTGGAGTTGACATCTCTTTAATGGGAGCTATTGCCGGTAATTTTGCCGTAGATGTCAGCACGTCTGCTCACATCGAAACAGGTCTACCTGCGGCTCCGTTTCTTATCCTTTTTTCTGAAGAAAATGGTTTAAAAACTGGTTCGAAATTGCCATTAACAAATCTGGGTGTACAGGCCAGAGTTACTACGGATATTGACCTTGCTTATGGACAATCGATTGATCTCTCCGGTATTGCTGAATTCTTGAATAATCTCACCCGTGACATTACAGATTTTAAACATTCTTCCTGGGGAGGTGGATTAACGATTTCTCTGGGACATGGATATGTAAACCTCAAAACTGTTGATGGCAGTATTGAACTCGCCGATGATGGTTCATCAATGATAATGGATGCAACTGTTAATTTGAAAACAAGTGGTACCGGTATTCAGGGAAATTGGGATTTCAACAATCCTTACGAAGATGGTTTCAAATTTGCCGGAATCGGTGCTGGTGTCAATGCAGGAGTACTCATGCATGGTAAAAAAGCTTTAATCAGCATTGCGCTGCAAAGGCTTGGACCCATGGTATGGAATGATCTTCAAGAAAGAAAATTTGATATTCGCACCAGAAAACTGAATATTATGACATTGTTTGAAGATGATGTAGACATGTTCGATCCAGATGAAGGGGGAATTTCACCCGAGAATGTTTCGTTAAAAAATACCGGCAGACATTATAGCTGGCAGCCCACAAGATTGAATATCGGACTTGGATACAAATTCAATTTTAATTACCAGGAAAGAAAAGGATTACGGGCTTTATCCGATTATGTCAACACCTCTTTTGGATATGAACAAAGTCTGGCGCCCTGGCCAGGGCGTTCATTTGTCCCGCGTGTTGCATTGGGAGCAGAAAATGGTTTTCTGTGGGGATATTTCCCTGTTCGGGCAGGTTTTGTTTTTGGTGGTTCAGAAAGAGTTGCTTCAACTGCCGGCTTTACAGTTGGTCTCCCGGCCTTCAACCTCCAGGTCGCATACAAAGCAGTTGGAACTCCTTTCTGGTTCCCCAGAAAAGGTATGGAGTTAGCATTTGGTTTGAGCACTGAATGGAAAAAGAAAGATCGCAAGAATATTGAAACAAAAGGTGAAACATCTTCTGAAAGTTCCGATTCCGAAACTTCCGATTCCGAAACTTCTGATTCCGAAACTTCTGATTCCGAAACTTCTGATTCCGAAACTTCTGATTCCGAAACTTCTGATTCCGAAACTTCTGATTCCGAAACTTCTGATTCTGAAACTTCTGATTCTGAAACTTCTGATTCTGAAACTTCTGATTCTGAAACTTCTGATTCTGAAACTTCCGATTCCGAAACTTCTGATTCCGAAACTTCCGATTCCGAAACTTCTGATTCCGAAACTTCTGATTCTGAAACTTCTGATTCCGAAACTTCTGATTCCGAAACTTCTGATTCTGAAACTTCTAATTCTGAAACTTCTAATTCTGAAACTTCTGATGCTGTTAAGTCCGAAGCTGAAGATTCAAAAGCTGAAGATGATGGAACTGACAAGACAAAAACTGATGAAAAATCTTCTCAATCCGGGTCTAATGAATCAGACTGGGAGTCATATAATTCAGATTGGTAATGATGTTTAACCATACCGATTTTTCGATAAAGATATAGAAAATTATCAGGAGCACCGGGCATGATAATCCAAATTGTTTAAAATAAATTGCCAGAAGCTGTAATAATAACAGGTATCGCTAAACATAACAGCTAAAGAGTACCTGTGTTTTCTTAATCACCAAAGATGCTTTATTGTTCAAATTTGTATACGATAAACCTGATGCATGTTGCCATGAAATAATGATTCTTTTTCAAGTTTCAATCCATTTTTCTCTGCTACCCGTATTGATTGTCTGTTTTGTGGCAAAATAAGACTTATAACTGATGTAGTTTCTTGTTTTTCCTTTGCATATTTTATGCATCCTCCTGCGGCTTCGGTTCCATATCCTTTTCCCCAAAACGCGTCATCAATTCTATATCCGACTTCAATCTCAGTTTTTCCATCAACTATTTGTTTAAGTAAACCACATATCCCAATGAATCTCAAATCATCTTTTCGTATCACTGCCCAAAAAGACATACCATCTTCATTTTGCCTCCTTTGAACTTCTTTTAAAAATTCTTGCGTTTCCTGTCTGTTCAATGCTTTTGGAAAGAACCTGTGGACATTTTCATTTGCTAACAAATTCTCTAATTCCTTAAATCTTTCTTCTTCTATTGTTTCTATAATTAATCGTTCAGTTTCCAGTATTTTCATTAAACCCTTCTTTGAAAGTGTTTTCCTTCGACTGCGTTTCTGAGATTGTTCTTATTGAACCGGAAATTTTGAGTGCTTTGTGATACACGCTTATTAAAATCCAAGGTTAATAGAAAATAAATTCAAATAATCTAATATTTGTCTGTTTTCGGTCAGATAATATGCTATTAAAATTAATTTTATTCAAGAACGACGTGGATTACCGAACGAATACAAGTTGGGATATCTGTATTGAATCTGTAAGAGAATCACAGAAGGATAACCCCCCCCCCGGAGTTTATCAAGTTTGGCCCTCAAAAACTACCAAGTTCCCGCTAGAAACGAATCGCGATATGATAAATGTAACTGATATGCTGCCAAAAACATGCCTCGTAACAACGATACCTCTGTCGTAATAGTCCTCTGCAATCATCCAATCATTTTTCTAGTCAACATCAAGGTTCTCTGTCTTTTACAAGCCGTACAGAAAGCCCCGTCCTCTTATCCATGGAATGTTTATACAGTGCTTCATGATTATAGTAGATGGCACGGAAGCATGGGTTTGAAGCACTAGCGCGTTTGCGCATTCTTCTGTTTAATGACTTCTCCATAGCACTCCACCAATAACCGCCAAAGCCTGCAATATAAAAATAAGTTTTTCGATAACCACTCGGAAGGCCAGAAAATCCACTTCTGTTATTGCTACTCTGATCATTCCCCACACTGCCTTTTTTGTCGCTATCTGACCACTCATTTCCATCAGATGCAAGAGCCTTTCCTATCTTGTTGCCATGAGTGGTTCCATCACAGTTGTATCTGTTTGAAATAAGATAATTCTCCAGTGTCGCCCAGTCTGCATCAGTGGGAACCCTCCAGCCTTCCGGGGCAAGTTTTCCGGTATTAACAACATACCAGTTATACAATGCTCCCCATTTCTCTTTTTCACCAGGAAAAATAATTTCAGCATCTTTGGCACCGCCCGTTTCAGTTGTAAATTCTCTTGCATATGGCCAGCAATATGCTGGTTTAGTAAGCGCACTCCAGGCAGTACTATCTTTAACATACGGAATCTCAGTTCCGTCATTGAATTTCGTACTCCGCCAATTCTCTACTGTCCACTCCTGATCTCCCAGAATAATAGTTGTGTAGACGTTACCATCTGCATCAGTAATTATGCGACTATCGGGAACTGTTGGCGTGTGAGGCACGGGGCCTAATTTCAGCGATAGAATGTATTCACTGATTTTTGAATTGTCGACGTAACTAGTTCTTTCTATTATGTTGTATTGTTCCTTCAAAAGAAAAGGGCCACCTGCTTCAAACAACTTTTGGTGTAATAATTTTCCGGTTCGCGCCTCATAGATCTTCAAATGTTTATTTAACTTGTAACCACGAACATCAGGTCCGGTATATTTTCTGGTACCACAATATTCTTTAAAACTTTTCAGAATACCAACCAAGACAACTTCAGAAATGGTCTTCCCTTTCCAATCTTCCACTATACTAACGGTATCATTACTAATCAGATTGCCGTGATCATCAACTAAAACAATTCTCATTATAGTACTCGTATCAATACACGCAGCCTCCGGAATACCTTTATTTTCAAGAATCGGCATCAATGCGTTTTTCATATCTTCAAAACCGGAACACTTATTTAATAACTCATTGGCATATAGACCGGAATCATTTCCAATAACACCTGTATATATTGACATAAAGATCATTCCAACACAAATAACATGAGAGACTTTTAACATTTACGGACACCTTTCATCGTTTTTGCCCTCGACTGGACTATTTATTTCTATCTTACATGTTTAAAAACTTAAGACAAATGATTTATTGAAAATACTTTTTGTCACGGATGCGGGGATGATGATCTCAATTCCAAATTCTTTATTTATATAAGAGTGGTAGTAAAAATTAATTATACGAGCTTTCGCGCCCGGACAACGTATTCCTTTTTCCAGGCAAAAAAGGATTCCTGCAAAAACAAGTACAGATGTTAATTTAGATTCAATTTTCATGTTTACCTCATGTAATTTGATCCATTATCGTTAAATTACTTGCATCCGACTTCTTAAAAACAGTAAAGCTATATTTTTAATTTTAACATAAAAGTTTCAAAAACATAAGAACTTCATTTTTATTACTTAACAGGACATTTCATTTCAGAAACGCAACTACGGAACAGCACCTTTCTTTTTAATGTAATTACCATATGCATTCGCATTTGAATTGCTTAAATAAAAACATACCAGTTTTTTTAAAACTCAAGGACGAGGAAAAAAACAGGAATAATTTTATAGTTTTGGGATTAAAAACCTTAAACCATTTATGTGAACCAGAAAAACATAAAAACGATTCGGAAATTTAATATTAAACACCCGGGTATTTAATACCTGTTCAGTTTGAAAGATCAAAAATTGTTGCTTAAAACATTATCTGTTTTTTCAAGGAAGATCCATACTGTTTCATCGTAATTGTTAGCTCCTAACCGCATGACAATAATTAACAATAACTAACTAAACTGCCGGGGCAAATAAATATAATGAACTTTTGTACTCCCCGGTTTTATTTATTATATTCTTTGACTAAAATTTGATCTGTTGCAGGTATATAGTAGATCTGCTTTTAAGGATAGATGACCAATAGTCGTTTTGACAGGCATCACGCCCAAAAAACAGATTGGAATTTCTTAGCAGCAATTCGGTTAAAAAACAAGTTTATACGGTCTGCAACGATTTGGTTTATTTTTGCCCCATACATTCCTTAACAATACCCCCATGTTTTTTCAGCTAAGACTATAAAAGCACTGTTTCTGAATTAGTAAGTGTATGAAGACAGCGTTTTTCTTTGATGCTGAATGAATGTGATATAATTATCATTGCAAAGAAAAAAGACAAACGTTAAAATGTTTATTTGGCATTAAAGTAGAAAAGCATCCTGATTCACCATAGTTACTATTGGAGAAATACAGGTTCAGTTCTTTGGGTACGATTTGAACAAAAAAAGGAGTTTATCATAAAATTGGTGTGGATAATCCTGATACTATCTCTGCTCGCAGGATGCAGGCCTGCACATTTAACTTTGCTTCAAAATTTACGCGAAGGGGACATGAGTGCAGTAAGCAACTGTCTTGCAGAGAGCGAATGCAAGCAACAGATTAACGATACTGAACTGTCAAGCTACACACCACTTCATGTCGCTGCCAGCAACGGAAATGTGCAGGCTGTAGAGATGCTTCTCAAAGCAGGTGCAGACGTTAATGCTTTGACATCACTGTTAAACACTCCCCTGATTGAGTCTTTTTCTGTCAGTTCAAAACTTTCCAGAGATTTGATCAACAGACATACCCGGATTGTTGAACTTCTGATAAATGCTGGATCGGATGTTAATGCCAGAAATCAATCGGGTAACACTCCCCTTCACTTTGCGGCATTGATTGAGGTAACGGAGATTGCTGATATTTTACTTAAAGCTGGAGCTGATCCGAATGCGAAAAATAATGATAAGCTTACTCCGTTAATGTATTCTTTTCTATACGATACACATTGCAGAGAGACAATCGACCTGCTTATTAATAATGGAGCTGACATAAATGCATCTGATAGTGACGGAAAAACGGTTCTGATAAAAGCAATAGAAAACCTGGAGCTGCCAGCAATCTTAACCCTTATAGAATCAGATGCTGATCCTTTTATAAAAGACTCATCTGGAATGGATATTTTTCTTTACGCTGGTGTAAGAGGCGACCTTACTGTTCTTGATACCTTAATTCAGCTGTATCCAGTCTGGGATACCTCACGGTGCAATGAGGGTAACACGATACTTCATTATTTAAGTGAATTTGGACACTCAGATGGTGTTACACTCATACTTGATCATGGTTTTAACATAAATGAATTGAATCGTATGGGTGAGAGTGTACTCTTTCCGGCATGCCGTAACCATCACTTAGCAACAATTGAAACGATACTAAATGCAGGAATAGAGATTAATATCCAAAACAGTGAAGGTCAATACGCATTTGAGGCAGTGTTTTCTCAGGAAAGAGAGGCAGAAATTTCAGAAATACAGAGTAAAATTATACACGCTTTTATGGATGCTGGTTTTTCGCTTGCAGCTGATAAAAAACTGGATGAGAGCATCAAGGCACGTTTTTTCTATTCGGCAGCAGAGTACCATGTTGCAAATAACGATCATAAAAATGCAGTTCATTATTTTGATCTCGCACAGAACAGCTACCATAATGCTGCTCAGGAAGCGCAGGAATACATTGAGTTCTTGGAACGGAAACTCAAACGTCAGAAGAAACGTGATTTCTGGTTGAATTTGGCAGGATATGTATTAACCGGAGCCGCGACAGGGGTTTCAAGTGCAATGGGTACACAAACTGGTCAGCGCTATAAGGCATACACCTATGTTCCCAAAAGGCGTGATAATCTTACCCCAATGCAATACATAAATCATATCAAGAAGTTCAAATCAGATTGTAATTCGATGGCCACTGCGAGCCGTGAAAAAAGCTCTCTGTATTCGAAATAATTCACCTGGAGACAGCAATGAAAGTAGTTACTGTTAAAATATTTATTACACTGGTTTCCCTCTGCTTTTTTAATTGTGTAAGCATTTCAGCACTAAGTAATCATTCTATTGATCTCGATACTGCTCACAATGATGAAACTATTACCATTTACATCCGCTCCGCAATTTCAAAAGTTAAACACAGAAACGAAAAACATTTTCTTAATTATGATGCTGCGTTGATCCGCATTTTAAGCACTTCAAGGCATAAGTTTTCGAGATTCAGGTTTACACAGAATTCTACTGATGCCGATTACGGCATTGAACTTGTTTTAAATCAATACCACTGCAGCGGCAGCTGGTATCTCCCTTTTATTTCATTATCACTTATACCGGGTAGAGAGACAATTCAGGACCTTCTGTTTGTAAATCTGTACGACAAAAACGGGTATCTCCTTCAAAAGTATCAATTTTCTGATGTCCGCAACATATGGACCGGTTTAGTGTTTTTACCCGTCACATTGCCTTTACCAGGAATAATGGATGAGTGGGAGAAGTTGTTATTGTATGCTTATAATAAGGTGTATTACGATATCGTTGATGGTAATATCGAAGTAGCTGTACAGTAATTACACACTAAAAATCAAAATAATTTTTTTTCGGAAGGAATAATTTGATGGGATCAAATATAAACACAAAAAAGAAATTAATTCGAGTAGGAACTGTTGGTTTAACTGCACTTGCATTAGTAAGTTGTTCATCCCTGCCTCTCGTTAAAAAAGAGGGCGCAATTAATTATCCGGGTATAACAATTACCAATTCGGCAAAACCACTACCTATAAATCAATACAACAAAGAAGAGCTTACGGAAGATGATTCGGTATTATTCCTGACAGATATGGATTATCATGCTCCTTACGATGTTTTTGAGTTTGATGCTCAAAAAGGAAAATATGAACTGGAGATTCTCACTCTGCTTGGTACTCATGGATTTAAAAAGTCTTTGATGGTACCGGTTGTAATACTTAAGGAAAAAAGTGGTGAAAAAATAGAGTTAGATAAAGTGTTGTTTGATTACAAAAAAGCGACAATGCGTTTGCCCGTTCATACCTACACCAAATGGACATTTTCCGTTGAAGAGAACTGTAAACTCTTTTTAATTGTACACTCAGACATGTCACTGGGTGATGAGGTCTTAATGGATATATCACCAATAATAAAGGTTCGTAACAACGCTTTTGGCAGGTACCGCCTTAAGCTTCAGCCTAAAGAACACGGTGATTTCGATTATTTACTGCAGTAAATACGGTTATTCTAACAAAGGTTTTAACTGTTGTATCCCCCTTAACAATTTACAATAAGAGAAATTGTTCCCTGAGTGTTTCCCTTCGGAAAGACTCAGGGTTTTGGTTTTACCCGCTGAAATGTCTGGTTTTGACTCCCAAAAGTGCTCATTGCTGTCTTGTTTTAAGTGCCCTCTAACAGCTTTTCAATAATTTTTTATCAAAAATATCCAAGATGAGACGCGAGAGCTGTATGAAGAAGAAAGAGCTTATGGCTGTGAAAGTTCATCTATCTTATATCGTTGTCGTTATCGTGAACGAATGAATATTAAACGTTCTGGTCCTGATTCTTTTGCCAATGTCCGCAAAGCAGATCACGTGAAGGAATCGTCTGATTCAGATTTAATATAAAAAGGTTTTGGACAGCACTTAATTTTCGAAGGCAAGACAGCTCGTATTCTGACGTACGATACCGTAAGCCGCAGCATTATCTAATAAAGGGCGCATGCCTTACCAGGATTAATGAGGTTTACCAGTTTGTAAAATTTCAAAGATGTGTCGAGAAATATTGTTCGAGCACGATCACCTGTTCCGGATATTGTTATCAATATTTTCTATAAAGAGTATATCACCTTAAAATGTAATCAGTAATCTAAAGAGAGAATTTCAAAGGCATAACCAGTTTTAAATATTACTTCGCATTCACAGCTAAAAATCGTAAATATGCAAATACCTCTACACCAAAGGGTTACATCTCAACGCAAGGTCGGTTTTCATACTATATTCTACTTGTCAATGATTTTCCTTTTCAATCCCTAAGCCACAATTCAAAAAACAAAGTGCCCGTAGTAATACCAAATAATTATTTTATCGAAGTTAATCATCATAAATACCGAAGGACCCCAGGATGAAAAATATTATACCAGCTGCTATTATTACTGAGAAGATATTCGAAATCCGCGACAAGAGGGTAATGATTGATGCTGGTCTGGCCTTATTTTATCAAGTACCCACCAAAGCACTCAATCAGGCTGTTAAACGTAATTTAATTCGCATTCCAGAGGATTTTATGTTTAAGCTTAATGCAGCAGGAAAGATTGAACTGGTCACAAAATGTGACCAGTTCACAAAATTAGAACATTCGACCGTATTACCACATGTCTTTACAGAATGCGGATCCCCTCAAGGAGTTGTCTTGATTTTTGTAATTGTTATCAGATTTCCTTGTAAACTGGTACTATACACAGGTTCCACACGCCCCAAAACTTCAATTTTTTATTCCTGTTTCGGATTAACGGTTTTTTAATCTTTTCTGCTTGTTTTCATGCTTTTTTTTTGGTTTTATTTCGTATTTCGAATTCAGGATTTCGAGTTTCCTAATCGTTCTGTTTCGAATTTCGGTTTTCTTATTTCGAATTTTTAACAGCTACTGCATGGGGGTCGTATGCGCCCGGCAAGCATGATGATCTCAATTCCAAATTCCAAATGCAGATTCCTTTTATCTTCAAAAACTGCCATCAAAAGCAAGTGATATCATCGGGCCAATACAGTTCCCACCAGGATGATTTCGCAAACGCAAACCCTGGAACAGGTGAATTGAATAAATTGATATCCGGATTGCCGACTGTACCCGATCCCGAAAAAAAGGAACCAGTACAGGTACCCTGGCATTCAAAGACAAGTTATCCTGTGATAATGCCGACAGATGCAATATTTTGTCTTCTGTAATATCAAAATATTTAAGTCCTGCTTCAGAACGAATCTCATATCTTATTGACCCATAAAAACGGTTTTTTTCAACTTTACCATAGCTAAACTCAACAAACGATCTCCATGGAAGATTAAACCTTGCCGGAGCATCATGTAAACTAACACCGCCATCAAACCAGACTTTTGTCGAAAATTTTTCTCCTGTTAATTCCATGCCCACTGAAGCTCCACCGTAATGACGGGATGCTTTATCATATTTGTCATATAAAATTACAGTACTTTCCGGATATGTTTTTAAGATCTCCCAGGATTCCGTATCTGTATACCGATACCAGCAATTTATATCAAATGAAATCCCAGTCCCCAATCTATAACCGGTTTCCGTTATCCCTGACTTACGATAAAAATCGTTTGTATGGTAATAAACCGGTCTGTCCATTTCAAAAAAACTGAATTCCCTCTCACGCGGATAATACTTCCATGATACCTTCGTTTTTATAAAGAACCCATCAAAAGGATTTATCTGACTCTCAATTTCTGCTTCAGGATTCCCGTTCCCATGCATGGCACAATTAACCAGCCAGCTTATAAATGTTGATGAATCTGCAAGTGAAACACCCAGTTTTGTTGCTGGTCTGATTTTCGAATCGTAATTAAAATTCAATGATCCATTTAATGAACTGTCAAAATAATGACAATATGTGCCCCGAAACTGAAAATCGTTGAATGTTTCAGGATTTTGATGATCATAATACCTGTCATAATGATCTACTTCTACTGTAGCATCACACATTCCGCTGCCTGTATTGGCTCTGACAGTTTGCGATACCGAGAAACCTTTACGGTAAACAGGTGAAAAGAAAAAAGGTGAAGCCCCCCAGTATCCGTACTGATTTACAAATCCGTATGCCTTTATTCCTTTGGCATCCAGACTGTAGCCACCCGAAATACCGTGAGCAACGCCACGACTGTCTTCTGCCATTCCTTTTGTTGTTTGACGAGAATACTGGTTCCATAACGAATCGAATCGATCGGTATAATGATCATTATATCGCCTTCCTATAAAAAACCGAAGCGGCAGTCGCAATGGTTTAAAACTTGTTTCTATGAGCGTGTAATGATCCCTGTTGTCAAGAGATCGGTTCTCATAAATATTTAACATTGGATCACCGAATTCAGAGCCGAGTGCCCCTGATGCAGTAAATGCCGGATAATTGGGAGATATCGACCAGATATCCATATCAAACGCCGACAATTGTGATACAGGAAAACTGTTGGTGATATCGCCTTCTACTATCCCATATAAATTTGATGACAAAAGAGGGTCGGTCCGGTTCCATCTGAATACAGTAAAACCGTCAAACTGAAACGGAATTGTTTTTTGATCGTCTCCATTACCTTTTTTAGATAACAACAGAACAATTATGACAACTGACAATTGTTTGAAAACTTGTCTCATCAGAAGACCATTCCAATCAGAAGACCGGCGCTTATAGTGGAAAACGTTTCAGGATATGAAAACACACAATCGATTATAAACGGAATTGCAAAAGTATATTTTTTGTATCTCCATAATGGTTCGACTCCACCCACTACTCCAAATTCATTTTCGGATGTAGAAAAAACATGTTTATCAATGATTTTTTTATCCATTCGGGCATACATCATATTGGTAATTCCAACAAGCGGACATATTGTAAACCGGTTTTGCTTGAACCATGGTGAGAATAAATGGAAGCTTATGACATTTTTGACAACAACATGATCGTTGATTGCATCAGTATAATAGGATAACTTGCCGCAGTTCATGGTGAATCGCACATTCATGAAATTGGAGGGTGTTGGTACACCAACAGAAACCCCGTAAGTCTGAAATGATTTCCATCCATGCCCTTTTCGATTAAGTGGAAAATGTCTGGATGAATTCAACCATACCTCAAATTTCTCTCCATCATTGTTTACTGCTCCATTTGCGCAAAAACACGCTGCAATCACCAAAAATCCTGAATAATTACCGGTTATTTTGTGCAATAAAGCTGTTATAAGTTTTCTTTTCCCTTTCACTATTTTTCCAGTTTAATTTTTGAGTGAATAAGTATTTTAACTGTTTTATAAAAATTACCAAATCACATATGAAATAACCAAAAATAAATTCGAATCGGTAGTTCCTGTTCATATTTCATGAATTTTCAGTGAATTACAACTTTGCGCGCTTCATGACGGACTTTTTTTTCAGCTCCCAATTCGATGAAACACGAAATCACGTAAACAAAAAAAACATTGAACAAAGCAGGCCATTAAAAAGACCTGCTCCTTCGATATTTATTTATTTGGGGGCGTTTAGCAATAGAACCCGCCAATTGACCACAAGCAGCATTGATTTTCTCTCCGGTTGTATGCCTAATAGTTACTTTTAACCCGGCAATTTCCAAGTCTCTTTTGAAATTCGACATTGCTTTTTGCCCCGCCCGAACAAACGTATTTGAATATGTATTATTCAACGACATCAAATTTATCAGTACATCTCTATTTGCAAACCATTTGATCAAATTTTTTTTATCTGAAATTTTATTATTAACATTTGGCAATAAAAGGTATGCAATGGTTATCCGGCGGTTATGTCGTTTGCCATGGGATAATGCAGCATTGATAGTTTTATAAATGCTGTCTGATTTCATTCCCGGCATTAAAAAATCCCTGACATCTTGTGTGGTTGCATGGAGTGACAGCACAAGTTGGCATTTTCCATTTTTCTTATAATTGAATTTGTAAAAAATCTTTCATCAAGAAAAACACTGAAGCCTTTTTACTCTCTGCCAAAAAGGATTCGATTGAGTTTTTAGCTTTCTCCTGCATCGATTCAAGAAAAGACGAATTATCGCGAAGCATACACATCCAGCGTGCTGCCAAATCTATATCAGGATCTGCCCAGAATGGATCAAATCCAAGTGAAGCTCCAGACAAGTTAGGGTTGAATGGTGAAATGGCAGGAATGAGCTCGTACGGTACGAGGCAGGCGTTGTTGCTACCAGTAAAATCCATGTTTCCGGAATAACCCGTCGTTATAACAGCTTTTCCCATTACCATTGCCTCTATTAGGCTTAACCCCAATCCTTCTGCACGATGCAGTGAAATCAACACATCACTGCTTGCGCAAAGCGAAAGCACATCCGAATAACTGCGATTCGTATCATAAATCTTTATGTTTGCAAGTGATGAAACGTACTCTTTCAGTTTTGATAATGCATTTACGAAAACCGGCATATTGTTTGTAATATTAACATTTAATATCAATAACACATCAGGATCATTTTGGAATGCCTTGTAAAACGCATTTATTGTGGCAACTGGATTTTTCCGTACGATATCACTGGCAATATCAAAGCTCTGAAAAAAAACAAGTTTTTCGGATGGTATGCCGAATTTCTCCCTCTCCGGGGTTATTGCGGAAGGCAGCAGATATGATTGCTGGTAATAGAGAACCTTTTTCTCAGTAAACAACGCCTGCAAGCCTTTTTCGATAAATCTTGATGGTGCCAGAAAATAGTCTATAAAACTGCACATTTTGGCCCAGGAAACAGGGGCTTTTTCCAGTTCCCAAAATGGAACAAGCAGGTTAATGTGGGTAGATGAATATGGTTCATAAAAAGCTGAGATTTGTGGCAACGTATTGGGGTTTACATGAAATATGGTAATCAAATAAGGAAACGGATTATCCTGATCGGATTTTAACGAATCATATACAGAAGTTTTTGGACCGCTATAACCAGAAATCGCAATGTCATAAACCGACACCGGAAAATGGTTATCCAGTAACAGCTTAACTGTGTTTCGGGCCGCAAAACCTAATCCGAAATCCTTGCTTAAAAAACCACAGACATTAAATCCGAATGGTTTTTTGGTACTGTTACAATTCAGTTGAAGTTTATTATAAATGTGGCCGGTTTCAATTTCCATGCAAGTAATACCAGTTTCCAGGTTTGTGATTTTTTCAATTATAAGATACTTTCATCCAAAATTAAATCAGTTTCTGTTCATGGTTAATTTAGTTTTATCAATTCACTTTTATTGCACCTGCGGTCATATTTGTATATAGTTTTTGAGTCAATGAGCATCAATAAAGTGCTTTCTTTCCTGTTTTAATCTATGTAAAAGTAATTAAAGCGTTTAAAACAATAATTGATGCTGTCTGCGGAGTATCAACTGCTGAGCTGCAATACGGTATCGCTGGGTCGTCTCCATTCGGCGACCCAGATGATTTGATCTTATTTCCTGATTTATCATTTAAAAGGTGCCTGGGGGGTACGCAAACAAAGACCTTTAACAAATTATACTATTTACAAAAGGCCAAATATTGCGATCAGGCACCAAGGTGATCAGTAATAAATTTCACCCTCAGTTTATTTCATAAAAGGTAATCGATACCCCCCCACCTCCGATTCCAGGTGGAGAACTGATATATTTGTTCTCGTTCAAAAAATCGTACGGCCCGTCAACACGTGTCTCAAAAACCGGGACAAGCTGCCCTGATCCGCAATTTCTTATAATGATAAATTCGCCATCATTAGATTCAACCGTATACCGGGCATCAAGGCCTCCAAGCTGATAATCCGCACCGCCAGGAAGTATCCTGCCTTCAACACGTCCCGTAGTATTGCCTCCGGTGATTGGTATAATATTTCTATTACCCCGTTTTGAAGCACCGATCGAAATGGATGAACCAAGTAAAACATTTTCTTTAAAAACTTCACTTCCCTGCCGGCCGCTTACTACCACACACTCCCATGTTTGATTTTCAACATCCTGGGGATCATTAATCTCAATACGGTTATCCGTAAGCGACACATTTGAGATATCATATACTTCAAGCGTTATTGTTTGTGTGGACGAGTCAATAACACGGTTCGCTGCAAATTTACTGTCGTGAAGCCAGTTATATTGTGAAGAGTTCGGAGCTTCAAAATCAAGTACGACACGCACATTTTCCGCGCCGGCTGGAGCAACACCCGCATTACGCATCAGAATATGTGAACTGCCGGCTCTAAAGATAATAATCTGTTCAAGTTCCCTTGACCCGTTTGAAAGAATCAATTCATAATCAAGACCGCCGGTGAGAACCGTTCCGTCAATCCCGCTTCCGCTTATGCTTCCTCCATCAATGTCGTACTGATAACGTTGCCCGAACCGAGTGATACCGATATCGTGAACAGCATCATAGTTTAAAACAATGGTGAATACTTTCTCTCCAAGCTCTGGAGGTGGAATTCCATCAGGCATGAAACAGGTCCATGACGGATCAGGAACAATCGTAACACTATCTAAACCAGTATTTGAAGTATCTTCAAGCAGTATTTCCAGATCAGTCTGCTGATATGAATCGATTGGCATTATGAAAGTCCTGTATCCATCCTTTTCTGCAATGATTGTGTCTCTAACCGATGATAATAATGCCTTTTTTGAAAGTGAATTTGGTTTCGGACCCGATTTATCAAGTCGTGTTAAAAAATTTCCAGAATTTGATGAAACTGAGGAACCGGTAGAAAGAAAACGAATCACATCGAGCGAATGAGGTGTTTCAAACGTGCAAAGATAAAGTCCGAAGGACAGTTCCTCAGGACGTATCATCCAGAAACCCTTGTCAAGATTTCCTGAGAAAATCCGTGTCAATTGACGGCCGGAAAGATCCAGGATACGGATCTTTATAAATCCTTCTTTTTCCTGATTAAAATAAAGCCCATTGGTACCCCGAACAGGAAACCGGTTTTTGGGTTCAAACTGTCTTTTAATCTGAATTGAAGTACCTTTGATACTGAAAAGCCCATCACTTCCCGTAACAACTGAAAGGTCGGGTACTGTCAATGTTACATTGACACCGGCAATTGGATTTTTCGCTTCGCTGTCTTTCACGATACCAGAAATGTTAATCGGGTTTTGCGCAAAGGCAGTAGAAAAAACAACCATCAGCAAGAGTGCGGTCAGTATCACAATGATTATCCTTTGAAATACTGTTTATGGAAAAACTGTGATTTAATGCCAAAATAAAATGATTGGTAACCGGAAACAAACGTTTCTTGTATTTGAGTGTAATGAGCATCAACAAAGTGCTTTCTTTTTTGTTTTCATCTATGCGAAAGTGCTTGAAACGCTGAATGGAATGATTCATACAGCCTAATGGGTATCAACTGCCTTAAAGCATTTTCCGGGAGATTAAAAACAAAAAAACTGATAAGGCATATCCCCTTTTATCAGTAACTGATGCAGCTTATGGTACAGGACCAGGTAATAACGGTATTGACATCTCCTTTGGAATCAGGCAAATAAAGAATTATCGAACAAAATGTTTCCTGCGAGATTATTTTAAAAGGATTAACTACAGACTTATTCAAGAGGTCCAATCTGAAATTACACGCCCCCCTAAAATCCATTTCAAAGGAGATTACAAAATGAATGTGATTCTTCTGAATGGCTCACCGCGAAAAAGAAACACCCTTGCTGCACTGAATGAATTTTCGGTTTTTCTGGAGAAAAAGGGTTTTAAATGCAATATAATCAATCTTTGCGAGGCCAAAATTGAGCCTTGTCTTGGTTGCCTTGCCTGTTTCGATAAAGGAGAGGAGTTTTGCCCGCATCATGATGATGTCAAGCATATTGTTGCTCAGATAGATGCCGCGGATGGAGTCATATTTTCCTCTCCCGTTTATGCTTTTCATATCTCAGTGCTTTTGAAGAATCTGCTTGAGAGGATTTCCCATATCTTTCACCGCCCCCGATTCTTTGGCAAAGCTGCGACATCGATTGTAACCCAGGGTATATACGGTGGTAACGATTCGATTAAGTATTTATCATTCGTTGAACAAATGCTCGGCTTTAAAACAGTTGATGGTAAAGTTCTTATGACAATCGAACCATTTACAACAAAACAAAAAGAAAAAAACAGTCGTGCACTACGAAAACTGGCGGACTCTTACTATGAGCAGATTACACGGGAACGGTATCCGGAACCATCGATTTGTGCACTTACAATGTTCAGAACAGGGCGAACAAAAATTAATAATGAGCTTAACGAAAAATACAGGGACTATACTTATTACAGAGACAAGGGATGGTTCACCTCTGACTATTATTACCCTGTCAAAATTGGTTTTGTAAAAAAAATCTATGGCAGCATTGTTGATCTTTTTTCGGATCAGTTCACGAGTTCAAAACAGTTATACACAACCCAAAATCGAAGTAAAATAAAATCATAGCACATTTTTAATCCATTCTGAAAACATTGCACGAAATCGGTATTATGGTATAATTATTGCTAAAATATACCCGATAAGGTATATTTATAGTGAAAAAAGAATAAATATACCCTAAAGGGTATAAAATACCTAAATTTAAGCAATAAGGTCCCGTACGGGTATACTATGAACACATCTGTCACACCGTTTAGCACATTTTTAAAGCAAAAACGCAAAGAGACCTCCCTTACTCAGGAAGAGATCGCTTATAAGGCCGGGGTTGGCCTTCGTTTTATACGCGATATTGAGCAGGGGAAAAAAAGTATCAGAATGGATAAATTAAACGAAGTTCTTTCATTATTTGGCTACGAAGCCGGACCAATAAAGGTAAAGGATGCAGATGGTAATACTTAGAAAGGGTTTGGTTTACTTCAAAGATGTTTTGGCTGGATATATAGAAGAAAATGAGGTAGGGTATAGATTTTACTATGATGAGACTTATCTTGAGTCACCATCAGCTTATAAAATCAGTGTGACAATGCCCTTACAAAAAGAACCTTTTGATTCCAAAACACTGCATCCATTTTTTGATGGCCTTATACCTGAGGGATGGATTTTAAGTGTAGTGATAAAAAACTGGAAAATTAACCCGAAGGATAGAATGGGACTGCTTTTAACAGTATGCAACGATTGTATCGGTGCTGTGAGTATCAAGGAATACAATGAGTAAAACATGTCTTATATGTTCAAGATCAACAGATAATGATATTGAATATCATGCCCGTTGTTCGAAAATATTTTTTGGTGTTTTCCCGCCACCGATATTGGATCTTACATTAGAAAATGTTCAGGATTTTGCAGCAAAATCCATACTGTCAAGAATTACTGTTACGGGAGTACAGAAGAAACTCTCTCTTGGCATAGAGGAAAGCGGCAACAGTACCCGTTTAACAGTTGTTGGCTTATGGGGTAAATTTATTTTAAAACCACCATCTGATGAATACCCTGATTTACCTGAAAATGAAGATACGATAATGAATATGGCTTCAGTAATAAACATTCCAGTTGTACCACATGCCATGATTCGTTTATTATCCGGTGAGCTTGCTTATATAACCAGGCGAATCGACCGGGATGAGGATGATTGGAAAATCGCGATGGAAGATTTCTGTCAAATTTCGGAGAGGCTTACTGAAGATAAATATAAGGGGTCTGTAGAACGTATCGGAAAGCTGTTGCGTAAACATTCTATCTACCCTGGACTTGACATAATTGACCTGTTCGAGAGAGTCGTTTTTAATTTCATTGCTGGTAATTCAGATATGCATTTAAAAAACTACTCTCTTATAGAGACTCCCAAAGGGATGCGGCTTTCACCTGCATACGATTTACTCTCTACTGTTTTAGTAATTCCCGAGGACTGGGAAGAATCTGCTTTGACCATAAATGGGAAAAAATCGAACCTCAAAAAGGCCGATTTCAACACATTGGCTGAGAGCATGGGGATAGGGCAGGCGGCATCTCTTAAGGTTTACAAGAAGATAATCCGTGCAAAGGGTAAACTAACTGATGTTATTGATTCGGGGAGGTTACCGAAAGTCATGAAAAAAAGACTAAAAGAGATAATTGAAATAAGAATGAGCATTTTTGAATGAAAATCTGTGATAATAATGATTCTTATCTCTTATTATTCTAACCCCCTGGAAAATCCATTGCCCTCGTTTTTTGAAAAAAAACAGCAACTTCCATTATAACGCAGGGTATCTACGGCGGTAATAATTCGCGTAAGAATCTATTATTCATTGAACAAATGCTCGGTTTTACAGTTGTTAATGGTAAAGTTCTGGCAGTATTGTTGACCGTTTTACGGAACAGTTTGCGAGGTAAAAACAGTTGTACACAACCGAAAGCCGCAGCAGTACAAATAAAGTACGTATACCCTACCATATATAATTTATTTGAAACCGAATACAGAAAAATTGACTTCTCTGAACTCCGAAAAGAAATGTTGCGGAAAAAACCTTCCAATCATTGAAAAAACTGTTTATTTGGGAGCTGAAAAGTCTCTTTTTACCCGAATGTTTATGTGAATGGTAGAAAAGTATTTTGCATACGAGTTTCTGACCAGATACTGACACCATAAGAGAAAACATCACTATTTTTGTATTTGACAACAACTCCGGAATGTTATCCGTAAATTACTATATTTTTTTCGAGTCATGTTTCACACTCACAGGCGGTAGCTGCAAGTTGTTATCACAACCGATCAATTAAATGATTTTATTTAACCATCTTTATGACACCGCTAAACCTTTTGTAGAAGAAATAATAGAACATAAATAGTAGCATTTTAGAACCCGGTACCGAAAGCGCCAGTTTTGCAAGGTGGTTTTTTGGTACTCTATTGTAAATTGCCGCCAGCCAGTTTCTTCAGTTTAAGACAGACTGGACTCCCCAATACCTTGGACAATTTTACTACAAGGATAATCACCCTGTAGACAACTGCTTTTATCACTGGACGGTTCATTATTGCAACTGGAGAAATATTCAGGATGGCTTGGTTCCATGTTACACGAATCTGCCCGAGTCAACCAATAATTACAGCGAATATCTTAATGTTGTTTGTGATCCTTCAAAAAATGGTTGGCATCTTCCATCTGAAGCAGAATCAAACAAGCCCGGCCTTACACGTGATATCATGAATCACGCGCAATCCGGGCTTGAAAGGAGCTGGTGAGATCGTGACAAGGCTACTGGGCCATAAGACTGTTCTGCTCAACCTGCACGCGGGAATCGGTGCAGAATGTGCAGTTCGGGCCATAGAAATATTTGCGGTTCTCGGTATCATTCATCAGGTGAACCCTGAACCACGCGGCAGCCGAAGAAAGAGAGACGCCACCGGCACCCTGATATACCCAACTGCCGTGATCCGCGTTTCGTTCGTTTATAAAGAAGGCTGGCTGGTCCGTGACAGAGCCGAAGGTACTCTTAACACCATCGCAAGGCACAGTACCATCATTCCCTCCGCAGAAAAACAGTATCGGAGTGTGTAGGCCACTTAGCGTGCTGGTCCCGCAAATCGTGGCAAGAGCCTTGTATCGAGGGTCGGATGCGGTCATGCAGGTTGACATTCCTCCAAACGAGTGGCCTAACTGCCCAATTTTCGACGTATCCAGACGATGATAGTAGGGACTGTCAGGATCTTCGTTCTGCTCGATTATCCAGTCCATGCCCGCAAGAGTTGGGTAAGGTTCCATTCCTGTGGCCGTACTCAATGATGCTACCACAACAAAACCGTGCGACGCGAGATGATTCATCATAGGCAAATACTGTCCACACCACTTATTTGCATTCGGATCAGTGACACATTTTGGTGGATTCTGCTCGGGGTTGTCCCCGTACCCGTTAGCCCATATCAGAATCGGGTGCAGGTACTCGCTGGTTGCAAGATTTTTAGGGCGGTAGACATTAAAGTGTTGCTGTTCGCCGTAGACAGGGTCATTTTGAGTGCCTGCAAGCGGTCCCACATTCTTGTCAGCCGCCACTTCAAACGGACCTGCTGCGGCGGGATTGGCCGTGGGAAATTCCTTTCCAACCGGTTCAGATTCAAGGGTTATGTTTTGTTGCTGATTATCCAGAGTGGCAATAGCAACAGACTTTGTCTGGAAACCTGAAGCCGTAACTCTGAGGGTATCGACAATATCCTTCATTGCTGCTAAACTGTTGACCCCGGACATTGCCGATTTGGATAGAGGAGTTACAGCATACTGCCCCCCCCCTTCAAGGCCATATATCGAAATGATACTTCCGACATTCCAATTGAAGCTTTTACAACAAGGAGATTTGCAGCCTGGACCTTTCTTGAGATATCGAATCTATGCACTCCTGGAGCTGCGTTCATGTTTACTTCTTTCCTGAGAAGGTTTCCATTCAAATCAAATATTTCAATCTTTACGGGTGATTGAGAACCCAGAGTGAATTGCAACACATCGTTTTTTAACGAAATATCATTTGTTCGCGGCACAATCGCAGACTGCTTGTTTACGGAAGTACTTATTAGCAAATATTCTCCATTGGCATTCGTAGTATCTTTCATGTTTTGACCTACCAGTAATACTATAGCATCAGAAATTGGTTCTCCACCAGTATTGGATACTACTCCCCCCAGGTTAACTGTTTGAGAATATGCAAAAAAAACTGTAACCACAATAACATAACAGGTATTTCTTAACATCTTTACCCCCTCCTATTCAAGAATTTTTATTAAAACCTGATATTCATTTTACTATATTAACGTGTGGTGCACGTTTTTGTATTTCGACCAGGCCTGGCAACCCGATCTGATCAGTATCGTATCTGCATCCTTTTTTTACATGGTTCGATTCCGATAACAACCCCGAAAAAAGTTTTACATTACTTTTTCAAATCATACT
>Ga0123335_1001490_pt1 | contig 37859 bp, 28 predicted proteins | sample BiotimSIPDNA_2_FD_89707 | JGI IMG/M metagenome (GOLD analysis project Ga0123335, IMG submission 89707) | Anaerobic biogas reactor microbial communites from Washington, USA - Biogas_R2 time_0 SIP DNA | ecosystem: Engineered > Bioreactor > Anaerobic > Unclassified | place: Washington, USA... | reverse complement strand
CAACCATCGATAGCGGCCAAAATATGGCGATTTTGCTATTATTCGCTGTTCCACCGCGCAACAACTCGGCATAATGGATAAACTATACGCCTGCAACTTATTTGTCAAATCATAAGTTAGTTTTTTGTTAATATATGAAAATCTGTGTAATTGGTCTGTCTTCTGTAGTGCCTCTCCGAGGCGCTGAGTTTGGGGTATGCCTATCCTCAGGAGAAGCCCCGGGTTAAGCATGGTAGTGCCCCTAAGGGGCACCACTCTTGGGGGTATGCCTCCCCTCAGGCTGAAGCCTGGGGTTAAGCATGGTTAAGCGCCTACGGCGCAAATGGATGTGGACATAGTGGACGGGGTGGACGGTGCCTGCCGCATCGTACGTAGTCGTACGTAGTACAGCCTTTAGGCTGCCGTACGTAGTTCAAGCTTCAGCTTGCAGTACGTTTCGCACTTTCAACGTTTCTGCCGCTGCACGGCTAATTCCCCTATACAGCACACCCTAAAAAATCTGCGTCATCTGCGTCATCTGCGGATAAAACTTCCCCCTGCGCAAGTGCAATTTCCGCGCTGGTTCATCCTTTCAGCACTGACATTGGCTTGAGTCTTACCACGATTTCGGTCAATTCTTTTTGCGCCTGCATCACTTCGTCGATGTCCTTATAGGCTTGTGGCGCTTCGGAGAGGTCAAGCAGGCGCTGGCCCGCATTTTTGCCTCTGCGTCCGCTTGCTGTTTTCCAGGCTTCCCGGACAATGCCTTTCATCGCCAAGTCACACTCTTCCCGGCTCAGCCGCTGGTTGGCGGCGGTGCGGCTCATCACTCTTCCCGCGCCATGCGAGCAGCTCATAAAAGACTCAGGATTGCCCAGGCCGCGCACAATATAGCTGGCGGTTCCCATGGAGCCTGGAATAATGCCCATCTCTCCCTTTTTAGCACTGGTTGCGCCCTTGCGGTGGATGTAGTAGGTACGTCCGAAATGCTCCTCTTTGGCCGCATAATTGTGGTGGATGTTGATTTCGCACAAAAATTCAGCTTCGGGCAGAAATTCTGACACGATTTGCTTAAAGACATCCATCATGCGGTGGCGATTTTCCAGGGCATATTCCAGGGCGAATTGCATATCGCGGAAATAATCCTTGCCGTCTTTTTCCTGCACGGAAAAAAATGCCAATTCAGGATCAGGCAGACGCACGCCGAGCTTTTCATTGTATGCCCGCGCTTTTTTCTGATAATATTGCTCTACTCTCGTGCCCAGGTTCCGGCTGCCGGAATGTATCATCAACCAGACTAAATCCTGGTCGCTTTCTTGCAGCTCAATGAAATGATTGCCGCCGCCGAGCGTGCCCAGATTTTGGCGATCCAGCTCGCTGACAAAGTCAGCCACTTGTCCATTCTCATCCAGATAGCGTTCAAAACCTTGCCATGCTTGCTTGCTGCGATGCGACCGGCCTTCGCCAACTGGGATGAACTTCTTGAGTCGATCCTGGATATCGCGTCGCAAACGCGGATCGCGCAATTTCTCTATCGGCAGGTTAGTCTGCACGGCGATCATGCCGCAGCCAATATCAACGCCAACAGCGCTGGGCAGCAAGGCATCTTTAGCCGCGATCACGCCGCCGATAGGCATGCCAAAGCCAACATGACAGTCCGGCATCAGCGCCACACGATGCTCCAAAACCGGATGATTGGCCAGGTTGATAGCCTGCTGCAAAGCGCCTGGCTCGACTTCAGCACACCAGCTCTTGATAGGCAGGCGCCAGCCAGCTTCAAATTTTTCCCATTGCATGTTAAGCCTCGTTTTAGTGGACGTTGTGGACATTGTGGACGGTGTGGACGGTGTGGACGGTGTGGACGGTGTGGACGGCGGCTACCAAGATTTGACATTTTTAGCGTTTCTGCCGCTACACGGCATGCCCTAAAAATCTTAATGCCATCCTTGGCGTCCTTGGCGTCTTGGCGGTTAAAAATAGATTGTGGACGACAAGGCTAAGGCCAAGCGCTCATCGCAATATAATGAACATTGACAAAAATCAAGTCATTATCTCTCTGTTTTCTCCAAGTCAACAATTTTGCAATTCTCTTCTATACGTTATATTTACATCATGGCAATGCAGAATCGGGCTGGGGTAATTGTCGAGAAGTGGTTGGAGTCATGTTTAGATTTTTGATGTATATGCTACCTTGGCGGCGTTTGCGCCTGGCCATCACGATAGCCATGGTTCTGGCGCTGGCGGCGCCCTACCTGGCGGACCGCACCCGCGCTGGAACCTCCCCAGACGCTGCCGGGCCGGTGACCCAAACGCCGCCGCCAGAGCCGTCCCAACCCAGCGCTGAAACAGGCTCCGCCGCCTCGTCGAATCCCCTGGATCACCTGCAAAAACTCGAAGCGCTCAAAGCCTTGGAGTTCACTAACCAGGGTTTTGATTGGCGCCGCGACTGGTGGAAATACCTCATTCTCGCTTTAGGCTCGCTCACGGTTCTCTATTTCGGTTTGCACATCACTAGGATGGTCTGCCGACTGGCCGTCTCCGTGTTCTGCGTCGGCGTCGGCATCATTGGCGCTCTTGTTTTGGAGCCGCGCCTGGCGCCGATGCTGGCCAACTATCTTCCTGCCAACGCCGCCCGGCTCTTCAGCGCCCACCACGTCGGCTATGTCATCGGTTTTTTAGTCAGTTTCGGCGTGGCGTCCATCATTCTCAACTGGCTGCCCAAGCCGTCTCTCCATCCCCGCTACGGCAAATGACCGGGGAGCAACTGCGGCCTTCCCGAATAGCCGACGACCGCAGCCAGCCGAAGTCGGCCTGGCTTGACGCCCACACTCCGCCTAAGCTGTGTAATACGACAGAACGACCACTATGCCTGCAACAGTCAGTTTAATACGTCTTGACGGCTATGATGACGATGCCGCAGTTTTAGCGGCGCTGCGTCAGGCGCTGGCGCCGTTTGGCGGCATGGGCGGCATTGTCCGGCCTGGGCAGAAAGTGCTTCTCAAGCCTAATCTCGTGGCGCCTTCGCATCCTGATTTGGCAGTAACCACGCATCCGGCGATTCTCCGAGCCGTTATCCGCCTGGTCAAGGAAGCGGGCGCTACGGCTTTAGTCGGCGACGGCCCTGGCGTCGGCGACACGCGCTCAGCAGCCAAAGGCTCGGGTCTGCTTGACGTAATCAAAGCCGAAGGCGCACTCCTGGCTGATTTCAATGACACCGAGGTCTATGAAAACCAGGACAACCGCATTGCTCGACGCCTGCACCTGACCAGCCATCTGCGGCAAGCCGATGTACTCATTACGCTGCCAAAACTGAAGACGCACGTGCAGATGGCCTATACCGGCGCTTTGAAAAATCAATTCGGGCTGATTCCCGGCTCAGCCAAGGGCCAGTTTCACTTTCGCTTGCAAAACCGCGACCATCTGGCGGACCTGATGATCGACATCAACCGGCTGGCCCAACCGGCCTTAGCCATCATGGACGCTGTCGTCGCCATGGAAGGCCCAGGCCCCAGCGGCGGCACGCCGCGACACCTGGGCGCACTCGTGGTCGGCACTGATCTGACAGCGGTGGACACGGTCTGCTGCGCCATGATCGGCCTGTCAACCAAAGATGTACCGATTGCCCTGGCTGCGCAGCGAGCCGGATTCGGCGTCGTTGACTTGGACGACATCACCATTGTCGGCGGCAACCTGGATGACTTCCGCAAGGGCGATTTTGTGCTGGTCAAGGCGCCGGGCAACATCATGCGCATCCTGCCTTTGCCTGGGTCGATGCTGCGCTGGCTGCGTCGAGAGCTGACGCCGCGACCGGAAATCAACCCCGACCGCTGCATCCACTGCCGGCGCTGCGAACACGGCTGCCCAGTCCGGCCCCCTGCCATTCTGCCGCTGGCCGAACCTGGCCGCCAAGTCAATGACAGAACCTGCATCCGCTGCTACTGCTGCCATGAATTCTGCCCAGTCAAGGCCATTGACCTCAAACGCAGCCGCTTAGAACGGCTCTTCCATCTCAACGCTATCGCTAATGCCGGCGCACGCCTAGTGGGAAAACTCGTCAGCTGGTGGGATTTCCGGCGCTGGCTCCGGTCTCGCGCCAAACCGCACGACAACTCAGAATAACTACTGATTCATGCCCCCTAAGATTGACCATCCCTCATCGCCGCCGCCCTGGTTAGACCGCTGGCTGACGGAGAGTCAGGTTTCCGGACTCTTCCCGCCTAACCTGCGTCAAACCGCGCTAATGGTGATGAAAAACGAAAACAGCTTTACGCTGCGCTGGACTGAAGATTCGCTCCAGGCCAGTGTCGGCGCTCTCTCTGTCACCTGGAAGCTGACTGCTGACACCTGGCAGCCGCGCTGCCACTGCGGGTATCCAGGCGCTGCCTGCCCACATGCTTATTGCGCACACGTCCTCTTGCGCGCTATATGCAGCACTCAAGGCTGGAAAATGCCCAGCGCCAAGCCGCAAGCACCGCAGCAGCAGGCGCGACCTCAGCCCAATCGCCAGCAGGATATATTTCTGGACCAGCCGGCCAGCCATCGCGGTCAAGCTGCGCCCTCGCCGACGCAGATGCAGCTGGAAGTGGAAGTCGACGCCAAGCTCGCTCCTGGGCAAGTCGGCGTGCGCTTTTACCTTATTCGCGGCGACGACCGTTTTTTGGCGACGCTGTCCGCCGTGCGCAACTATGCGGCCACCGCGACAACGCAGAAAGACGCTTCACTCTCTTGGCGCCAATCCGACCTCGATTTTCTCGCCTGGCTGCTTCCGACTTTGCGCCGCCTGCCGCGTTCCCAGCTAAGCATGCGGGCGCTTGCCTTGCCGGAAAGCGACTTCCACCGCTGGCTCAGCCGCTGGTCTGCCCACCCTCGCTTCATCGACCGAAAAACGCGCGAGTTTGTCAACAGCGCGGGTTTGACCACGCCGACGCAGATGATCGTGGAATTGACTGACCAAGGCGAATGGGTGCAGGTGGCTGCTCTCTTCATATTTGCCAATGGGCGGCGTCTTCCGGCCCATGAGCTGCTTTTACACCTCCAGAACTGCCCAGAGGCCGACCCTTTGCGCAGCATGATCAGGAACTTCGAGCCGCCGATCTCCTGGAAGACGCTGAATGAATATTTCCGCAAGAAAAGTCCGCGCATGGGCCGTCAATACTTGGCAGAGCATCTGGCCGAACTGATTGACGGACGGCTTGACCTGGTCAGCGGCGATTGCATCACCAGGGTCGAAGTCGAAGCCAGCGAGCTGAAACTGACAGTCAACCAGAAAAAGCAGCAATTCATCCTCCGCTTTGAGCACCTTGGTCGTCAGCTCGACGCCGGAGCGCCGCTCAGCCAGGACGCCCGCCTCCAGGAGCACGGCAGCGGCTTTCAGCTCAAGACCTACGGCGGCAGCCAATTCGCCTGGATGCAGGAGCTCTGTACGCGCCTGCGCGCCGGGGACGGCATAGTCGAGGCCGGCGAGTTGCGTCTTCCCGCCCTTCCAAGCAAAGCCGTCGAACTGCGGAAACTCTGGTCTGAGGCGCCGGCCAGCGTGCAGAAGACGCATTCCCAAGACCTGGCCGGCCTTCTCCGCGCTGAGGGCGACAGCATTGACCAGCCCAGCTTGCAGCTCCACTCGCGGCAAGGTCTGGTAGCTATGAACGTCTCCTGGACAATCGGCCAGGATTCGTTCTCTTTGAGCGACATCCAAGAAGCCCGACGCGCTGGCCGAGTCGTCCTCCAGGGGATGAACGGCGGCTGGCTCTACCTTGACCAAGAACGCCTCAAGGCCGTGGCTGACGCCTTAGACGACGCCGGACTGGCAGACGGCGACCTGTTTCTCAAACACGACGCACAGGATAAAATCAAACAACTGGGCAAGACCGTCGCCTGGAAGGTGGACCATGACAGCCGCGACTTCTATTCCCGCCTGCGTACAGCAGCCATCCCGGAACGGCTGCCGCTGCCACCAGAGCTGGCGATGATTCTGCGCCCGTATCAAAAAAACGGCGTCGACTTCCTGGCTGACCGCTGCCAATGCGGCGCTGGAGCTATTCTAGCAGACGACATGGGGCTGGGCAAAACCCTCCAAGTGCTGGCGATGTTGACCGCCTGGAAACAGCATGTCGTCGCGACCGGAGCGCCCTTCCGGGTGCTGGTGCTGTGCCCAGCCTCCGTGATTGCAGTCTGGCTGCAACAAGTCCGACAATTCTGCCCTCAACTCACCGCTATCGCCATCTTGGGCGACCGGAAAACGCGAGCCAGCCTTCTCCAGCAAAAAGGCGTCGATCTGTTCGTCACGCACTACAATTTAGCCCGGATTGACAACGATTTGCTGACAGCGGAGCGCTTCACGTTCGTCATTTTAGATGAAGCCCAGGCGATCAAGAACCCGCAGGCGGAAACCACCAGGGCCGTGAAAAACCTGCAACGCGAGCACAGCCTGGCCCTGACTGGCACGCCGTTGGAAAACCGCCTGCTTGACCTCTGGTCAATCATGGACTTTCTGAATCCCAGCTACTTAGGCGACGGCGAAGCCTTCCAGCAAGCCGGCCTTTCCCCGGATGGCCTGACCCGCTTGAGTCGACGGCTGGCGCCGGTCATGCTGCGCCGCACCAAGGAACTGGTCGCGCCAGAGCTGCCGCCGCGCACAGAACAGTTGATTCCGGTTGAAATGGACGCCGAGCAGCAGGCCTTCTACGATCACATCCTGGTTCAGGCACGCCAGGCTCTCAGCGACCAGGGCGCGGCCGCTGTGCTGGCTTCCTTGACCCGGCTGCGCCAAGCCTGCTGTTCGCCGGAACTAATCCGCCCTGCGGCTCGGGAAATCCCCTCGGCCAAGCTCACCGCCTTGCTCGACAACTTGACTGAACTTGGCGCGAGCGGCCATTCCGCCCTGGTGTTCAGCCAATTCACCAGCATGCTTGACATCATCGCCAGGGCCCTGACCGAACGCGGCATCGTCTATTTCACCATTACCGGCGAAACACCGGTCGCTCGCCGCCACGAGCTGGTCCAGCAATTCACCGATAGCGCCGAGCCGGCCGTTTTTCTGCTCAGCCTCAAGGCCGCTGGCGCTGGCCTCACCCTGACTAAGGCCGATTACGTATTTTTGTTCGATCCGTGGTGGAACCCGGCGGTGGAACGCCAGGCGATCGACCGTACCCACCGCATTGGCCAAGACAAGGCCGTGTTCGCCTACCGACTGATCACCAACAACACCGTAGAGGAAAAAGTCCTTGCCCTCGTACAGCAAAAACGCGAGCTGTTCGACCGCGTCATGGACGGCGCTGCCGAATGGGCGCCGGAAACCCACTTCAGCCTGGCTGAATTACGCTCACTACTGGAATGACCATGCCAAACCAAACTGACCAACCCTTTGTCTGCCAACGCTGCGGCGCTTGCTGCCGCTGGCCAGGAATCGTCCGCCTCCGTGAACAAGAAATCGCGCCCATTGCTAATTTTCTCGGCATGACCGAAGAAGCCTTCATTGAGACCTACACGCGCCTGGCTCACAACCGCCAGTCGCTGATCTGCGGGGAACGTGAGGACGGCGCCTGCATATTTCTGACTCCTGACAACCTGTGCCGCATCCATCCGGTCAAACCCATGCAGTGCCGCACTTTTCCCGGCGAATGGGACGTACCGCCCGAGTACCGCAAGCTCTGCAAAGCCCGGCAGAGCCAGGCCGACCTTGGCACCAACGCCAACACCCCAAACGTCATCCATGTACTCGGACATCCGATGCTTCCCCTGGATTGCGCCGCCCACTCGGCTGACGCACAAGTGTTCAACTGCCATAACTTCTGCGTTCTTCTCGAATATCTGCATATTCCCTACGTCTATTACGGCATCAAGGGTTCGCAGCTGCCAGGCCCAGTCGGCGATTTCATGGACATCGGCCGACCGACCGGCACCTGGCGCTACGGCAACCGCTGGCACATCACCTACAACCAGCGCCTCAGCCGACGCCTGGAGAGCAACCTGGGGCCGGAAGGCAAGCCAGAGCTGATCGCCTCGCTGTATGGCGCTGCCCAGTCTGATATCGACCCGCAAGGCCTCCCGGTCTTCGAGCCAATGGTCGGCTATGACCATTGCTGGACATCCTACCGGGTCTTCCCATCCTACGCGCATCAGCATGCTATCTACGCCATCATGCCGGAGCGAACCCGCGACGACCGGTTTTTCGACACTGTCATCCCGCATTTCATCGAACCGGAGCACTACGGCCTGGCTGAGCCGCCAAAGGAAGACTACTTGCTTTACCTTGGGCGGGACGTCCCGGCTAAAGGCATTGGCCTGGCGCGGCATTGCGCCGAGGACACTGGCCTTCGCCTGGTCACGGCTCATTCTGGATGGCATGGCAAGGCTAAAGCCAAGCTGATTGGCCAGGCCCGGGCTGTACTCATGCCCACCCTGTATGTCGAGCCTTTCGGCTATGTCGCCATTGAAGCCCAGATGTGCGGAACGCCCGTCATTACCACGGACTGGGGCGCCTTCGTCGAAACCGTCGAGCACGGTGTCACTGGCTTCCGCTGTCGAACTGCCGCTGAATTCGCCGCCGCTGTCAGGATGGCACCAAAACTCAATCGCACTGCTATCCGCGACGCTGCCATCAAGCGCTTTAGCGTCGCGGCTGTCGCCAAACAATATGCTTCTTATTTCCAGTTCATCTGGAATGTTCACAAAAATGGTGGATATTATAGCCGTGACGCTTTCCGGGACACTACTTTTCCGTGGTTGTCTGAACAACCGTAATGATAAAGAACAAGACAGGAGTTGGAACGATGGCCAAAGCCAAACCAAACAAAGACATTCTCGACGACCTTTTTGGCGCCGATGAAGAGAAACCGCGTCGTCGTCGCCGTGTGGCGGCGCCTGCGACGCCTGGAGCAGGCCCGAGCGGCCCGGCGATGTCTGGCGGCCCCAGCGGCCCGGCCATGTCTGGCGGCCCCAGCGGCCCGGCCATGTCTGGCGGCCCCAGCGGCCCGGCCATGTCTGGCGGCCCGGCTATCAAAGGCAAAGGCGCAGCCCCGGCAGCCCCGACCTCGCGCCGGAAACGCCTTAACAAAGATGAGATGAAGTCCCTCTACGGCTGACGCTGGCACTGGAAACGCCTTGCCACCGGGGCGATCATACCTGCACCGGTGGCTTTTTATTTGATGGCAGGCTGAAGGCATGCGAGAATCCCGGGCTAAAGCCCGGGCACCTAACGAATGATAAATGCTGAATTATGAATTATGAATGACAAATGCGTCTTCAACATTCAGCATTCAGCATTCAGCATTCAACATTCAGCATTCAGACCCTCGCCCCTAATCTTTGAGGTCTTTCATGTCGCCGCCATATTTTTGGGACATTGCGCTGTTGGTCGGGGTTGTAGGGATGTCGGTCGGAGTGGCCTATCTGTACCGTCCCGCGCACAAGGCGTTGATTCTCAGCCTGCCGATTCCTTCCAGTCTTGCTTTGTTGTCCCTGGGGGAAAATGTCAACGCCAGCAATGTCCTTGGACTCACCTTGCTGTTGTTGTTCACGCACACGGTCCGCCTCCTCTATGTCAACGTTGGCATCGGCATCGTGCCCGCCATTGCCGCCGGGGTACTCGTCTATTGCGCCCTGGGAATAGGCCTGCAGAAAATCTACCCTATGACCCAAGCGGGCTTCATTGTCGCATTAGTCTGGAACTACCTTTTAGCCGGGTTGATGATGCGATACTTCCCTCATCGCGACGAGCCTGGCCAACGCAGCCAAATGCCGGTCGGACTGAAGGTCATCATCCTGACGGCGGTGATCAGCGGCCTGATTTTTCTCAAGCGTCAGCTGGGCGGCTTTATGACCGCCTTTCCCATGGTCGGCGTTGTGACCGCCTACGAAGGCCGTCATTCGCTCTGGAGCCTCTGCCGGCAAATTCCCTTGATTATGATGACCATGGGCGCAGTCAATCTCGTCATCTACTGCCTCACCCCGTGCCTGGGGCTCGGAACGGCGTTGGCCGTGGCCCTCGGCCTGTTCGTCGTGATAATGACGCCGCTCCATCGGTATCAGTGGAACAGAAAGAACGACAATGACAGCGGCAACAACGGAAGAAAACAAGGCGAGCTGACAGCGCCCGGATGAAAATATTAAGCCTTGTTCGTTGGCTCATTGGAACTTCCGCCTGTACATTGAGTTGTGCTAAAAGATCATTTGCAAAATAATGGCCAATATTTTCCCGCAACGACGGACTGTCACCGTGCAAGAACACGAAATAGCGGCAAGGCGGCTCAGCTGCTTTTTCGCGCATGACAATCCACAATTTCCCTCCTAATTTTTCAGGAACACCGGTATGACTCCTGCCCCACCACCCCGGATCAAACGCATCTCTCTTAGGCGCCTTGTCCTCGTCTTCGCCATCTTGGCGCTAGTCGCATGTCTGGCGGTAATCGGCGTTGCGCTGGCTCGCAACCTGCGTAATGCATCTCGCATCCAAGAGGCTTTCAAGCTGGCAGACAGCGGCACTGATGACAAGCTGGCGTTGAGGCTGCTGCGCAACTGCGTCCAAAATGACCCTCACCAGGAGGAAGCCTTCGTCAAAATGGCCCGTATCTACGAACGCCTGGGCGAATGGAACAAGGCGGCGGCGACCTGGCAATACGCGATCAGCCTTAATGCGACGCAGTCCGACTACGTCAACGCACGCCTGCTCGCCCTGTTCCGAGGCCAAGACTATGTGGCTCTCGCCACCGCCCTTGATTCGATGCGGCAAAACGAGACCCTGACGCCGCCTCAAGCCGTGCTGCACGCCCTGGCGCTCTGTAAAACCGGCCGACTAGGCAATGCCCGCGAACTGCTGGCGACAATTACAGACCAGGAAGCACTGGCCTCGTCAACCGGAAAACTGCTGGCCATTTACGTCAACGCCAGAAGTACGCCCAGAAAGGACGTCATCGCCGCCCTGACCGAATGCACCAAAGACCCGGAGCCGGCCGTCGCCTTTGACGCTATGGACGCCTTGGCAGGCGTCGCTATCGCAGACGGCGATTTCGAGCAAGCGGAAAAATGGTTCCTTGAAGCCAGCGCCCTCATTCCGGAATCAGGCCAAATCAGACTGGGGAATTTCTATTTTCTCCGCCAGGATTTCGACCGTGCGCTGCCCGTGTACCTCGAAGTGCTGCAACGTGACATCAATCCTGACATCGCGACCCGTGTGGGCGACATCTACGCCAGCCGGAACGACCGCGACGCGCTGCAAGAACTCTATAAAAAATACCGGCTCGGCAACAAGGCGATCCTGCTGGCCGGGTATTACCTGGAGGCGCTTATCGCCTTCCTGGATCGTGATGACGCCAAGCTCGCCGACGCCTTGAAGCGCCTGAACAACGTCTACAACACCCCGGTCGCCATGCTGATGACGCTTTACTCGGGCTTGCAGCAGAACCAGATCACGGAAGTCACCAAGGCTCTCAGCCTTATCCAAGCCAACCACCCCGGCAGCACCATCCAGAAGCGGGCTATGGCCATGGTCATGCCCTACATCGCCGCCCTGGCGGCCAACCAGCGCCTGCAAGACGCCGCCCAGCTGGCCATCATCATCCGCGATGAAAAGGCTCCCGAGCTTCTCCTGGAGCAAATCGTCTTGACAGACAAGCTGAGCCGCGGCATCCTCACTGGCAATGAGGTCTCTGCGGCCTTGAGCCGTTTCCCGGAAGACCTGCAAATCGTGTACATCGCTGCGATGTTCGCCTTGTCCCAGGGCGATTACGCTGCGGCCCGCGAACGCGCCCAGGCAAGCATGCGCATCGATGACACGAAGGTGCCGATGCAGCTGATATACCTTTTCGCCCTGGAGGGCCTGGGCGCCAAAGACGAGCTGGCCACCGCCTTCAAGCAGTTCAGAACCAAGCTGCCGGATGACGCCAACCTGGCGAGAGCCTACTTGACGCACTGCGCACGCCATCAAAAAATAGACGAATTGGAAGCGCTGCGCAAGGAATCAGACAGCAAAACCACGCCCGACTTCCAGGCGATTGCCCAATATGCCGAAGCAGAGCTGGCCTGGAAGCGCCAAGACCTGCCGGCCATGATAGCCGCCCTGCAAAAAGCCATTGCGCTCAAGCCCGTCAATGTCCACGATTTTGTCGAAGTTGACATCGCCTATCGGGCTGCTTTCTTGCTGGCGACCGCGGATGTCATCGAGCCGGCCATCGAACTGTATGAAACAATCGCTGATTACTACAGCCAAAAGCCCTTGCTGCTGGTCAACCTTTCTGAACTCTACGCTGCTCATGGCCAGCCAGAAAAGGCCCTGGCCGCCGCCTTGAACGCACGCCAGCTCATGCCGACTTGGCCCGTCGCGAGCGAATGCTATGGCATCCGGCTGCTGGAAAGCAAGGACTACGCCCGCGCTGCCGAGACCCTGGCGCCGCTGCTCCACCAGCAGGAACGCTCAGACCGCGTATTCGATAGCTGGACTAAAGCGATGGAAGGCCTTATCCGCAGCCAATTCGCGGCAGGGCAATTCGAACTCTGCCTGGCCTCCTGCACCGCCCTGGCCAAAGAAAAGCCCAATCACCCGGTCGCCGCTGAATTCACCCAAAAGGCCAAGGATAAACTCGATAAGCCAGCCCAATGAATGCGGCTGATGGCCGATGGGGGCGAGAAACTGTTGCTTTATCCGCAGATGACGCAGATGACGCAGATTTTTTAGGGTGTGTTGTGGGTGGAAACCAGCCGTTCAGCAGCAAAAACGCAAAAAGCGCGAATATTATGGCAGGCTAAAGCCAGAACTACGTACGGCAGGCACTGTCCACTAACGTCCACGTCCACTCTCCACTGATGTCCACTTCTGTCCACGGTCCATCGTCTACTAACGTCCATTGTCCACTGTCCACTAAAGCGCCTTACCAAGGGTGCTTAGCGCGGCAGTTTTTCCAGCGGGCGAAACAAGAGGATAGCCCATTTCATTGTTTTGCAATAAACTGAAGGAACTCGCGAACCTTTGCCTTGTCCTTGAACGATCCCTCGACTCTGTCCCCGTTTGTGAACGATATAAGCAACTCATATTTTCGGAAATCGCCACATCCCTCATATACGGAATAGTCGTCAATGAACCGCAGTGCGTCGTCAATCGTTGCAAATTCATTCATGCGGCCGTAAAGCGGAATTACGACCACTTTTTCGACCGTGCGTTCGAATCGCTCTTTCAAAGATGCCATAAAATTATCGATTTCTGCTTGATTCTCAACCCTAATCCGCCTAGGAGGACATCCGAAAAACACCTTTTTCCGAGGCGTTTGTCATCAACGTTGTCAAATATAATCTGGTCGCCAGATTGAATCAAGGCCAGGAGACCGAAAATCTCTTTGGTGTCGCCATAGGTCAGCCCCTGACAATGGCCATCCTGGCAGCATATTTTCAGCGTTTCTGCCGCTCTGCGTCGGTGAACGCGGTAGACATGGCGGACAGCGTAGTCCAATCTCGCCGCGCCCCTCGCCCCTATTCTTGGCGGTTAGCCCTCAGCGTGTTTTCCGTGGGGCGATGGCGGCCTTTTCAGCAGCCAATCTGCGGCTTCGGCCAGGTCTGCGGCCAGATAATCGGCGCCGTGATTCGGCCGGCTGTCATCTAAGCGTAGCTGGATGGTAGCCAGGCCAAAGGCGCGTCCCATCCTGATATCGGCCTCGCTGTCGCCAATCATAACTGACTGCGCTATGTCGACGGCAAAATCGCGGCATGCTTGTTCGAGCATTCCAGTAGCTGGTTTTCGACAGCGACAGCCGTCCTGGGGATGATGCGGGCAGTAGTAAATAGCGTCCAGGGCGAGTCCTTGCCGTGCGAGCAGTTCCCGCAGACGTGCATGGACAGCGGCAAGGTCGTTTTCCGTCAGCAAGCCGCGACCGATGCCGGACTGGTTGGTGACCAGGACAAGGCCATAGCCGGCTGCCTGCAAGCGCTGGAGTCCCTCCAGGGCGCGGGGCGTGAACTCAATCCCGGCCGGCTCGCGCAGATACTGCTTGTCAACGATCAGCGTATCGTCACGGTCAAGGAAAACATAACGCTGGCGCATCTTTCGGCTCCTTGCATTGACCTGGCCTGCGGCCGGTCGCCTTCTTGGAACCGGCTCGGCATGAAAAAAGCCCGCCCGAAGTTCCCGGGCGGGCTCTGTGAAACGACATGGGAGTGGCGGGGTTGACGGGATTCGAACCCGCGACCTTCGCCGTGACAGGGCGATGCTCTAACCAATTGCGCTACAACCCCGATGTGTCTCGCACAAGCAATCTGCTGAAAAGGATTGGCGGGGTTGACGGGATTCGAACCCGCGACCTTCGCCGTGACAGGGCGATGCTCTAACCAATTGCGCTACAACCCCAATCCAAAATTCAGCTAAATTGACAGTATTATAATTTATCGCAAGTATGTCAAGATGCAAGTCGCCTACCTGCAAAAATGTACAGCACTGCCGTCAATCGGTCGCCCGCCCTCGCCAGCCTGGCCCTCACGCCAGCAGGCGGGCGTAGAGTTCAGCATACTGACGGGCGATGGTCGCTGCCTGAAAACGGCGGACATTGGCAAAACCAGCGGCCACTAAGCCAGCCCGATAATCGCTATCCGCAGTCATCTTGAGAAGCCCAGCCCGGATGGAGGCAACGTCAAACGGATCGACGTAGCAGGCGCCGCCGTCGCCGCCGACCTCGGGCAGGGGCGGCGTCAGCGAAGTCAGCACGGGCCGGCCAACGGCCTGGGCTTCAATGACCGGCAAGCCAAATCCCTCGTATGTTGACGGAAAACAGACTAGGTCGCACTGCTCGTACTCATGCAGCATCTGCTCGTCAGACAAATTTTCCCCTTGGGAAAAGTCAATGCGACGCTGCTCCAGTTCGCGTTTCTGGGCGTCATGCAGCGGTCCGATGATCCGCAAATGGCACGGAATGCCCTCCAGGGCGGCTATGGTCCGCTCCAGGTTCTTGTTAGGCGTCACATTGAAATGGAGAATTCGCGGACAGTCTGGCCAGGTGGCTTCCGTCTTGTGAACGAATTGCGGCTGGAGCGGGTTATGAATGACCACGACCTTTTCCGGGGCGACCGGCGTCAGGCGGAGCAATTCCTGCCTGGTCTTTTCTGACACGCAGGTGACAGCTGTGCAGCGGCTTACAGGCCAGTCGACCCAGAGCTTCTTCACCAGCCAGCGCCGCCAGCCTCGGAGTTGCGCCAAGTAGCCGCAGTCGTGGATGGTCAGCACCGACTTTCGGCTGCCGAGACCCAGGACGCAATAGTTGACGTCGCCAGTCACATGCACCAGCTCCGCTTTCACGCGCCGAGACCAGGCGATATTCACCAGGACATTCCAGAATGAACTGCTTTCCCGCGGCACTTGACGCGTGGCACCCGCAATGCCCTGCGAACGCAACTGCGCCAAAATCGGCGCAAACACGCGCTCAATGCTGTATGTGCCTGGCCGACGGCGAAATATGTAGGCAATGTCCATGCTGCGCTTATTCTGATTGTGCTCCGAGGGCCTGTTTGACCGCGCCCTGGCGCGATTCAGCATTCGTCAAACACTCGCACGTAATCGACTTCGAAGAATTCCGGCAGGGTTATCTGCTCCAGGCGCGGGTCTGGCGCCGGGGGATTTTTCCGATAGCCCATGCATTCCGTGGAGACGAGGATGAATTGCTCCACGTCAGAGACCACGTCGGTCACGCGGTGGACAATTTCGCCATCGGTGTAGAAAGTATAACCATCCCGGCTCCAGTCAACAGCGAAGCGATGCCAGTCGTCCGGCGTTTCTTTCAGGATGTAATGAGCGTGGCCGCCAGCGGGTCTCTGGCAATCACGGCCATAGCCGTTCCAGATGTTCCCGCAGCGCATCTCCCGGCCGTATGGGAAATCCTGGCTTTCCATGATGTCGCATTCGACCCCGCATTGCCGAGCGTCAGGATGAGCGCCGACGGACGGCGACTGCAACCAGAAAGCCGCCCACCAGCCTGGCTGGCGGTTCAAACGGCAACGGATTTCATAAAAGCCATATTTGTGCAGAAACTTCGGCTTTTCATATTTGCCGAAGGGCCAGAAGCCGTTGGTGTCTTTCGGGATGTCATAAGTCAAGGACGCAGTCTGCAAATGCGGGGAGCAGTACTGGCCGTCTTTCTTGACGACATGCAATTGGAGATGGCTGTTTCCGTCCAAGACAACGCCCTCGGTTGTAAAGGCCGGAAACGGTTTGCCCCAGAAATTAAGCCGGAAACCCCACTTGCTCGTGTCCAGCTCGGTGCCGTCAAACTCGTCATTCCAAACCAGATTCCAGTTCTTTGCGGCAGGCAACAGACTCGGCTCATGGCCAGCATACGCGAATTCTTTCATGATGATTCTTCTCCTGTGGGCTGAAAGGTGACGTTGCATCAAGCCGAGGCCAATGGCTGCGGCCATCGTCATGGCGCCGCCTCTGGCCCCGCTCACATTAACGTTAATATAACGCTCTACGAAACAAATGCAATGTTACATATCGTAGCATTAGACGTGGTCTTTTCAAGGTGCTTATCCCACAAGGCGCTTTTGGAAATTTCGTAGGCGTCCTTAGCATGCCGAATTGCCTCAGTCATAGCGTAGTTCAGGCTGGTGCTGAACTTGCTGGCTGGCTTTCTTGGCCGCCGTCGGCATCGCAGCCAGTCATCGCTGCATCCCAGAGGCCATGGTCACACGGGGCGCGGCGGTTCGGGCAATTGCGACGATGGCAGAGCTGGCAGGCGGTGAAATTTCGATTGAGGGGGAAATGCACTCCGGCCGCGGTCTTGTTCGGCAGCATGAGCATGGATTCGGTGAGAACTACTCCGGCAGCCGTCGTGGCCTCGCGGCCAAGCGCCTGAAAAATCTTCGCGAGTTCCGCGATGTCCCACACGCCGGCATCGCCGGAGCCTGGCCCCATGCCGGACAAGCGGGACAGACCGTGCTCTTGGCGGATAGTCGCGGCCAGGTGCGTCAATGCGGCCCGCAGCATGACCATCTTGATTTCCTCCAGCCAGTACTGCTGAAAAATGTCCAGCCCCTCGGCCAGGGCCTGGACCTCTGTCCCGCAGGTCGCGCAGTAAAACCACAGTTGTTCCTGGTCGCTGAGTACAGACGCCAGAGCCTGGCTGCACAGCTCGATGCCATTGTCCACGACAATAGCGTCCACTCGCCGGGCAGCAATGCGTCCAGGTCGATAGATGGCTTTAGGGCGGCCAATCTCCTGCGCCCTCGCTGCCAGGGCTTCCAGGGCCTCCCTGTCTGCCGGGTCGTCCGGCAGGTGGACGGCCTTGGCCAGCGAGGCTGTGTCAAGCGTAAAAGGAATATCCACGAGGTGAGATGTCGCTGGCATGATGATTCTGTCGGGTAGTTTTCAACGACCGGTGCTGCCGAAGCCGCCGGTGCCGCGCTCGGTGTCGGTCAGGGTTTCCACTTGGGTCAGCACTACGTCTGGGAGAGCCTGAATGACCATCTGCGCGATGCGTTCGCCACGCCGCACCGTGTATTCCTGGCAGCCGGTGTTGATAAGGATCACCCCGACTTCGCCGCGATACCCGGAGTCAATGGTGCCAGGGCTATTCAGGACGGTGAGACCGTATCGGACAGCCAGCCCGCTGCGCGGACGCACCTGCGCCTCGAAGCCGACCGGAATCTCCAAAAACAGACCGGTGTGAATCAACGCCACGCTGCCCGGCGGCAAGGTCACTTCCTGCCGGGAAAAAAGATCAAACGCGGCGTCATCAGGATGAGCCTTGACAGGACAAAGATCAGTCGCGTCCTCAGACATACGGAAATTGACGTTGATGGGCATGCGCGTCTCCTAGGCTGGCAAAAAAATATTCCTGCCGGCAAACCCTGCTGTCGTTTCCGGCCACTTTGCTCCAACAATATACTTCGCCGGTTGTCTTTGCACAACCCGACAGAAGCGTCAAAGCGCAAATGGCGGAATCAGCGGCTGGTAGGTTTTCCATTCCTCTGGCTTCCAGAAGACCTTAGCCAGAAAAAGCCCTGCTGCTGGCGCACTTTCCGCTGCCTGGCAGCGATCCTTGGCTTCCAGAACCCTCACGGCATCCTCGGGCGCGGCGCGACCAGAGCCGACGTGGACCAAATAACCGGCTAAGGCGCGAACCATCTTGTACAAAAAACTCTCGCCCACGGCATTCATGAAAATCAGCCCGCTGTCTTCCAGCAGTTCCAGGCGATACACTGTCCGCACCGTCGTCTCGACTTCCTGGCGGGAATTGGCAGCAAAAGAGGCGAAGTCATGCTCGCCGACCAGGTGTACGGCTGCGGCCCGCATGGCGTCGACATCCAGCGGCCGGGGCGTCCGCCAGACAAAACGCGCCCACAGCGGATTGACTTTGCGGCCTGGCGAGATGCAGTAGGTGTAGGCTTTGCCGGTATTGTGCGCACGGGCGTTGAACCCAGGCTCGCGCACTGCCGCGCTAAGCACGACGATGTCATCCGGAAGCCAGCGGTTGAGCTTGGCGACTAGGCTCTCGGGAGTGAAGTCAGCCGAGGTCGGCGCCGTGAAGCTGACTTGCTGGTCAAGGGCGTGAACCCCAGCGTCGGTCCGGCTGCAACCGTATATCTTCAGTTCCGGACAGCGAAGCAAGCGCCTAAGTCGCGTGAGCAATTCGCCCTGGACCGTCTTGACCGTCGACTGCACCTGCCAGCCAGCATAGGCTGCGCCGTCGTATGCGACTCGCAAATGCCAAGTCACCTCCGGGGACGACGCCTCTGCCGGCGACAAGGCCGATTCGGCAGGAGTCCATGGGGCGGCGGATGACGACGCGACCGCAGATGGAAACGTCAAATCAGTCATAGTTTCCTGGCCTCTAAACGGTCTGCCGGCAGCGGCTTCAAAAACCGCTGCCGGCAGAAGACTGCATGACTCCATGCGCTCGGTAACACGCGCCTGGACTTAGACTTCGGCAAGGCGCCGAAATGTCTTATTTCTGGGCTTTGATGGCAGCCTGCGCCGCAGCGACCCGAGACACCGGTACCCGGAAGGGCGAGCAGCTGACATAATCCAAGCCGACTCGGAAGCAGAATTCGACGGAAGCGGGGTCGCCGCCATGTTCGCCGCAGATGCCGAGCTTCAGGTCCGACCGCACGGAGCGGCCTTTGGCGGTCGCCATTTCAATCAGAGCGCCGACGCCGTCCTGGTCAATCGTCTGGAACGGGTCTGCGTTCAAGAGGCGCTGGTCCAGGTACTCTGCCATGAAATTGCCGATATCGTCGCGGCTGAAGCCGAACGTCATCTGGGTCAGGTCATTTGTGCCGAACGAGAAGAATTCGGCGCTGGCGGCCATCTTGTCAGCAAGCAAAGCTGCGCGCGGGATTTCGATCATGGTGCCGAGCTTGTAGGGCAACTCGGGCAAGTCGAAACGGCGCAAAATCTCGGCGTGAACGCGCTCTATGATGGTCTTGCTGTGCTTGAATTCGCTAACATCGCAAGTGAGCGGAACCATGATTTCCGGAATGACTTTCTTGCCGCTGCGGATGAGTTCCGCCGCCGACTCGAACACGGCCAGAGCCTGGTACTCCGTGATCTCCGGATAGGTGACACTGAGGCGGACGCCGCGATGCCCCATCATCGGGTTGCTCTCCTGCAAGGCGTCGACGCGCTTGCGCACTTCTTCCTCGGCAATGCCCAAAGCCTGGGAAATTTCCTGGCGTCCGAGCTGGGAATGCGGCAGGAATTCATGCAATGGCGGGTCAAGCAGGCGGATGGTGACAGGGAGACCGTCCATGGCTTCCATAGCGCCCTTGATGTCGTGCTTCATGTACGGGAACAAGTCCTTGAGAACGGCAATCCGGTCGGCTTGGGTGACGCAGAGGATCATCTTGCGAAGCAGGAAAAGCGGCTTGGCCGAACCCTCGCCATAGAACATGTGCTCCAGGCGGAACAGGCCAATGCCTTCAGCGCCGAACGACCGCGCCTTGGCCGCGTCAACAGCCGTGTCAGCATTCGCCCGGACAGCCATGGTGCGGTATTTGTCAACCAACGACATGAAATGCAGGAACTGGGCGTAATCCTCGCCAGCAGAAGGCTCAACCAGCGGCAGGGCGCCGTCATAAACCGTGCCAGCGGAACCGTTGATAGTCAGGACATCGCCTTCGCGGAAGACGCGGTCGCCGACCTTCATCGTCTTGTTGGCGGCGTCAATCTGCATGCCAGACGCGCCGACCACGCACGACTTGCCCCAGCCGCGGGCGACGAGCGCGGCATGGCTCGTCATGCCGCCGCGGGCTGTCAGGATGCCTTCAGCCGCACGCATGCCCTCGACGTCCTCGGGGTTGGTCTCCTCGCGCACTAAGATGACTTTCTGGCCGTTGCGATGAGCCTTCACCGCGTCTTCGGCGGTGAAGTAGATTTTCCCGCTGGCTGCGCCGGGGCCAGCCGGCAGGCCCTTGATCAGGTGCTCGGTGCGAGATTCGGTCTTAGGCTCGATGATCGGCAGCAAGAATTCAAGCACCTGGTTCGGGCCGACCCGGAGCACCGCCGTCTTTTCATCGATCAAGCCTTCGTTCAGCATGTCAAGCGCCATGGTGATGGCGGCCTTGCCGCCGCGCTTGCCAGTCCGGCACTGCAACATATAGAGCTTGCCGTCCTGGACCGTGAACTCAATGTCCTGCATGTCGCGATAATGCTTCTCCAGCTTCAAGCGATAGCCATCCAGCTCACAGTAGATTTCTGGCATGACTTCTTCCATGGACGGGACATGGCGGTTCTGGTCGGTCTTGGTGGCGTTGTTGAGCGGATTCGGCGTCCTGATGCCAGCGACGACGTCTTCGCCCTGGGCATTCTGCAGCCATTCGCCAAAGAAGAGATTCTCGCCTGTGGCTGGGTTGCGGGAGAAGGCGACGCCGGTGGCAGAGGTGTCGCCCATGTTGCCGAACACCATGGCCTGGACGTTGACGGCCGTGCCCCATTCATCGGGAATGCCTTCGATGCGGCGGTAGGCGACCGCCTTGCGGCCGACCCAGCTCTTGAAGACGGCGCCGATGCTGCCCCAGAGCTGCTCGCGCGGATCATCCGGAAACGCGGTGCCCAGGACTTCCTTAATGCGGCGCTTGAAAGCGTTCGCTAAGCTCTTCAGGTCCTCAGCCGTCAAGTCCGTGTCAGACTTGTAGTCCTTGATGTACTTGAACTGGTCAAGCAGTTCATCCAGGAGCCGACGGATGCCCTTGCCCTCGAACGGCTCAATGCCCTCGGCCTTCTCCATGACCACATCAGCGTACATCATAATCAGGCGCCGATAGGAGTCCCAGACAAAGCGCTCGTTGTTGGTCTTGGCGATCAAGCCGGGGATGGTGCTGCTCGTCAAGCCGATGTTCAGCACCGTGTCCATCATCCCAGGCATGGACTGCCGTGCGCCGGAACGGCAGCTGACCAGCAGAGGATTCTCCGGGTCGCCATACTTGCTGCCCATGCGGGCCTCCATCTCGGCCAAGCCCACCTCAACCTGCTTGGCCAAGGCCTCGGGAAACTTCGCGCCGCCGGCAAAATAGTCGGTGCAGCATGCAGTGGTAATCGTGAAACCCGCCGGAACGGGCAGGCCCAACCGGCACATCTCGGCCAAATTGGCGCCCTTGCCGCCCAGCTCGTTGCGCATGGAGGCATCCCCTTCAGCCTCGCCCGGGCCAAAGGAATACACATATTTAGGAGAACCCGAGCACTTGCCGGACTTGACGTCGTTGCTGTTTTTCTTCATGTTCCTTTTCCGTGAATTGTTGAAATTAAAGATGCTGTAAAACCGAAAACAAACTGCGCATAAGGGTTAGTACGGCGAAAAAACCCCTTCCCGAAAAAAAGCAAGGACGCCGCCGAACCGTGATTGCGCCGGCCGGAGACGTCCCATGCCGTCAAAACGGCAAAAACTTACTTCGACTTGCGCTTCAATGACTTGACGCGCTCCTTGATGCGCTCGATATAACGCTTGCGACGAACCCGTTTCAATTTCTTGCGATGTTGCTGGCTCATTAAGTGTTCCTTACATGCTGCCTGAGGTTAATAATGCATTTGTCCGAAAAGAGAGGGTCAAAGAATATATATGCTCAAATGCTATTTGTCCAATCGATAAGTGATGAATAGTGAATTAGAAGTGAGAGCCAGGTAATGCGTCAGTCATTGATACTCGGAGTTCCGGTGAGCTGCGGAGCAAGGGCGCCTCGGATAAGGCACTTTAGTGGACAATGGACATTAGTGGACATTAATGGACGTTAGTAGACGATGGACTGTGGACTGAAGTGGACATTAGTAGTGAGTGGACGTGGACGTTAATGGATGTTAGTGGACTGAGGCGCGAAGACACGTGTCCTCCACAGACCTTCAGCCGGCAAAAATGTATCATGCCTACAGTCATATTCTTTTGCGCCGTAGGTGCTTAACCATGCTTAACCCCAGGCTTCAGCCTGGGGATAGACGTGCCCCAAAACGGGTGCCTTGTAAAGGCACTACAGAAGACTGACCCATTACGATGTGAACACCGTGCCGCAGGGTGCGCCCCCTCTCGCCGTATCTCATACAGGTTCCCGCAAGTCTCCGGAACGCATCAGGAAGCCCGCTCTAGAGATGGAAAGCATTGTGCCAGCGTGCAAGCAGAATCATGCTCAAGCACAAAATGCCTATGATTCTTCTGAAAACCACTTGTAAAAGGGTGCGCAACGGCCTATTTTTTCACCGGTTCCAGAAATCAGACCCCACCCACCCAAGGGGGGACCTCCCTCCCTAGTTTTGTCGCGCGCGAGAGGTGCGAGCTTATATCAATGGCTGACCCATTACCGAGGAGCGGGGCGCAAGGGGGCCACCGTCCACGACGACCAGTCTGTCCACCCTGTCCACGGCCACGCTGAAAGCGCCGGGCATACCGATGAAGATGCTTGTTTTTCATCCTTTCATCGTTATAGTTTGAATTACATCATGCTTACACCGCATATTCCTAACCTAAAATTCATCTAAGATTCACCTAAGGAGACGCCTTTTATGAGACGCATCACCACAATGCTGTTTGCCGTCGTGAGTTCAGCCCTGCTTCTGCCCATGGCCGCATCAGCGCAGGCGCTGACGTTGCGTCGGCCAGAAAAAAAGCTGCTCTATTTCGGATGGGGCGCTGCCACGCCAAAAGCCATCGCCGAAAACCTGGCTGACATTGAAGCGACGACTCCGTTCGATGGCATTGGCATCACCATCGTGGAGTCACGCATGGTCGACGGCAAAAAAGTCAGCTATGAATCGCAGCGCATCTACAAAAACGAAGCCTGGAAGTACGAATATTTCGCTGAGAGCATCGCCTATCTGCGTAGCCTAAAGCCAAAACGCCTGACGCACAACTTCATCCGCACCTCGACGCGAACCGGCCCGCACGATTGGTTCTCTGACTCCTACTGGGCCAATGTCTGCAACAACTTCGCCCTGATGGCGCGCATCGCCAAGGAAACCGGCATGAAGGGACTCTGCCTGGACCTGGAAGACTACAAGGACACCGGTCACCTGTTCGCCTACAGCCCTGACATGGGCGCGAGCTATGCCGACGCCAAGCTCAAAGCCCGCCAGCGCGGCCGAGAATGGATCGACGCCATCGGCAAGGAATATCCTGACATCACCCTGTTTTCCTTTTTCCTGGTCTCCCTGGCCTACCCGATGAGCGATGACGTCAGCGAAATCGGCTCGCGCTCCTGCGCCCTGTTCCCGGCCTGGCTGAATGGCGTCTATGACGGCCTGCTCCCGGAAATGACCATGGTCGACGGACACGAGAACATGTTCTACCGCAGCGGCGACTTTGAGCGCATCATGCACTCAACAGGCTACTTCCGTACTAACTTCCGCCAGATTTTCGCGCCGGAGAATCTACGCAAGGCCCTGGCCCAAACGCAAATGGCGCCAGCAATCTACATGGACGCATTCTTCCCGCGCGACTTGAACGACCCGAACAACAAATGGAATATCTATCCTGGTCTGACAGACATCGGAGAACGCCTGCGGCGCCTGCAAGGCGTGCTGACCCACTGCATGACTGTGGCGGACGAATATGTCTGGACCTGGAATGAGCGAGTGCAATGGTGGCCGAAAAACAACCTGGACGCCCTCAACCAGCGCGTTCCCGGGATCAACCAGGCGCTGCGCTGCGCCAAGGGCATCCGCGAAGTCGAGGCCATGCTGGCAGAACAGCCGGCGTCCCCGAGCATCCTGGCCAACGGCCTTTTCACGGCTGCGGCTGATGACGGCAAAACGGCTAACGAAGATCAGCTGCGCACGGCAACACCCTTCTGGAGCGTCTATGTGTCCAAGGACAGCCCGGTCGGCACCTTCACTCCAGTTGCTGCCGGGGGACCGTCCGGCGGGCCGGCGGCTGTCGCGGCTGGTTTTGCCCAAGGCTGCGTCATCACGTCTCTGGCAACAGTCACTCCCGGCGAATTCCTGCTGCTGCGCGGCCGAGCCAAGCTGGAGGACTGCGCTGTCGGCGATGCCACGGTCGCCTGGAAGAAAGATGCAGCCGGCTGGTGGGTATGGGATGAGACGAAATACCCGCTCGCCCGCGCCAGTCTTTCTGCCGTGCCTGGTTCAGAATGGCGCGAATTCAAGGCCCTCGTGCAGGTTCCGAACGAAATCACCTGCCTGGGCCTGATGCTCAATATCGGCAAACAACGCCCTGGCAAAGATAAAATCACTTTCGCTGACATCGAATTGCTCCGCGCCTGCACGCCCTGACGCCCTAGCAGCGACCCGTCCATCAAGATAATCATCATGAACAGCCAACCTCACCGTTGTCCCCGCTGCGGCTCCGTCCACGTCAAGCCGACCTCATCCAGCTACAGCATGCCGCTGGGCTGTCTGGGCGGCCTGCTGTTCGGCTGGTGGGGCTTGCTGGTCGGACTGCTTGGCGGGGAAAAAATCAAGCTGGTCTGCCTGCAATGCGGCCATACCTGGCCGCTGCCTGGCCATGCCGATGCAGGCTGCGGCTGCGCCATCCTGATCATCATCATCGCAATCATAGTTTTTATTGGCGGATGCTGAGACAAGTCTTGGAGTCCTTAATTATGAAACACCTGCTGATCACCGTCCTGGCCCTGGCGACTATAGCTGCCGGAACGACGACAACAGCCCAAAACGCGCTCACCGCCGCCCGTAAGAAGATCATCTCACTAGGCTGGGCTAAGAGTACCCCAAAAGACCTGGCGGAGAACTTGGCGCTGATCGAAAGCAGTACGCCTTATGACGGCATGCACGTACACCTGGTCGGCGAACAGACTGTTGACGGCGTCGTCAAAAAGTACAGCTCGCGCTTTCCCTTCCAGGCAGAACGCTGGCCGTATTCAGCGTTTGCTGAAAGCATCGGCTACTTGCAAGGACTCAGGCCCAGCCGCCCGCTGGAACTCTTCATCATGACGACGACCAGGTCCGGCCCGCACGACTGGTTCAGCGACGCCTATTGGACCCAGGTCTGCCACAACTTCGGCCTGATCGCCAGAATCGCCCGCGAAACCGGCTGCCGGGGCCTTATCTTCGACGCCGAGGACTACCACGACTCCGGCCATCTCTTCGCCTATTCGCCAGACGCTGGGATAAGCTACGACGACGCAAAGATAAAAGCCCGCCAGCGCGGCCGAGAATGGATCACCGCCATGGCTGAGGCGTATCCTGACATGACCTTGTTCGCCCCCTTCTGGGTCTCCCTGGCCTACCCGTTTGGCGACAATCCCAATGCCAGCGGCAGCCGCTCCTGTGCTTTGTTCCCAGCCTTTCTCAACGGCGTCTATGACGCCCTGCCCCCTGGCATGACCATCATCGACGGCAATGAAAGCTATTTCTATCGCAGCGGCGACCGATACCAAGCCATGCATGCCACCGGCTATTTCCACGCTAATTTCCGCCAGCTGATCGCGCCGGAAAACCTGTATCGGGCCCTGACCCAAACCCAAATGGCCGCCGCACTCTACCTCGACGCCTTCTTCCCGGCTAATCTCAACGACCCGAACAACCGCTGGGACCTCTATCCTGGCCAGGACGACACCACCCGCCAGCGCAACCTCCGCAATGTCCTCTTCCACTGCTTAGCCGTCGCTGACGAGTATGTCTGGACTTGGGGCGAACGCATCGTCTGGTGGCCGCAAGACGCTGCCGACGCCTTGAACCAGCGCCTGCCCGGACTCAACGCCATCATGCGCAGCGTCAAATCCGTTGAGGAAGCCGAAGCCGTCATCGCGGTAATGCCGGTTTATGAAAACTTGCTGGCCAACGGCAATTTTGAAGTGGCAGCCCCTCCGGCGATCCCAGACGCCACGGGCAAACTGCCGCCCCCGCCCGGCTGGAACGTCTGGGACGAAGAGCGCGAGGAGCGCAAAGGCGCCTTCTACCTCAGCCCTGGCGCTGGCTGCAATGGCTCTGCCGCCATGACTGGCGCAGGCTTTGTCCGCGGCGGCTGCGCCATCACCAACGTCGCTGTCCAACCTGGCGATATCCTGCTTTTGCGCGGCAAGGCCCGCTGCGAAGAAAACGCTGCTGGCGAAGTCACCGCCGCCTGGAAACGCACTGCCACTGGCCGCTGGGTCTGGGATAACTATCGCGCCCCGCTCGTCCGCGCTAGCCTGCGTGCAGTGCCGGGTTCAGAATGGCGTGAATGCAAAACCCTAATCGTCGTGCCCGACGAAATCGAAGGCCTCGGCTTGCAGCTCGGCGTCGGCCGACAGCGGCCAGGGCAAGACAAAATCCACTATGACGACTTTGAACTCATCCGCCTGCCGCCCTTAACGCCGACGCCTTGAACGGCATTTCGGCCACTGCCCGACGCAGCTGGCCTTTCTCTATCATCCCATCATGTCTTAAAACAAGGAGCTGAAACATGACTTACATCCCGGTCGGCCTGGAAATGTACTCGGTGCGCAAGGAATTCGCCGCCAATCCCTACGCCACCATGAAAGCCGTCAAGGCCATGGGCTATGAAGGCGTTGAATTCGCTGGCCCTCCAGCCTGGGGCGCCGACTTCTACGCGGCGCTGCTGAAGGAAACCGGCCTGGTCTGCTGCGGCTGGCATACGCCCTGGGAAAGCCTCCAGCCGGAAAAAATCGCTGACACTATTCGCCTTAACTTAACGGTCGGCAACAAATACGTCATCGTCCCGGGCATCAAGGCCAGCACCCACGCCGACTGGCTCGAAAAAGCCATTGCGATGAATGGCATCGCCGACCAGCTGGCAGTCTACGGCCTCCGCTGCGGATACCACAACCACGCCCAGGACTTCGCCCTGCTGGACGGCAAGACAACCTGGGACACATTCATGAGCAACACCAGCGACCGCGTCGTCATGCAGCTTGACACGGGCAACGCCCTGGCTGGAAACGCCAACATCATGCAGACCCTGAACGACTATCCCGGACGCTGCCAGACCATCCACCTGAAACCCTACAGCCGCGCCAAGGGCTATGAACCGCTCATCGGTGAGGATGATTGTCCCTGGAAGGATATCTTCGCCTTCTGCCAGACCAAGGGCAACACCGAATGGTACATCATCGAATACGAATGCCCAGCCTACCCGGCCCTCGAAGCCGTCGAAAAATGCCTGGTCGCAACCAGGAAACTGCTGGAATAATCTAACCGGCACTGAAGTGCCGGCACTGGACGGAGGCGAGGGGGCGAACTGAACTACAAACCGCAGCCCCCGTCCACTTAAACTGCCTTACCCGGTGTGCGCCTAGCGATTACATCATCACTGCGTGATCAAATACTCGGAATTATTGCAAAGTCGCATTTTTCATGTACATTAGAACCTTGCACGGGGACATGTTCGAACCGTTTTCGGACATGCCCCGCTGAACAACCTCAGGAGGATTTGACGGCTCAATCCGGATTGCCCGCCATTCCGGCAAGGAGATTTTCTTATGAAACTATCGGGCTGCTATACTGCCATCGTCACCCCTTTCCGCAACGGCGACGTCGACTACATCGCTCTGCGGAAGCTGGTTCAGCGGCAAATTGCCAACGGTGTGACCGGGCTGGTGCCGGTCGGCACTACGGGCGAATCGCCGACGCTCAATTACGACGAACACAACAAAGTCATCGAATACGTCGCCAACTTAGCCGTCGGCAAATGCCAGGTGATCGCTGGAACCGGCGCCAACAGCACTGCGGAGGCCATTGAGTTGAGCAAATTCGCGGCTGGCGTCGGCGTTGACGCCACCCTGCAAGTGACGCCCTACTACAACAAGCCGACCCCGGAAGGCCTGTACCGCCATTTCTGCACAGTCGCTGACGCCTCCGGCCTGCCAGTCGTCCTCTATAACGTGCCCGGTCGCACAGGACGGGAGATTCCGGTTGACGTCATTGCGCGGCTGTCAAAGCACCCTCTTATGACAGCGGTCAAGGAGGCCGGCGGCAGCGTGGAGCGTGTCAGCGCCATCTTGGACGCCTGCGAGATCACGGTTCTCAGCGGCGACGACAGCCTGACCCTGCCGATGATGTCAGTCGGCGCCAAGGGCGTCATCAGTGTGGCCTCCAATGTCATCCCTGCGGAAGTCGCCGCCATGACCAAAGCCGCCCTGGACGGCGACTACGCCACCGCTACGGCCATGCACCAGCGCCTTTTCCCGCTGTTCCGGGACCTGTTCCTGGAAAGCAACCCGATTCCAGTCAAGGCCGCCTTGGCCGACATGGGGCTGATCGCGGAAGAATACCGCCTGCCGCTGTGCGAAATGGCGTCGGCAAACCGCGACAAACTTCGCCTGACTTTGAAAAAACTGGGCTGCAAAATAGGCCAATGAAACCATCTGACGACTGCACGCCCGCCGCCAAGACGGCAAGGCTAGCTGGCCTTGCCGTCGACAGCCGGAAACAGGTTTGCCTACAGGCGGCGAGTGCAAAAAACACCAGGAGCAAGATGCATGAAGAAGGTCTTCTTATCAGCTTTAGCGACTGTCTCGCGCATGCGCATTGACCAGGGCAAAACGGCCGATGGCGGGGCGCAGCCGGTCGAGGCGCCGGGGGCGGCATGGATCGTCCTCGCACGGACTCTGCTGGCGGTCATCGCGACCGCAGCCGCCGGAGTCGTGCTGTGGATGGTCAAAGACCGACTCATCGCCGCGCTGCTGGCGACTGCGGCCTTCGTCGCTGTCCGCTGCACACTGTCTGCCAGCTATGAACGCGAAGGCGCCGTCGCCATCGTGCAAAAACTGCGGCCCGGGAAATGGCTGTCCGAGACGGAGCTGTATTACCGCAACGCGATTTTCAACCTTCTGCTGCTTTTGCGCTCTCTGGGGATTTTCTGCCTGTGCCTGCGTTATTCCTGCCTATGGCTGGTGCCGTGCGCTGCGCTGGCCACCGCAGTCATGACGGAATTGACCGCTGCTGACGGCGACAGCCGCGCCGCCCTGCCGCGCCATTGGCTGATGGCTGCTGCCATTGTCCTAGTCACCACCGGTTTCGGCAGCCGGCTCTCGCCCGCACTCGACGGCATGTTCATCCTGGGGCTCCTCGCCACTGTCTTCGCCTGGCTGCTGCCAGCCATGATCACAAAATTCTGGCCGGCGAGCGAATTCACCAGCCTTGATCAGGCCCGGGCCGTGTATCTCTACCTGGGCGAAATCGCCATCCTGTGCGTCGGCCTGCTGGGACTGGCGCTATAAACAACCGCTCAGCGCATGCGCCATTGCCAATGCAACGCCTGCCCGCCTGGTCACGATCGCATCCTGGATGAGCTGTTCGTTCACCCTGATCCTCGTCGGCAAAAAGGCAGGCGTTCTTTTCGGTTATGGCATGTCAGGAGTCGCAGCCCCGTCCAGCGGCAAAGTCTGACAGATAGGCGAACTTCGGCGTCAATTCACCGTCGCGCACAATAGTAGCCCCTGCAATCACCGGGTCGTCGAGATATTTGTCCAACAGTCTGGGGAAAACGATTTTCGTGAGTGCTTCGCCAAAACTGCGGCTTGCATCCAGCGGCATGGCATTGGGCAGGGTATCGACTGCCATGCAAGTAATGTTCTTAGGGGAGCTGAAAGCCGGTTCCTCTTGTTCGCTTTGCGGGTTATAATCGTAGTAAGGTTCGCTATGGGTCGAGGCTCGCAGCGTGGACTGGATGCTGCCCGGTATATCGCAGGTCACATCGCCAATAATCTGCAAGCGCATATTTTTATCCCGGAGCTGCTCTTTGGTTAGGTGGATGGGCGAGGCCGGGTCCCAGAAGTGGCAGACCAGGAGGACGTCCGCCGCGAAAGCCCATGGCGCAAAGCAACTTTTGTAATGGGTGGGGTTCTGGGTCAAATCACTGAAGGAAAAGGGCTGCTCCGGGTGGGACTTGTGCTGCAGCATGTCTTCCACCTTCAGATAGGCATAGAATGCACCGGACTCACGGGGGCGTGTAAGAAACTCCCGGGGACTCAATTCTTGAAAGCCGATGTGCCGAATCAGGTGCTGTGCGCCTTCCGAGGCGCGGCCGCTGCCGGTAATGATGATTTTCAAGGGAAACCGGGCAAGCCCGTCAGTCAATTTATAAGCATGCTCCATAGTGAAATTTCGGTCAGTCGCCGGGAGGGTGAAGGCGCCGCTGCGCAGCCCATAACCGCGCAAGGTATTGTAGGCGCCGACAAAACCCGCCCACCAGCTGAATGAACTCAAGCGCTGATTCTGTTCATCCACCAGGTATTCATAGTCGCTGAAAGTTATTCCGGAAGCGATCAATTTCTGCAACAGGGCCTGGTTATGTTTCTGGAACTTGGCCAGATGACCGAAAAAGAAATAATGTTTGCCAGGAAGCAAGGCTTCCAGCTTTACTTCTTTGATTCCAAAAAGCACGTCGCAGTCATCAAGACTGTCCACCACGGCAATGCCTGATTGCCGGTAGGCATCATCCGTATATGCTCGAATCGAACTACTTTGCACTTTGAATTCCGTGCCGGGAAAAGTATGACGCAAGGCGACAATCTGCTCCGGAGTGAGGGCAACACGATTGTCTTCCGGAACCTTGGTCTCACGAATAATGCCAATTTTCATGCTTAACTCCTAAAAGTGCATTCAACAGCAAAGCCTGCCTGTCCTGAAATCCCGCCAGGCAGCCATCCTAAATAGAAAAATTAATGTACTGCCGGATTGCGCCTGCGCCATTTGCTGTTTGACAGTTGCTGGTACTACTATCATCACAAGATTTCGCCCATTGCCAGGGGGGGGTTGATTCTGCGGTCACGCTGGCCAGCATTTAGGGCGGATCAGCGTTTCCGGCAGGTCTGGCGCCACGGCCTTGATGGCCTGGAACACGTCCATCGGCAACGGCCCTGCCGCTGCCAGGCGGATGTTCTCGCGCAGCTGGTCAACGGTGTCAACACCGGTCAAAACGCTGTTTTCGCCGGGCTGGGTCAGCAGATAGCGCAGGCACAGTTCCTTCAATGGCAGGCCAAAGTCCGCCAATTTCCGTCGATACGGCAGCAGCGGCGCCAAGGCGGCTGGCACGCGCTCCTCTGGCATCAGCAGCAATCCCTGCAAATAGACGCTCCTGATGAACGAAAAGCGCCCTTGCGCGGCGCGCGCTGCCAGCAAGCCGTCAAATCGATGGTCAAGCACATTGCAGGGTGCCTGGACATACTCAAGAGCAACGCCGGCCTCTGCATACGGCGCACTGTCAACCGACACCCCGACGCCCTGAACCAGACCCTGCTGAATCATCCCGGCCAAAATCGGAAGGCGACCGATGTCGTCCTCGCGATGCAGCAGCGCGACCGGGAGAACATCCAGGCGCAGATTCGCCAGCGAGCGTTGCAGCGAGGCGCGGATGAATGCCTCGGGGTCAGCATCGGCTGGCATCGGTGGAATCTTGCTGACCACCGTAAAATGCCCTGCCAGCCCGGCGCGCTGCATCACCTGCCCCAGAATCTGCTCGCTGTCGCCGTAGGCGGCTGCGGTGTCAAGGGCCGTGACGCCGCCATCCGCCGCCGCCCGCAAGATAGCCTCGACCTGGTCAAGGTCCGGCTTGCCGGTCGTATTGGCGATGCCGTAGCGCATTCCGAATTGCACCGTGCCCAGCATCAGGCGGGAAAACCGTTTCTTGTCTGTCATGTCACCCCTTCGCCCTATCTTTTGACGGTTAGGAACGACCTAAGCACCTTGGCGAGCTGCCGGATCGGCATCGTCTGCAAAATGATATGCCCTGGGCCGGTGATGACCGTATTGAAGATGCCCTCGCCGCCGAAAACCATGTTCTTCAGGCCAGGCACCGTGCGCACGTCGATCTTGCAGGTCGAACTCATGGCTGCCAGGTAGCCGGTGTCCACGATCATCGACTGGCTCTCTGCCAAGTCATATTCCACTGCCGTGCCGTCAATCTCTATGAAGACAATCCCGGAACCAGAGAATTTCTGCATGATGAAGCCCTCGCCGCCAAAAAGCCCAGCGCCGAATTTCTTCTGGAAGAACATCGACATCTCAACCGTGGGCGAACTGGCAAGAAAGGAACCTTTCTGGGCGATGATTTCATGGCCAGGACTGATTTCGAACGCCCTGATGCTGCCTGGGAAGCTGGAAGCAAAAGCGATGGTGCCAGCGCCGCCAGTCGCCGTGTACTTGTTCAAAAACAAATTTTCCCCAGAAAGCATGCGCCCAAAGACTTTGCCGACGCCGCCACCGCTGGATGTCTCCATCTGCATGTTCGGCGTCATCCAGCTCATGGCACCGCTTTCGCAGTGCATCGCTTCACCGGCTTCAAGAGTGCAAATCACGGCTGGCAGAGGCTCACCGATAATCTGATACTGCATGGCTGCTGTCTCCCCTGTGTGGCCGCAAAGCCGGCCTCGGCCAGCCCTGCGGCGGTTGTTTTTACTATTGGGCCATTTCCACTTCCAGAGCCTGGCTGGGTTCAAGAACGATGATCGGCGCCAAGCCTTTGACTATCTTGAAGTAAAAATCATCCAGGACGCCGGTGGCGCCGACGGTGACATCGACGCGCCAGAAAGCGCCGTCCTCGCCGGGCTGGGTCTGGAGCTTCTGCATATCCACGGTCAAGGTGCTGCAATCAAAGGCAATCTGGCGGTCGGTCGGCGTCTGGACTGTGGCTTTGGCGGTTTCTCCGGGCGGGCCGGCTTTGAGCCAGGCGACGAACGAGGTCGCGCCCTTAGGAACATAAAAATAGAACGGCGTGGCGTCTTGGATGAAATGCACGCCAGCGTCAATGGTGTTGGAGAAAATACCCCAGCGGGCGTTGCTGACTTCAAGTCGGTAGAAGTCATTCTTGAGGTCAATGCAGAGGGTGTAAACCTTGCCGGCCTCAGCCGCAAAAGTCAACGGCTCGTCAGCTCGAAACACACTCCGGCTGAGAAGTTTGTTCTCCTGGTCATAGACATAGCCCCAAACAGAACCACCGTACTGGCGCTTGGGAATCAGCTTGACGCCGACGTCGCCGGTCGTCTCTGCCAGGAGAGCCAAAGTCTGCGGCCCGCGCACGCAGTACCTGGTGACCGGAGCAGGCGCCGCGATGGTGGCCGGCTTGGCCGACGCAATCTTGGCCGGCGGCCTAGGCAGGCCAGTGGCCTTCTGGCTGATGTACAGCGCGTACTCCGGGCTGCTGATGAAATCGATGAATCGGTCGTAGGACACCTCCAGCGAGGACTTGTACGTGTCGGGAATCATTTTCTTCTCCCGCAGATTCCAAAGCAGAATCGAGAGGTTGACGCCGAGCCGCTCCAGCCGGAACCTAGCTGGCGCATCCTGGATTTTGCCCAAGGCCGAAACGTACAGCCGTTCGAATTCCGGGAAATTCGCGGCATAGACTTTGCGGAGCCGGTCTTGCGAAAGCGTGTATGTCTCCGTGAGGTTCTCGATGTAATACTCCTTGGTGGCGCGATCCAGCAGATGGTAGAATTCCTGCATTTCGGCGCTGCCCTCGGCGTAGGCGTGGTCGCAGAAGTCCCGGAACAGGGCGTTGACGTCAGCCAGCGGGTTCCAGGCGAGCTTGGCCAGCAAGTAATTCGTCGCAGCAGCATGGCCCCAGGCGGCGTGGCCATAGACATAAACGCCCTTCATCCGGTGCGTCTTAATCCGTGGATACAGGAACTGGAGAATTTCAAGGCCGGGGGCGTTGGGCGCACCCAGGGCATTGGCGACATTGTTAGGCAGGTCGTAGAATGCGAGATTGGTGGTGATGTTCGGCCACTGCGGCAGCAGGCTGTCAAACAACTCCTGGGTCTGAGGCCGGTACAGGGTGTAACCATAGTCAAAGGAAGGTGCCCAGACCAGGAAGATGTTGGGCTCAAGCTTGAATGGCTTGCTCGGCGGAAACACATAGCTGGCATAGACATAACCGGCCAGAATCTTGTCTGGAAAATGAGGCCTGACCAGCTTGGCGACTTCATTGTAGAAGTAAATGACCGCCGGAGTGACGGACAATTTGCCCCGCGGGTCAGTTTCATAATAAGACTTGCAGGTCTCGCATTCGCACCAGCCGCCGCCATCAGACGGCGACAGCGAAAAGCAAGTTGAATGCGGATTGCGGGTGAAATAATCGCAAGCAGCCTCTGCAAAGCGGCGAATAGTGCTGGGGTTGGTCTGGCAGAGCTTATAGTAATCGCCAGACGGCGGCGTGCGCTGCCCGCCAGAAACCATGTACCACTCCGGATGCTCAGTAAACATCTCCGGCGGACAGGTGCGAATCCAGTTGTGACCGTGCGACAACAGCAAGCTGTAGCCGAGCTTCTGGCGCCGTGACCACTGCGCGACCCCGGCGGCATTGGGCTGAATGTAGGGCAGACGCCGATTGAGAAAACCGGGCGCCTCCACTCGCTCCGTATCCGGCACGCTGATAGTCGGACGCTGCGGCACATAGTCGCCCTGCGGTCCGGGCATCAGCCAACGCACGCCAAAATAATCTTCCAGGAGCGTAGCCACGCCGTTGCGGGTGCCATTGCTGGTGCCACCCTGCGGCGTCCGCTCGCCCTGGGCAGTGTCCGGCCCCAGGATGAACAAATCTCCGTTCAAGGGCTTGATGCGGAACCCCTCCCATTCCAGGCCAGCGCTAGTCACCCCAGCGGCAGTGGCGGCCTTAGTCGCGCCCAGGGAAATCATCGGCTTCGCCGCCGTATGCACAATCGCCAACTTAGCGCCAGTGACCTGCTGGCAGTACGCCTGCAAATCCGTCGCCGCCTCAACGACCGAAGGTGGAGCGTCTTCCTCAATGTAAATGACAAACGAACTCCGGCCATCCTTGACTAAATCAAGGCCAAAGACGGCACCAGCAGCCAGCACAACCAAGGCAAGAAGAATACGCTGACAATAGCGACGCATGATGTTCTTTCCTCCATGACAAGGGTTCAGGACTCGCGCGAAAAAAGGACACATCTACAAAATACGCGCCCTGACGACATTGTCAACCAAACCGCAAGGGGAAAGTTGGCTTAAAAGCAAGCAGAGACGAGACGGCTATTTTATCCGCAGATGACACAGATGACGCAGATTTTTTTAGGGTGTTGTTGTACGGGAAGCCCAGCCGAGCAGCGGCAAAAGCGCGAAAATTATGGCTGCCGCCGCCCACTACGTCCACCCCGTCCACCATGTCCACAAAAAATCGGATAGCCAATGGCGCAACGGTACATTTTGAGCAATTTTGCTTCTTAAAGCGGTTTTGCTCAAAACTCTGCGGCGCGGATGCGGCAGTGTGCGCCACCTGCAGGGTCAATAATCCTCGTCGTCAACAGCAGATTCCATGCTGTCAACCAGAATTTCCCTCGGCAACATACCCACCTGGGGGCCGACGACGCCACGCTTTTCCAGCTGCTCCATCAGGGTGGCGGCCTTGTTGTAGCCGATGCGCAGGCGTCGCTGAATGTAGCTGATCGAGGCTTTCTGATCCCGGATGACAATTTCCATGGCAGCCCGCAGAAGACTGTCGTTGCCATTGTCAAAACCATCGTCGTCCTCTTCAAAGTCTTCCGCCTCGGTCGGGCTGACTGCATCGGCAGCCGTTTTCAGCAGGTCGAAGTTCTGGGCGGTATCGCCCTGGGCAGAGCAGTAGCGCACCACGCGCTCAATTTCCGCGTCAGTAACCATGGTTCCCTGCAAGCGCTGCAAGCGCGAGGCGGTCGGCGGCTTGAACAGCATATCGCCAGCACCTAACAGACTCTCAGCGCCTTTGCCGTCGATGATCGTGCGGGAATCGACCTGGGAAGACACCTGGAAGGCAATCCGAGTCGGGAAGTTGGCCTTGATGACGCCGGTGATGATGTTGACGCTGGGACGCTGGGTAGCGACGATGGCATGGATGCCGACAGCGCGCGACATCTGGGCAATGCGAGCCAGGCCAGTTTCGACTTCAGTGCGGCAGGTGAGCATGATGTCAGCGAGCTCGTCGATGATGAGCACGATGTACGGCATCTTGGCGGGAATCGGATTGCCCTCCTCGTCCACCGGTGGTTCGCCAGATGGCGGCGGACGGCGATTGAACGTCTCCAGGTTGCGCACACCGACCTTGGCCAGCACGCGGTAGCGACGCTCCATTTCCTGCGTCAGCCAACGCAACGCCAACACTACCAGCTGCACATCCGTGATGACCGGAACCAGCAGATGCGGCAACCCGCGATACACGCTCATTTCGACGACCTTGGGGTCAACCAGCATCAGCCGCAGCTCGTCCGGCGAAAAACGATACAAGAGCGACAGGATGATGCTGTTGAGGCAGACCGACTTACCGCTGCCAGTGGCACCCGCAACTAGCAGATGCGGCGCCCGCGCCAAATCCAGCACGACGTCAGCACCCTGGATGTTCCGACCCATGATAATCGGAAGCTGACCTTGAAAAGACTGCCACGATTTGCCGGCCAAAAACGTCCCCCCGCGCACAATGTCAGCCTGACGATTCGGCACTTCGACGCCGACGTAATCCTCGCCCGGCACCGGCGCGAGAATCCGCAGGCTCGGCGCGGACACGGCCATGGCCAGGTTGTTGGCAATGGCACTGACTGCGCTGACTCGGACGCCGCGGGCGACATGGACCTGGTACAGCGTCACCCGCGGGCCGCGAATCGCTGACCCGACGTCGGCGTCAATGCTGAAGCTGTCCAAAGTATCCTGAATCTGCTTTCCGGTGGCGGTGATTTCGGCGTCATCGCACCCGGCGACGTCATCGCCGTGAACTAGCAGCTCCAGCGGCGGCAATTGATACGGCTGCTGCAAGACCGGCGCTGGCAAGTCTGCCCTAGCGACCTCATTCGCCTGGCTCGCCTCGGTTGCTGCTGGCGCATCGGCGACCGACGCCGAAAATTCGAATTCCAGTTGTTCTGGCTGGCCGTTTTTCGGCTGGCGGTCTGGATCGATGCTTGGCTGCAATCTTTCGTCGTGTTCCTTTTCCTGCCAGAGTTTTCGCCGCCGTTGTTCGCGTGCGCCCTGCTTGGCATAAAAGCGCCGCTGCCATTTTTCCAGCATGCTCGGGCTGACGTCCTTGGCCTTGTCAACGTCGTCGGCGCTTCCCTGGTCAGCGGTTGTCGCACCGTCTTGCGCGCTTTGGTCAACGGATATCGGGTCGTCCTCACTGGCTGCGGCAGCGTTTTTCCGCGCTGACCGTGCGCCCTGCCACAACGGCCCTCGGAACGCCCTTGCCATGACAATGCGGAATATCCTGCCCACGCGCCTGATTTCGCCCCAGGCTATCTTGCCCAATATTTTAACCAGCCCATCTGCGGCGGCCGTATCCTGCATCGACATATCGTCCTCAATCATGCCCATTCTACCAGTAACTCAGCAATAGCAAGAAAGTCATGCTTTCGCAGAGAGAGGATGTACTATAACCACCGCTGGCCATTTTTCCTGCTGGCCAGGCCGGATTTAATTAATTGTTAATGTGCGAAGTTTTGTGATGAACACTTGTAGTTTCCGACCGAAACCATGACATTTCCAATGACGTTCATCCTTTGCATCCATTCCTTTTCCCATTCTTTGGCATTGGTAAAACGCT
>Ga0123335_1001479_pt1 | contig 38015 bp, 33 predicted proteins | sample BiotimSIPDNA_2_FD_89707 | JGI IMG/M metagenome (GOLD analysis project Ga0123335, IMG submission 89707) | Anaerobic biogas reactor microbial communites from Washington, USA - Biogas_R2 time_0 SIP DNA | ecosystem: Engineered > Bioreactor > Anaerobic > Unclassified | place: Washington, USA... | reverse complement strand
TGATGCAGGCATAGAGGATCAGGTATCAAAAGGTACACTCTACGAACGTATAATGGAAGTTTTCCTTCGGAGAATTCTGAGCAGTAAAAACGGGCCGGGATACTACTAGAATGAATAATTAATACCTGACTTATGCATCCGGGTGCATAAGTCAGGTAATAGATAAGAGTGAGTGGATAATGGAGCTATTTGAAAAATACGGTATAGAGCTGGAGTATATGATTGTTGACCGTGACACCCTTAAGGTGCTTCCGGTTACAGACAGGGTAATCGAGAAAGCGGGCGGGGAGATCACTGATGAGCTTCCAAGAGGAGAGATCTCCTGGTCAAACGAGCTTGTACTCCATGTAATAGAATTTAAAACTGCATATCCGGCTTCTTCGCTCTGTAACCTGAGTAATCATTTTCAGGGGGCTATAGCCGATGCCAACTCTATACTCAGAGAGATGAACGGACGCCTCCTTGGTGGTCCGATGCATCCTTTTATGGATCCTTTTACAGAGATGCATCTCTGGCCGCATGCCTATAATGCCATTTATGATGCCTTTGACCGGATTTTCTCCTGCAAAGGCCACGGGTGGGCCAATCTGCAGAGCATGCATATAAATCTTCCCTTTGCAAATGATGAGGAATTCGGGAGACTGCACGCTGCAATACGAATGGTGCTTCCGATCATACCCGCGCTTTCGGCCGGATCTCCTGTTGCCGACGGATTGATAACAGGATTTGCCGACACCCGCATGGAGGTTTACAGACACAATTCAGAAAAGATAAGTTCCATTACAGGTGATATCATTCCGGAACCCCTTTTTACTCCTGCGCAATACCAGGAAAAGATACTAAGCCGCATTTATAGAGATCTGGCTCCTTTTGACCCCGATGGAATTCTTCAGGAAGAGTGGGTAAATGCCAGGGGGGCCATCGCCCGATTTGACCGCAATGCGATAGAAATAAGGGTGATCGATGTACAGGAGACACCTTTTGCGGATCTGGCAATAGCGGCGGCGGTCATAGGTGCTGTGAAATTGTTTATAGATGAGGAACTGTGTTCCTATACAGAACAGAAAAGCAGCGGTTCTGAGCCGCTCAAAAAAATTATTTTAGATACCATAAAAGATGGTGAAAATGTGGTAATAACTGATGAATTATACCTGCATGCTCTTCAGATCCGGGATGTGGCTGTTTCAGCTAAAAGAGTATGGGAGCACCTTATTGAAAAACTGATACAGAAACAGGAAAAATGGATCTCACCATTTCTTCCTTGCATAGATACTATTCTTAAAGAAGGTACTCTCTCTTCAAGGATAACCCATGCACTGGGAGCAAATCCAGGCCGGGAATCAATTGACAGAGTCTACCGTGAGCTGGGTGATTGCCTGGAGAGCGGCAGGATGTTTTTGCATCATAACTGAAAAGAAGGGGGAATGCGTGTTTTTTAGAAAGAGAAAATGGGCATGGCAGGCTTTAAAATCGCTTCTTTTAACTGCTGTATTTTACCGCTTTGCCCGTTTTTTCATGAAAATGGCCGAGAAACAGGTGTCTAAGCCGAAAAAGAAAAAAACTGCAAAAGTTAAGAGATGAATTCTGTCCGTTGATAAATAATTTACTCTCCAGTCAACCTCTCCTCCTTGCGTTCCTTGAAGTTGATCACGAATTTGGAATCCATTCTTTCTATCTCCTGAAAAAACCCTTCAAAACCTGCTTCAATAAAGCTGCTTTTTATCTTTTCATATTCTTCAGGATTCAGGGTGGTATTTATTTCCCGGAAATTTGAGGCTTTGTAAAGAGGCTTGTACTGGGCCATAAGGCTGATTGTAATATCAAGAGGGTCGAAGTTTTCACTGAGAAAAGAGAGCACTTCTTTACTCGATTGATAATTCCCCGGAAGTACAAGATGGCGGATGCAAACACCGCGTCGTGCTATTCCGGAACTGTCTGTTTTAAGTGGGCCGACCTGGCGGATCATCTCTCTTACAGCCTTCTGATTTACCTGCGGGTAGTCTGCCGCATGTGAATACTTTTGAGCCGGTTCACTGATGCCGTATTTCATGTCAGGCAGATATATGTCAACTATTCCATCAAGCATGGAGATTACCCGGGTGGTTTCGTAACCGCTGCAATTATAAACAATAGGGATATGCAGTCCGTTCGCTGAGGCTTCTTTCAGAGCGCGAATTATCCATGGAAGAAAATGTGTCGGAGTGACAAGGTTTATGTTATGACAACCAAGCTGCTGAAGGTGAATCATTTTAGAAGCCAGCAGTGATGTAGAATATTCTGTTCCCTCTTTTTCATGGGAGATCTGATAGTTCTGGCAATAGCAGCATCTGAGTGTGCAGTGGGAGAAGAACACCGTACCGGAGCCCTCAGTTCCGGAAATCGGCGGCTCCTCGCCATGGTGCGGGAAAATGCTTGAAATGATGAGCCCTGCCGGGGCGCCGCAGTACCCTTTTTCACCTTCGAATCTCTTAACGCCGCATAAGCGGGGACAGAGGCGGCAACTCCGTGCCTCATCATCGATTCTTTCGATCTGTTTTTCCCAATCCTCATCGGAAAGGTATGTGTAGGAGCCTGTTATCCGGGTCATAATGGTTTCCTGTGAGGTTCAGCGTTCAGAGGTTCAACGTTCAGGGTTCAACGTTCAGGGTTCAGAGGTTCAGAGGTTTTCAGGATTAAGAAAACTTTTTATTAATCGCCCTTTCAGCTCCTAAACCGTTGTGTAGATTGGCATTCAGAACAGGAATAAACCGAACCTCTTAACTCTTACTCTTAACTTGTGACTCTTAACTTGTGACTTTCGACTTTCGACTTTCAATTTGTGACTTGCGATTTGGAGAGACGTCCGCCGGACGTCTCTACCGGGACGTGACTTCCACCCCGTACTCTTCCGGGCTTTCCGAAATTATCATCAGCGCGATCACCCTGGGGATATATTCGTTTGTCTCTTCAGCCAGTACGCCCATTCTGTAAATATACCAGAAATCTCTGTTCTGCAGGGGATCATCGATTTTTCTAAGGGCATTGAGTATTCTTCCTTCACCGGCATTATATGCCGCCATGCAGAGCATTACGGCACTTCTGGACCCGAACATACCCAAAAGCTCCCTGAAATACTCAGCTGCCGCGACTGTGGATTTTTCAGGATCAGTTCGTTCGTCAAGATTTCCATTTACTTTCAGTCCAAACCTTCTTGCGGTGTTTGGCATGAGCTGCCACAATCCTTTTGCTCCAGCCGGGCTCAGGGCTTGCGGATCAAGTCCGCTCTCGAGCATTGCGATATATGCAAGGTCAATCGGAAGTTTATTCTCTTTGAATATTCTCTGAATCATCGGAAAGTAACTATCTTTGCGGCTGATGAAGCGGCTGGCAAGACTTTTATCCCCGCCTCTTGTAAAGACGTTAATATGATGACGGACCCGTTGAATCATTTCCTCAGGAATGAAGTATTCAGTTTCCCCGTATCTCATCATTATATGGTCAATTTTCATCTCCAGGGGATCTGAGTAGAATTCTTTAAAGTCATCTTCATTAAATCTGCTCTTGAGTGTTGTAAGCTCAGTCTGTTTCTCCCGAAGATCCAGGATTTTTTTTGTCAGGGATTCTTCACTTTTCTTTTCTTTCCTCAGGAAGGTGATCTCTTTGTCGCAGTCGGCCATCTCGGTTTTTAAAGATTTTGCTTTACCCAGAAGTGTTTTGTATTGATGTGCTCTTATGGCGAAAAAGGATATGACCAATGCCGCTGTAATGAAACCGGTGACAGATATGAACAGGTACATTTTTAATTTTGATCTTGAGGCAATGAATGCCGATTTGATAAGATTTGATTGTGACTGGCTGACCCGGCCCCGCTCAATAATTTTTTCAAGACGTTTCTGATCCTTTAATAGAACCTGCATGTCATCAGGTCCCAGTCTGTTCCCCAGTATTTTATTCTCAAGTAAACCGGTCATAGACATTTCATGCAGGTGCTGGATGTTCTGATCTACAATTTCTGCCTCCGGCTTTTCTGAGGGTTTTTCCTGATCGGGGGCGATGCTTTCAGGCGGGAGGAGAGACTCGGTGAGAATGAATCGGGGACCGGTTTTCCCCAGACTGAGTTCATCGCCGATCTGCAGTTCTGATTCAGTCACTCTTAACCCGTTTACGTAGGTTCCGTTTGTACTCTGGAGATCCTGAACGATTATGCCCTTTTGCGATTTGTAAATCAGAGCATGGTGTCCGGACACATTGTTATAAGATGGATCGATCCGGATTGTATTCTGGCTGCTTCGGCCGATTCCGGTAGCTCCATCAGAAAGAATATGCCTGCAATGGCTCTTGTCGGGCATTTGAAGGAAGATAAAGCTCACGTTACCTCAGATATTCAGTTCCAGTATCTATTTACAAGCTGGGAAAGGTGCCTGTAACCGTCCTGTCCTGCGAGAGAAAAGAGAACTTTCTCCATGTCGAGCCGAAAGGCGTGTGCAGAGCTGTACCTTTGGAGTGGATCGACAGAAAGAGCCTTGTCAATCACACCGGATACTTCTTCGGGAACTTTCAAGTGACTGCTCAGAGGTTTGTATGTGCCGCTGTTTTTGGCCGTTATCAGTGACGGAACTTCGGTTTGTGTAAAAGGCCTCACTCCGGCAATCAACTCGTAAAGAGTAGCACCAAGAGCATATAAATCTGTTCGGCATGTCAGCTCTTGTTCCCCAAGCTGCTCGGGAGCCAGGTAGGGAAGAGTACCTACGACACTGCCTAATTCAATGGTATGCAGGGAGACATCAAGGGGCCTGGCGATTCCAAAATCGGTCAGTTTGATTTTTCCGGAACGGGTAAGCATTATGTTGGCCGGCTTGAGATCACGGTGAATTATACCCTTGTAGGTTTTACCATAAATCGTAATTACCTGATTGTGTGCGTAATGGAGGGCTTTGGCAACCTGAATTCCAATCGCGAATGCCTGTTCTACTGATAGTACTTTACATTTGAACAAGATCTCCTCAGTCGAGGCTCCATTTACAAACTCCATCTCGATGTAGGGAAGAGAATGCCATTCACCGACTCCATAACAATGCACTATGTTTGGATGATCCAGCTTGGAGAAGATCCGCAGTTCAGTTTCAAATCTTTTCTGGAATGTTTCCGACTGATCCGGCTTAATAACCTTTACAGCCCGGTAAAGCTCAAGTCTGGGGTTCCATACAAGGTACACATCAGCCATACCGCCTGAACCCAGAGTCCTGATAATTTTCCCTTCGGCAATCTCCTTCAATTTTTCGATTATTGCAGAACTTTGCACAATAGTTTTTGGCTCCGGATGGATATCCTCTGCCCTCTTTGCAATTATTGTATTGGAGAGCGTCAGATTCTGTTTGTTTTCTCCGCTGGAGTCAAGCATTCTTGCGGCGAATATGGATGTGTCGGTTTTGGGCAACTGGTTAGACAGGTCTTCCTCGGTAGGGGGCGGGAAAATCTGATTCCCTGCGGCCTCATCAGGTTCCAGATTTATCGAAGGTCTGCCGGAGAGGGTTGGATCTGCCTTGATCATTGCCAGCCAGATCAGGGAAAAAAACCAGGCGTACACATGAGAGGAGCTTTCCCAGTATGAATTAAGGAATCTGAACGCATAGAACCCCACCGCAATACTCAGAGCGATAGCGGCTACTCCGGTTACTACTGCCAGAACTCTTTTTTTTCCGGGAAACAGCAGTGCAAGCCCGGGAAACATGAAGAGAAGAAAAACCCAGTTAAGAATTGTTAACAGCGGTGTGCCTATTTTGATCCATGACTTCTGTAGAATATCAAGGGCCATAGTTGCCCATATCTTTACACCCGGGTATTGGGCCTGAACCGGGGTGGTGAAGAAATCTGCTCCGGCAAGTGGATCCGTTACCCCTACAAAGACAAGCTTGTCCTTGAAAACTGACGGATCGATTCGTCCGTCTATCACCTCAATGGCTGAGATTTCCCGAATGGGATTCTTCTGGTTTCTGAAGTTGATAAATGTGGTTGCGGCATACGGTGTAAGAGGAATCGTAGTCTCTTTAAGTTGAATACTTCCGTTTCCATCAAGAATCAAATCTGCCGGCGAAAGCCGGTAATAAGATGCTGCTGCAGAGATGCCGAAAGAGGGAAAATATTCTTCACCGACTTTAATTATATGTATAGCTTCACGGATTTTCTGGCTTGAATTGCTTGTTGAGACGTTGAGGAATCCTCCGTAACGGGCATACTTTGTAAAGATTGTGTCGGCAGCATCCATTTCTGTGGCACTGTAAAACTGTATATTCCCGAGATTCTCCTGAGTGGAATATCTGAGAATTCTGAAATTCAGGATATCATTTGGGATAGTATGTTTATAATCTGCTTTATCACTTGTGATTCCTCCGGCCCTGAAAGGGAGCACCAGGTTCGGGGTTCGGGAGAAGACCGATGCAAGGCTGTCGTTTTCCTCTTTTTCAGAGCGCTTTGGAAAAAGAAAATCGAGTGCTATGGTTTTAGGGGACCCGCTTGAGATCTTCTCGACTAAAGAGGCCATTTTGCTTCTGGGCCAGGGAAAAGACCCCAGCTCTCTGATACTGCTGTAATCGATACCTACTACTATGACTGAATCGGCCGCGTCGTGAGCAGCCAGTAAAAAATTGAGGTCATAGAAGAGGTTGTCAATAAAGCGAAAGGGCTTGAAAAAGGCGATAAGTACAAGAATAAGCGTTCCAAGCCCCAGTATCAGACTCTTTTTATTCATTCGGGGACTCCGAAAAAATCTCTGCTATGCGCTTATCACGTTCTTTGTTCCAGTTTTCCCAGTCACTTGCCGAATCATCTGAGAATGAGACCGGCTTTGAGGGGACTCCCTTATTGTCAACCTTGATCATCTGCATGGATCTGACTATCTGTGTCCAGCTTTCAAAGCTTACTTCCTGCGGTCCTGAAACCTCATCGGGTCCTGCAATCTCCTGTACTCCGGCAACCTGGGACGGCCGTCCTGCCGGGGCATTCCTTACCGCGACTTCGCCTGAAAAGACCTTCACTTCAGATGATGAGTCGGGGTTTACAGATGTTTCATAAACCGTACCGTGTACCGCTGCAATTGCAGTAGGCAGTTCGAGTTCAAACCGGCTGATTTTATCCCTGAATTTCTTCATTTTTGTCCAGATGGATCCTGCCGGAAAGCCGATTCGTGTTTTAGAATTTTTGGCTTTAGTAGGATCCCTGAGAGCCTCAAGTGTCATCTCGGTCTTTTCATTGAGTCTGACAACCGATTCTCTGTTTATGATTATTTCCGCCCTGGCTGCCGCTGCAGTCCTGATTATGTCTCCGGGATTCAGGAGGCTGTTGACAGTCAGTTTTGTAAAGCTATCCTTTCCTGCACGCTTAACCGTAACATTCCCCTCGATACATGTTGCCACGCCCTGAGTGATTGCCGCTTTTCTGGTAAACAGGGTGTCTTTAACCTCTTTTTTTGCGGCAGATTTCACACTGTCGGGACTGTCGGGCTTTTTAAATTTTAATTTCCAGCCGGTGAGGATCAGGTTTACATCCTTGATTTCCGGGTTCATCTTCTTGATCGCGGCTCCAAGTTCGCTACTATAGTAACCGTAATAGTCGATACAGATCAAGCTGAGGGATTCCCCTTTTTTGACCTCGTGAATCAGGTGATTTTGATCTGTTATTGTGGAAGCGGTAAAGATTCCGGCTGCAAAAATAATACCCGTTATCGCGATTGTGGCTCTTTTGAATTTCATGGGTCCTCTCAATCTGGTGTGATGATGCACTCTAAAAGAGAATTGGCTGAACCATAGTAAAATATGATTTGGCGGACTTTAGGGATAACATTTAGTTATGTAAACGAAAAAAGATGGTATTTGCTGGTTTGCAGCGGTGAATTGAGGTATTTTTGAAAAATTAAACAGGTAACAGCAAATCGTAAGTACATGAATCACATTTAGAGAGGTAGAAAAAAAGATGAAAAAGAGGCCTGTGTGTCTTATTGTGCGTGATGGCTGGGGCAGGGGAAAAGATGAACCATCCAACGCCATCTATATGGCTGAAACCCCTTATACCGATCAGTATGAGAAAAATAACCCTACAACTCTTATAGAAACCTCCGGGTTGAGTGCCGGGCTGCCGGCCGGGTATATGGGGAACAGCGAAGTCGGTCACCTCAATATTGGCGCCGGGCGCACTGTTTATCAGAGTCTGACGCGTATCGATAAATCTGTTTCTGATGGTGATTTCTTTACCAATGAGGCATTTCTCAAGGCTGTTGATTTCGCAAGAAAGAGCGGCGGCACGCTGCACCTGGCAGGGTTGATCCAGGAGGAGGGCGTACATGCTGTCACCAGGCACTGTGTAGCTCTGCTTGAACTCTGCAAAAGGCAGAATTTTAATAATGTACTGATTCACGCGATAACAGACGGGCGGGATACGCCTCCCAAATCAGCTCTTCAGCACTTGCAGTTTCTGCAGGATGGAATTGAGAAAACAGGAATAGGAAGAGTTGCTACTGTCATAGGCCGCTATTTCGCCATGGACAGGGACAACAGATGGGACAGAACCGAGCTTGCCTATCGTGCTATAGTGGAAGGAAAAGGAACTGCCGCAAAGAACTGGAAAGAAGCAGTTGAAGCATCTTATGATTCAGGGGAAAATGATGAATTCATAAAACCCCGGATTATCGACTACAAAGGAATGTCAGAGAAAGACTCTTTTATTTTCTTCAACTTCCGTTTTGACCGCACCCGTCAATTGACCAGGGCGATGGTGGAACCGCAATTCCCTGAATTCAGCAGGCCCTTTCTGGTACCCTGCTTCATTGCGATGACCCACTACTATGATAACGGCCACTTCCGTGAAGCCTATCCGGAAATGAGCAACGCAAATTTACTTGGTGAAGTACTGTCAAGTAAGGGCCTAAAACAGCTCAGGTGCGCGGAAACCGAAAAATATGCACATGTCACGTTTTTCTTTAACGGCCAGAGAAATGATCCTTTTCCGGATGAGGATCGTATTCTTGTAAACAGCCCCAAAGTGGCCACATACGACCTGAAACCGGAAATGAGCGCTTTTGAAGTGAGGGACAAACTCATTGAGGCAATAGAGAGTGACAAATACGATGTCGTTATCTGCAATTTCGCCAATTGTGACATGGTCGGGCACACCGGTGTGTTTGAAGCGATTATAAAGGCGGTCCAGACAATTGATACTTGTGTGCACGATGTTGTGGAAGCTGCTCTTAAAAAAGGCGGTGCCTGCATTCTTACTGCTGACCATGGAAACGCGGAGCAGACAAAGCTTGAGGACGGTTCGCCTATGACCGCACACACCACTAATCTTGTGCCATTGACAGTTGTGGGCGCGGGGGATCTCAAACTGCGGGAAGGCGGAAAGCTGTGCGATATCGCTCCAACAGTGCTTGACCTGCTTTCAATCGAGGTTCCTCCGGAGATGACCGGAAGGTCACTTATTTCGATGAAATAGATGTAAACGGTTTCTACTCTCCTCAGTCCCGGTTTCTGCCGGGACTGAGGGGTAAACCAGGAAATTCAGAATAACACTCCGCACCTCATCCAACTGCGATTTTCAGGTAATGTGCCTCTTCAGTTGAAAGACAACTCAGAAATTATTCTTGTCTTCAGTCCCCGGTATACCTTATATTCTATTGTTAATTCCACTTCACATGTATCTTTTCCCGTCAGGATTAACATGTCAAAAATCATTGTCTGCAGACTGAGCATGGTCTTCTCCTGTGTCCTGATCTGTTCAACACAGGCGCTTCCCTTTACTAAAGATCAAATTATCTCAAGGTTATAGCAGGCTGAGAAGAACATGCCACCTGCTTATGAACAGAAATTCACAACTGCAGCGCATGTACAGGGAATAGTGGTAAAGGATAGCGGGTCTGTAACGTTCTCCCATCCATCCTGCTACCGTATATCATTATCGGTTTCAAAAAATGAGACCTCAACCTGCGGCGATACAACCTGGATAAGGTCCGCGGATGGAAGTGTAACGGTTACAGCAAACAAGAATATAATGGATAAGATAGAGAACCAGGGAATTGCGGGATGGCGTGGCAGTTTTTCACCTGTTAACCTGATGAAAAGATCAGAATGCCCGATAAAGAGCGAGGGTAAAGATATTACTGTCACTTTGACAGTTAGCGGGAACAAGACAAAGACCGAAACAAAACTGCTGCTTAATGGGCAGACTGGTTTTTCCGGGAATATTCTTTTTACCTTGTCGGGCAGGGTGTTGTATTCGCAAGGAAGCAAGATAAGAGTTACTCTTCCGGGCGGGGTTTACGTGCAGAATGCGGGGGCTAATGGGAAGAGTTTACCATAAAGGTACAGGGGGCACAGAGAGGAATAATAGATTTCGGAAAGAATTGATGCGAATTAACATGCTTGACTTTTATTATGTCTCCAACAAAGCTTTTTTACACGGCAAATGCTTATCTGCAAATACCTTCTCAACCAGAGGTGTCCCTCTTGCACTTCAGCCCACCGAAGACTTTGGTCTTCCGCTATCAAACATGTTGTACATCAGTTGTGAAGGCAGCAGCGGGCGAACTGATGGTAGATTAACGGATTGAAGCCTTTGAGAATTCAAACAGGCACATTACAATCAAACCCTGTCATCCCAACATCTTACAATTTTATATTCTCCCCAGCTATCAACTTTCAGGATTATATTTACTCTTATCAGACTTATGCCAAACTGTAAATTCAATAAAATACTTGTCCTCTCCCATGAGTTTCCGCCTTTTGGCGGTGGGGGAGGGCGGCTTCTGGCCTCGCTGTGTGATGAGCTTCATTCAAGGGGTTTTGAGCTTACTGTCCTTACAGCGGCCCCTCCTGAAGAATTGAGACAGCGGTTTCCTTTTCAGGTTAAATATTTCCCCACTTTCAGAAAAGCACTGTTCAAAACGAGTGTTCCGGCAATGCTGCTTTTTCTTATTCAGGTTTTCTTTTTCGGCTTTTCGCGAAAAGCGAGGGGCTACGATTTTCTCTTTTCCAATATGGCTGTTCCTGCCGGACTGGTTGGAGTAATACTCAGGCGTATCCTTAAAATTCCTCATGCAGTCTGGTATCATGGCACCGAGGTAACGCAGAACAGGCCAGACGGTGCCGGATTTTTTTTCAGGACCATGTGCCATTCTGTCGGTAAGGGGGCACAGTTCAATTTCTTCGTTTCAAAAGGGCTTCTTGATCTGGCTCTCACTTATGGCCCCGTTCCCTGTCCCTGTGTCCTGCCAAATGCCATAAGGATTCATCAGAATTCGGTGCATAAATATACCGGGGGAGAAAAAAAGTTTCTTTTTGCAGCGCGCATGGAGCCTGTAAAGAATCCTCTTCTTCTGCTTGAAGCAGTCAGGATTCTGAAGGGACGCGGACTTCTTCAGGGGATCAGGTTCTCAATGTTTGGAAGCGGTGCGCTTTACAGGAAAGTGGCTGAAAAGATCCCGGAATATGGCCTTGAGAATGCTGTCACTCTGGAACAGGTTGTGTCTTTTGAGCGTATGCCCGAGCTTTACAGCAGATCGTATGCTTTACTTATACCATCGGTGATCGAGGGGTTCCCGACAACGGTTCTTGAAGCCGGTGCATTTGGAGTCCCCGCTATCGGAACCGATACAATCGGCAACAGGGATGCTATCATCCATGAACAAACCGGACTTATTGTGAAACTTAACGATTCCGGTGACCTGGCAGATGCCATAGCTGCTCTGAGTGCTGATTCCTCAATGCGCAACAGGCTGGGTGAAAATGCTTTCAGCAGATCAAAAGAGTTTACTATTCAGCGTACCGCCGACACTTTCGTTTCCACTTTGAATTCAAACCTCTGAGCCGTGCTTTCTTGGAATTCTCATCAGAGAGAGAAAAAAAGATGAGAACACAATCTGTATGCCTATCATCATAAATAGAAGACAGAACAGGCAGAGCTTGATCTCAACGAACGGACCCGCAAAGTTGACTTTAACCCATTTTGCCACAATGTAAAGACTTCCCGCAAAGCCCGACGCAAAAAGCAGGCTTCCTGCGAGTAATCCCCGTTCAAGCGTAATGAATTGTGACATCGATTCAAGTACATTGTCAGGAGATTCAAAGCCCTCCCGTACGCTGAATGCCCTTGCATAAAGGCCCATCATGATCACCTGTGATCCAAGCAGACAGAAAAGAACAAAAAACACCATCGCATGAATATCGAATGTGTGGTGGAGAAAGACCAGTTTCCCATATCCGGAAAGAAGCAGCGCCACAAAGCCGCTGACAAACAGGACACCGCCGGGGATAAGGTAAAGCCATGTGGGGCTGTAAAGAAGCATGAATCTGAGATGGCGCCAGGCATCGGAAAAAGAGTTCAGTTTTGACTCTCCCAGCCTGGCCGAATACACAATCGGTATCTCTTCGATCCGCAGTTTTGCCCTGAGTGCCGCGACTATCATCTCAGATGCAAATTCCATCCCCGTAGTCTTGAGATTGAGCCTGTTGACAGCCTCACGGGTAATCGCCCGAAGCCCGGTGTGGGCGTCTGAAACAGAAGAGCGGAAAAAGATGTTAAGAACAAAGGTAAGTATCGGGTTTCCTATATATCTGTGCGAGAAAGACATTGCGCCTTTCATAATTCTGCCTTTAAATCGCGAGCCTAAAACCATATCAGCACCGTCAAGCAGAGGCTTGAGCATTGCAGGGATCTCTGTAAAGTCATAAGTGTCATCACCATCACCCATGACCAGAAACTTCCCTTTACTCTCCTCTATACCCTTGAGGTATGCGGCACCGTAACCACGGATACTCTGCTTTACAACTCTTGCACCGGCCGCTTCTGCCAGCTCTACGCTGCGGTCAACTGAACCGTTGTCCACGACAACGATTTCGCCGGCAATCCCCGCATTTTTAAGGCCCTGGCTGGCTTTGCGAACACAGGATTCTATAGTCTCTTCTTCATTAAGACATGGGATTATTACAGAAACTTCAGGTTGTGACATCAAAAAAATTCCTTATGAAAACAACTTTGGATCAGTGCTACAGAACTATGATACACTTATTGTACGGTAACTGCAAGGCCGGCCTTTCCATCCTTGCTAATTCGATGTGGAGGGCTTATTTTAGTCATTCTGTTTAAGCGCCTTCAAACGGACTCTGTTATGAAAATTGTTGCTTGCCAGCTAAACCCGGTAGTAGGGGATGTACAGGGAAATGCTGCACGTGTTTGTGAAATCCTGGCCGGACACGCTGGTCAGGGAATCGATCTGTTTGTTTTTCCGGAGCTTTATCTTCAGGGCTATCCTCCCGGAGACCTTCTGGATAAGAAATGGTTTATCCGCAACAGTCTCGACGCAGTCGATAAGATCTGCAGCTGTTCGCAAAAGCACCCCGGCACTGGAGTGCTTCTGGGATCTGTAGTTCCCGATTCCATCCCCTGCGGCAAGGGACTTTCCAATGCTGCTGTTTTAATCTGTGATGGAAAAGTCGTTTTTCATCAGAAAAAAAGTCTGCTTCCATCGTATGATGTTTTCGATGAACCCAGGTATTTTGATCCTGCAAAGAGCTCTTCTGTCTTTGAATTCAAGGGGGAAAAACTCGGAATCAGTATCTGTGAAGACGCATGGAACGACGCGGAACTATGGCCGCAGCTTCTATATAATAGAGACCCGGTTGCCGAGCTGGCGGCTGAAGGTGCAACAATCCTGATCAATATTTCTGCCTCTCCATTCCATGCAGGAAAAGAAAGCCTTCGGCAGAAGGTGATCAGAAATCATGCCCGCAAACACCGCCTGCCATTTATATTTGTCAACCAGGTGGGGGCAAATGATGAGCTGATCTTTGATGGAAGCAGTCTTTTTATTGATGCAGATGGCAACCTGCGTGAACTGCTCCCGTCATTTGATGAATGTGTAAAGTTAATAGATACTGACAGTCCGGGTCCGGTTTTGAGTTTGCCGGAAAGGGAAGAGATTGCCTCTGTGCACGATGCGCTTGTGCTGGGTGTAAGGGATTATGTCAGAAAATGTGGCTTTACAAGTGTTCTTCTTGGCCTTTCCGGAGGTATTGATTCTGCGGTTGTAGCGGCTATAGCCTCAAGAGCTGTCGGTCCGGAGAATGTCTGGGGTGTTACAATGCCGTCCCGGTACTCCTCAGATGGAAGCATCAGTGACTCTGAAAAACTTGCCGGAAATCTCGGTATCCGTTTCAGCACTATTCCAATAGAAAAGGCATTTTCCGCATTTCTGGATCTCCTTTCTCCTGTATTTGAAGGAACGGCCCCGGGTGTTGCCGAAGAGAACATTCAGGCCCGTATACGTGGTACTCTCCTGATGACAATTTCAAACAAGTTCGGGCATCTGCTGCTTACTACAGGCAACAAAAGTGAATTATCGGTAGGATACTGTACTCTTTACGGAGACATGAACGGCGGGCTTGCAGTAATCAGCGATCTCCCCAAAGCCATGGTTTATAAACTGGCAGATTACATTAATTTAAAAGAAGAGATCATTCCTGCTTCTACTTTGACAAAAGCACCCTCTGCAGAGCTGCGTCCCAATCAGAAAGATCAGGACACTCTTCCGCCTTATCCTGTTCTGGATTCGATTCTGAATCTTCTCATTGAAGAGGGAAAGTCAAGCAGTGAGATCGCGGAATCAGGCTTTGATGAAACGACGGTGAAATGGATTGCAAAGAAAGTCGCTGCAAGCGAATACAAGCGCCGCCAGGCTCCCACCGGTCTGAAGGTCAGTCCGAGGGCTTTGGGGAGCGGGTGGAGATTTCCTCTGGCTGCCTTTTACGAGTGGTGACTCATGTTTATTTTGCTGACCATATTTTCCATTCTTTATATAGCAGAGGTACTTTTACTGTTAAAGGGACTGTGTTCTCTTCCGCAAAGCGGAGCCTCGTCAGGTTCAAGGTTTTCGGTGATTATAGCCGCGCGCAACGAAGAGAAAAATCTCCCATTTTGTCTGGATTGTGTTTTTAAACAGAGCATCGATTCAGAAAGATACGAGGTCATTGTTGTGAACGACCGATCCTGCGATCGAACCGCAGAGATTGTCAGTGATTATTCCTTCCGTTTTTCAAATTTAACACTTATCAATATCAAAGAGACCCCCGCCGGAATTTCTTCTAAAAAGCATGCGGTATACCCGTACAGTAACCGATCCAGCGGGTAACTGACTGAACAGATCTTGATGCAGCACTAATTTTTCGATATTCTTATGTATCTGGCTATGCTGTTTTCTGCCGAGATGCGCCAGGAGTAACCGTTTGTTGATAATGTGTAAAGAAAGTTCTGAAAAGTCTGAGAATCGAACTCTTCATGTGTAAGCACCATAAGCTGCGGGTTAAAATGCTTTTGTGCTTCAAGCAGATCTTCAGATGTGTAAAGATCCTGAATTCCAATGCATCTGAAACCGGTTGCGAAATTGAACTGTCCCAGTCTTCCTGCGTAGTAAATATCTGAAGCAGATAGCTGTTCTTTCAGTTCTGTAAAGTAATCATCTCTGCTGTCAATGGGTTTTGTTGAAAGAATCCGCTCGTAGTATCTGTGAGGGTATATTACCGGAGCGGCAATTAAAAGCATTATAAGAGAAATCCCGGCAGGCTTTAGATATGAGTTTTCGGTACCTGTAAGACTGCTGAGAAGAGAAGTGGCTGTTTTAAAGAGAAAAGAGATACCGTATGCGTAAAGAAACGGTAAAAATGGGCTGAAATATCTGACCCCTCCCCATCCGTACATCTTCGAAGCATAGGCACAGGCAACAAAAGTGAGTGCAAAAGAGATAGTGATAAACCCGTTGTAGAAGCGTTGTCTACTGAATGCTGCAATGACACAGTACAGCATGGGAATAATATTGAGACCGTGTTCCTGAGAGCTGAGGACGCCAAAAAAAGTCAGCACTCCCTGCCGTATTGATGTAAAGAAATACCGGACGCCATGCATCCCGATGAATTCCTTAAGCGTGTAGGTCGCGGGGTCGGTCTGTGTCGTGCGAAGCAATCCTCCTGATCCGGCAAAATGGAAAGGATTGCCAAAATGTAAATATGTGCGGATCAGCCAGGGCGAGATCACAATAAAAACGATCATTAAAGAAATTAACAGGTAGTAAAGCCGTATCCTTTTTTTTCTCCAGAGAATTAAGGCGTAAATCACAAGCGAAGGCACAAAAATGATTCCATTAGGTCTCACCAGGTAAAGAATGCCCATGAGAATTCCAGTCAGGATCCACCACTTCAGTTTTCCCGGATCAACTTTTACTGATACCAAAACTATAGAGGCAAGAATAACTCCAAAAAGCCCTTCTGTGTATACTTCTGAATTCCACATCAGCTGCAGAAGAGAGAATGTTGTCAGGAAATAAACTGTCAGTCCGGTTGCTCTTCCATACCTGCACCGCACTGTATAATAAATAAGTAAACCGAAGAGAAGGAAGATTGAAGCAATGACCTGGAGAGCGACAGTATATGAGATACCAAAAACGGAGAAGGCAGAGGCAATTATCAAAGTGAGCGCTGGATACCGGAAATCATCAGGCCGGGGGACAGCGTAGGGTTTTAAAAAAGGGTATTCAAGCCATCTGGTGGCAAATCCGTTTCCGCGTGCCACTTCAGATGCTACCGACATCCAGGAGCCTTCGTCACCATAAGGGATGATCTTCTGATCTATTCTTTCTCTGAGCAGATGAATTCCGGCTAAGAAGATGGCTGCAAGGAGAAGAATCTCAAGGATATGTGATGTTCTGGTTCTGATTCTGTTGTTATCGCCGCTCATACTGAATTCCAATTGTAACATTATGTCGATACTTGTATGCACAGAAAAAAACGTGGCATTAAAGCTATATGGAATATATTATTATCACATCCGTGCAGACGGCATTGTGCAGCTCTAAACAGGTGAGAATTTGTAAAGGATTACATGGTACAGAGATTCCACAGCAGTGAATTTGAATCCATCGATGAACTTGCCGGATTGAAGGCCTCAGGAAAGAAATCGATAAGTGTGGTGATTCCTGCTCTTAATGAGGAAGCGACAATTGGCCCGATAGTAACCTATATAAAGCAGCACTTTATGGAAAAGTACGGGCTTGTGGATGAATTAGTTGTCATGGATGGAATGTCTGAGGATCAGACGGTTCAAAGGGCCACAGATGCGGGTGCCTGTGTCTATAACCATGAGAATGCCGGTCCTGCGGTTCCTCTTGGGGGTAAAGGCGTTTCGTTGTGGAAATCTCAATTTGTGACCAGTGGTGACATTGTGATTTTTATCGATTCGGATATTACCGATTTTGACCGGCGCTTTATCTGCGGGCTTGCCGGACCTCTTCTGCGACATGAGAATCTATTCTTTATAAAGGCTTTTTACAGAAGACCTCTGATTATGAGTTCCGGTATCTACGGAGATCAGGGAGGCAGGATAACCGAAATTCTGGTTCGTCCGCTCCTCAATGCTCTTATTTCTCCACTTGCAGGCCTCTATCAGCCGCTCTCAGGGGAATACGCCATAAGGAGGACACTTATGGAGGAACTTCCGTTCTGGTCCGGATACGGGGTGGAAATCGGGCTTCTTATGGATGTATTCTTTTCATATGGACTCTCCTGTATTGCACAGGTCGATATGGATATCCGCTGTCACCGGAACAGAAATGTCGAGGAACTCGGGAAAACCTCTTTTGCAATACTACAGGTCATCTTCTCAAAACTTAAGCGACAGGGTATAATTGATCTGAAAGAACTAAATCAGACGTTTCTTTCTGTTAATGAGGGCAGATTCGAAGAGTTCATTGGAAATGAAATAGAACTGCCAGCCAGAAAAACAATTTTTCAGAAAGTTTGCGATGGATAATCTCAACAACCTTTCCATTCCTCTGTTGTCGGGCCTGATCTTTATTCTGCTTGCAATTTTGATATTTCTGAAGGGATTCAGGATGCCGCCTGATTTTAATAAAAGAGAAAAGAAAAGAAGTTATCTTCGCAAGCGTTTGAAGATAACCGGAAATGGAAATCTGGTTTGGGATGAGGATGAGGAACAGGGTCAGGAAGATGAAGGGGATCAGGTAAGCTGAATAAAAACGTTTGCCTTCTCGAACTCATCTTCGATATTGTCAAAAAGAGTGGGAAGAGGAGCATTTTCCAGCCCGAGATTTTTCCAGACACTTTCAGTCACCATCGGAATTTTTGTATCCCCTCCATTGCCGTAATCCAGCGCTCTTACAAATATGTCGGCACAGTGTACTATAGCGGTAGTCATGTAATGATCGTGCGAAGTTGACGGATTGTGGTGATATTTGATCGCGTATTGAAGGCTTTTGGGCAGATTCCAGCGTTCTGCCAGCATTCCACCGATTTCCTCATGGGTTATGTTGAAAAGCTTCTTTTCACTTTCATAAAAAAGTAAACCCTGCTGTCTGCCGAGAGAGTATGCTTCTTTGAAATCTTCAGGAAGATACTGACAGAGAATTACTTTTCCCATATCATGGATAAGTCCGGCGATAAAGCATTCTTCCTTATCCTTGTTGCCCAGAAATTTTGCAATCGATTGTGAAGCCGCACCGCAGGCAATAGAGTGCATCCAGAACTGTTCAAAATTGAAATCGGCCACATCCGTTCTGCTTTTTCTCTTGAAAATGTCTAAAATTGATGCTGTCAGTACAATGTTTTTAACAGTTGAGAATCCAAGAATGACAATGGCATGGGTGATTGTGCTGATTCTCCCAGGAAACCCGTAGAAAGCAGAATTGACGAGCTTGAGAACTTTTGAAGCAAGCGCCTGATCAGTAGTTATAGCCTTTCCGATTTCCTCCGCGGAGGTTTTGGGGCTTTGAAGCAGGCGGGTGATCCGTTCGATTACTGTAGGTAAAGTAGGAATCGAGGAGATACCTTCAAGTGTCTTCTGCAGGTCTTTCAGTGCCACTGCTGATCCTATCTGCTCTTCTGAAGCCGGTATTGATAAACTGCGACAAATAGTTTTTTCATTATGGGATTATTGATTACGTTTGCGAATTTTTCCATTAACTGGTTTTTGAGGTCGTCCGGTGATACAGATACTGTATCTATTTTCTCCGGGGATTGTTCTTCCCCTTCAACATACACAAAAGAGATTCCCCAGTTTGTCAGCCTTCGTCCCAGAGCCGGTGACAGCTTTGTGCCCTTGGTGAGGAGTATGTTGCCGGAGGAGCCACATACTTCACGGGCGAGAACCATTTCATCCTTTATTTCACAAACGGGTGTTTTTTTCATGATATTTTACCGATTCTGTTTGTATTATACAAACTCTTTTCATAAGTATCAATCTATTTTATACCTGACTTATGCATCCGGGAAGGGACGAAGTGCAATTCTCCCTGATCCGGGTGCATAAGTCAGCTAATAGCGGTCAAATCGGCTTGACCCGGATAGTTACAATTAAAGATACTATAGACGTCTACAAAAAACCATGGACAAATTGATGCTCCTTTTTTATACTCTGATGTGATAAGGGCTTATATGCTGCCTGCCAATGCGGAATTATCATGATAAAAACCTGTATCGAAATTTTGATCTTTACTGTTTCCATATCTGCACAGAGCCTTATTGAGCAGATTGGCTGGAAAGGTGCAGATGCCGGTATTATTGCGGGGCTTATAATTACTCTGTTTTGTGGACTGGGATTTTTGCTTGGGTTTTATCTAAAATCACAGGCAAAGTTAAAAGCCGACCAGAAAGAACTGGATAGCAATCTCTTCAATCATTACTGTGAAAAAACTGAAATCAACGATGTGGAAATAGCCAGACTTCTGGAGTTGCTTAAAAATGAGATGTCTATACAGCCGCACATTATCTTTCAATCAATAACTCTCTTTGAGAGGTGTATCGATACCGAAGTTAAACGTCTATCCGGAAGCGGACTGACTCAGGAGCAGATTGACCAGGAGGATAGTCTGCTTTCAAGTATCCGAAAAAAGCTCGGGTATTCATATCTTCCGCTGGAACATCCGCTGGTATCCACCAGAAATCTTGAAATAGGGCTGAGACTTTCGGTTTTTGGAAAAGACAACCAGATCCCTGTTATCCATAAGGCAAGAGTAGTTCATAACAGTGAGTTTTTTTTCAGGATTCAGTATGATTCTGATTCCGAGGAATTTTCCAGGTTTGAACAGGGGCAGAGCCTGAAGCTGGGTTTTTCCAGGCAGAACGATGGGGTGTATGGGATTCCTGTTACTGTCTTGCGTATGGAGGACCTGTCCTCTGTTGACCTGTGCCATTCCCTGGATCTCAGGAGAAATCAGCTGAGGCAGTATGTAAGAGTGGATGTTAGTCTTCCGCTGAGGTTCAGGCTTGTTAAAACAGAAAATGAAGAAAACGAAGCCCTTTACTTAGGAAAACTTCTTAAAACCCAAATGTCGGATTTAAGCGGTGGCGGGTTGAGCTTTAATTACGAAAAGCCGATGGTTCCGGGGGACCTGATTTCCATGAGCTTTCAATTGTCAGATTCAGCTTTTGCCGGCATATCCGGAAAGGTACTCAGGGTCAGTATTAAGGAGGGTAAAACAGAAACATTTTACAGACACCATATTCAGTTTATAAACATTGAACAGAGAAACCGTGATAAAATCATCAAATATGTATTTGAGAAGCAGCGCCAGGCCAGTCAGTGGCGCTGAGAAGAGCCGGGGCGGGTATGAACTATAATTCTGTCAAGACTTCCTTTGAGAAGGGTGGTGTTACTTTCAGGATCATTATCGCCTGTGCAACCCTTATTCTTATTGGTGGCGCAATTTTTTTCATGCTGAGAAACTACCAGCAGAAGCAGCAGGTATATCACAGAAAAGCAATTTCCATAAGTGAATACGGCCTTTTGGAAGCTTTGCAAAAAATAGGAGACCAGCCGTCCTGGACCGAAGGAATTGATAAGACCCCCTATGAGGACGGGTGGTATGAGGTGGAAACGAGCCAATTTTTAAGTGCCGATACCATTTTTATGGTCATCAAATCCAAAGGATATTCAAAATCTGTTTCAGGCACAAAAGAGTGTGTTTTGAGACTGGATCTTTCCGGCGGCGATTCTACCTGGATAAGACACAGCATGCACTGAGATCTTCTCACAGGACACCCTTTTTAGAAATTGATATTCCCTTTTTCCTGAGTCTATACTATATAGTGGGCCATGCAAGTCTTTTAATTCATTTATATTGGGGTGTCTTGAAGGGGGCTCTTTTTTACCTTTTTTTTATTGACAAACATGGGATTGTTTGATAGATATTAAGATGTAAGTTGTTATAATACATTAGTTAGAACAGACAGTTAAATCAGTTTGTTAAGTGATCAAATATAGCGTGCTGATTTTTAAGGGCAATACTGGATGAATCTGCTCAGAAAATTAAAAAAAGAGAGTGCGACCGTTGGGCTGGACATCGGTCACCATTCCATCAAACTGGTGAAGCTGATGCATAGGAAAGACGGATTTGTTCTTGAGGCAACCGGTATTAAAGAACTTCCGCCGGGAGTTATAGAGGGTAGCGATATAAAGGAAAGAGATCAGCTTATTGAAGCGATAACAACGCTGGTCAATCAATGTGATCCCTCTATTATTGAAGTTGTAATCTCAATGTCCGGACACGGGATCATCTCCGATAAGTTCAATTTTAAAGTAGATCCCAATGAGAATGCCGAGGAGATGATTTTGTGGGAAGCCGGGCAGAGAAGCCCCTTTGATGTCGACGATATAACCCTTGATTACAAGATTTTGCACAGAAATCCGCAAACAAGCGAAATCGAAGTGCTTCTGGTCGCTGCAAAGAACCAGATAATGCAGAGCTATATAGATCTTCTGTATGATGCCGGTCTCAAGCCGGTAATAGTTGATGTTGATGCATTCGCAATAAACAACTGCTATTCGATGGAGTCGGAAGGACTTCAGCAAAACGGCACAACTGCTCTGGTAAATATCGGTCATGACCTGACCAATGTAACATTTGTTAAAAATGGAGTTTATCACTCAACCCGGGATATTTCAACCGCAGGGGATTTCTTCAACAAAACTCTCCAGCGCAGCATAGGGCTTACAAATGAAGAGGCGCTGCTTGCAATCAAGGGCCGTACCACCTCCAGCTTTGATACCGCAAAATTCAAGCAGGGCATAGAATATGCCGCCGAGGAGCTCTCGTCGGGGATAGACCTGGCGTTCTCTTATTTCAAGAGTTCCGAAAAGAGCGATTCCATTGAAAAAATTGTCCTTTCCGGAGGGGGGGCATATATACCGAATCTGGTGGAGTTTCTGGAGAAGCGCCATCAGGTCAAAGTACAGATTTCAAACCCCCTCAGTTTTCTTCAGTATGATCCAGGTCTCTTTGGTAATCTTCAGCCGGAGAGTATTGCTGCTCTTCTTACTGTAGCAGTTGGTCTTGCTTTAAGAAAAATCGAGGAATAATGATAGAGCGCATAGAAATAAATCTTCTGCCCGCCGAGTACAGGCTTCATAAGAAGTCCTTCAAGATCGGCCGTGAGGTAGCATACCCTCTGATAGCACTGGCAGTTTTGGGAATCGGGCTGGCTCTCTGGACCTTGACTCTTCAGAATTCAATAAGCGGGCTGCGGAATGAAGTCGCCGCACTGGACCAGGAGATAAAGCAGAACCGTCCGATACAGAATGAAATCAAGCGTCTCAGGGATGATAAAATAAGAATTGAAGAAAAAATAAGGGCCCTGGAGAGGATTAATGTAAATCGTGAAAAGTGGGTGCGTATGATGGAGGAGCTTTCGGGAAGAATACCAGACTACACCTGGCTTCTCTCTATAAAGGAAGAAAACAGCGCTCCTCCAGTGCTTTACATTGAAGGCCGAACATACTCTTTTCCTGAGGTCGCTAACTATATGACCAGCCTCAAGGAGAGCGATTATGTATTGAGCGTGGATCTTTCCAACATAGAACAGATTGACTCGAAACAGAAGCTTTACAGATTTTCAATTTCCTGTGCAATAAACCCCGATGCCAGACTTGAGGGCAGCGCACCATCTAATACACTTGCAGCCCGGGGAGAGATCAGATGAAAATCGACCTTAAAAATCCCCGCATCCGCATTCCGGCGCTGCTTATTCTTATAGGTATAGGCGCAACATATCTATGGGTCCAGCAGCTCTATTTGCCCAATAAGGAAATCATAGCCGGGCTGGAGGTTTCCCGCAATGCAAAGCAGGATACTCTGCGGACCGTTCTGGCATTGAAACCGCAGCTTAATACAATAAGAATGGAGATTTCCCTGGCACAGAGCAGGCTCGACTCGTTAAAATCCATATTTCCTGATCAGAAAGAGATCCCCAAACTTATCCGTGAGATCACCGGTGTAGCCAGGGCTTCCGGAATTACAACAACCAAATTCAATCCTCTTCCGGATATTGAACGGGAGTACTATGTTGAGAACCGGTATAATATCAGTGTAACCGGGGGTTATCACGAGCTGGCAGAATTTTTTGCATTTCTTGCCAATTTTCCGCTGATTATCAATTTGACATCTGTAAATATCGCGGCGAATCCTGATGCGGCAAATTCGAGTGCTAATCTGGAATACGAAACATCGGTCCCGAGCGTGGTTTCATCATTTGAAATGACAACGTTTTCTTCGAAGAAATAGATATGGCCAATATAACTGAAAAAACCGGATCTTTACTCTGTTGGCTGGTACTTCTGATGTGGACTGCTGCATCGGGTTACGTTCCGGTAATCACCGATATGACAGTCGCAGGCGGCTCAAGGGGAATCGCGATTTCGATTGCCTCTGATTCGCCAGTGGAGGCAACTGTTACAAAAAAGGACCGTTCCTCGGTAAAGATTACCCTGAGTAATTGCATATACGGCTTGAAATCCTATTCTTATGATTTTTTTGAGGCTGGTGCGCCTGTTAAAAGAATAAGTGTTGAGGAGGTTGAAGGTCATAGTGTTGAAGTGACACTTTCCCTTAATTCGGTTCTCGATGAAAAAATCAGAGTTCAACATAAAGGAAACCGCTGCCTGGCACTTTTAAGCGGCAATCCCGTTGACGAATTCAGATGGAATGCCTCAGAGCTTACAGAAAACAATCCTCAGACAGGTCTCTATAAGGCATCGGCAGGAAATTCCAGAGTTGCCGGCTTGAAAAATATCCGCTTTTTGCGGCGTGAAGCTGTTGGTGAGCTGTCATTTTTATTTGATAATGAAGTCACTGGAAAAATTAAAAGAGATGGAGATTCCATTGTCATCCTTTTCAGCGATGCCGTAAATGGTCTTGGCAAAGCCGCATTTTCACTGCCGGAAGGAAGTGTATACAAAAAAATTGATATCCGCGAAAAGAAAATTGGCGATTCAAACCTGCTGGGCGTGATTATCAAAACTGACCGTAAGTTCTCAGGCAGTTCACAGAGCATCGCTCACTGGAGCGGGGATGTCTTTACATTGTTTGCTTCTGCAGAGAACGACCGTAAAGTCTCACTCTGGACTTCATCCGGAGAGGCCCAATGGGAGTATGACTTTTACCGGATACCAGATTATGATGTTGATTTGAAGTCAATGGGTGAAAGGGCGCTCAGAGACGTTGAATCTCAGCAGGAAATCGGATCAACTTTTAATGTAAATGGAGAATCAGGGATTACTGCATCAGTTAAATCTCAGGACATGCATCCTTCAGCTTCTTCTTTGATACAAAAGACAGCAGAATCTTACCAGAAAAAGATACCAGAACCTCTGATTGTTATTGCCGAAAAGGTAAACTATCGTAATGCGCCCTCAACAGACGGGGAAGCTCTTGGACAGCTTTCTATCGGTGAGAATCTGAAGCTTGTTAAAAAAGAGAACGGATGGGTCTCATTCAGCAGCTTCGAAGCACAGGGTTGGGTACTGGGAAAATTTGTTGCCGACAGCAGCAAAGTCACTTCAGCCCAGTGGGAAAAAATCAAATTAAAGAGAGCCGTTACACAGACAGCGGTAAAGCAGGAAGAAAAAGTTGCGGCTGATAACCCGATTGATACAGTTGACTACAAAAACAGCGCTGAAACTATTGCTGATTCGGTGCCGGCTCCGCAAAGCCCTTCAAAACGGGTAATAAAATATAACCCTTTCGGCAGAGACCCGTTTGTTTCACTCAACAAGGATTCTATTTCATTAAAAGGACGTCCTTTTATTGAGAATCTGAGACTGGTCGGGATATTGTATGACAATACAGATAAAGTAATTCTTCTGGAAGACCGGCTCAACACTAAAAAACCATTCACGCTCAGGGAAGATGACCAGATTGAGCATGGAAGAGTTTTAAAGATCTACAAGGATAAGGTTGTGTTCCTGTTGACAGAGTACGGGATTTCCCGGTCTTATACCATGCGCCTTACCAGTAATTCACGGCAGGAAGCGGGGAATTGATGAAAATTGAAGTTATTGTCCCGATGTTGATTGTCATTGCGGTCTGCACAGGTCTCTCTCCGGCACAGCAAACAGGTGTGGCTCCCCCGGTGGTGACAAGAGACAAGATCATTGATTTCTTTGAAGTCCATGACGCTGATGTCAGATCGGTATTCAAACAACTCAGTGCTTACAGCGGCGTGGATATTGTAGTTAGTGAAGATGTAAAGGGAACTGTGTCGCTTACTGTTACCAATAAATCATGGGGCGAAATTCTTGGAATAATATGTAAAGTACACGACCTGGCCGCCGCCAATGAGAACTCCTATGTTTATATTATGAAAAACTCCGAATTTCTCAAGCGCCAGATCGATAATGCCACAGGGGTCCAAACCGCCCAGGACATCAGCCCTCTGAGGCGGGAACTGATAAAAGTCAATCATGTCCCGGCTAAAGAGATAGTAGCGTCGATTCAATCACTGCTTTCTGTGCGGGGAAAAGTAACTTTAATTGAACACAACAATTCTCTTATTATTTACGATACCCACGATAACATCATTCAGATAAAGAAAATGATTGTTGACCTGGACAGAGAAGCTTCGCAGGTGCAGATCTCATGCAAAATCATTGAGGTAAGCTCGGGCGCAATCCAGAGAATGGGTGTCCATTTCGGTTACAAAAGCGGATCATTTGAAGCCACTCATGTCCCGAATCCAGAGGCCGGGATAATCAGCGATGCTATAGAGAGGGTTACCTATGGTATAATCAGTCCCGAGAAATTCTCTGCCGCTCTGGAATATTTATTTACGGACAATAAAGGGGAAATAGTTGCCCAGCCTCAGATCACTACCCTTGACAATAAAGAGGCAAGGATATTCATGGGACAGCAGGTTCCTGTAAAGGTCCGTGACGAAGCTGGAAATACTGTCATACAGATGATCAACGCGGGAACAGCACTTGTCGTGAAACCGCACATCTCCGGTGAAGGGCGTATACTGCTTGAGCTGAGCCCCAAAAAAGAATCCTACACGATGCTTGAAGGGCAGCCCGTCATCAACGAACAGAGCGCTACAACCAATGTCGTTGTGTCAAACGGAGAAACTGTAGTCATTGCCGGCTTGACATCTAATGAAACACGCAAGGTGGAATCCGGCGTTCCGTTCCTTAAAGACATTCCCCTGATCGGTAACCTTTTTAAAAGATCAGAAAATAATGTTGATAAAAAAGACCTGATAATCTTCGTCACTCCTCATATTATTCAAAATGGAACCGGCCCGGCTCCTCTCCAGCAGCCTGCCACCATCCAGGATATTAAAGAAGAATAACACCGGACTCCCGGAAAATCCGATATTCCTCCGATGATCTATTTACAGACCGCCGGAGGCCTCTTTTTTTTTATCAGAATATTTATTGACACCCTCTGGCATATATTGTATACTCATTTCCTAAGTAGTAGCACCAGTTGTGGTGTAACCCATCGACACCTTGAAGGAGTTGTTTTAATGATTTCCACCATCAGGAAGCGTGACGGAAAGCTTGTTCCATACGATAACTATAAGATTGCCAATGCTATTTTTAAGGCCGCCGAATCTGTTGGAGGAAAAGATTTCGGGCAGGCACTTTCGCTGGCAAAAAGTGTGGAAGAAGCCCTGAACCGCAAGTTCCATCCTAATTCCATTCCTGCAGTTGAAGAAGTACAGGATCTGGTGGAAAAGGTTTTGATTGAACTGGGACACGCCAGGGTCGCAAAGGCTTTTATCATATATAGAGAACAGCACAGAAGACTTCGCAGCACCCGCGACCTGGTTTTGGATATAGCTAATACGATGGATGGGTACCTTAAGATGGAAGACTGGAGAGTTCATGAGAACTCCAATGTTAATTACTCGCTGGGCGGGCTTATTCTTCATAACAGCGGTGCCATTACCGCCAATTACTGGCTTGAAAACATTTATGGACACGATATTTCATCGGCGCACCGCAACGGTGATCTGCATATCCATGACCTCTGTATGTTCTCTGGTTATTGTGCCGGATGGTCTTTGAGGCAGCTGATCGCTGAAGGTCTGGGAAAGGTGAATGGAAAAATTTCATCACGGCCCCCCAAGCACCTTTCGACACTGATTCAGCAGATGGTGAATTTCCTTGGCGTACTTCAGAATGAATGGGCCGGAGCACAGGCATTCTCATCTTTTGATACCTATCTTGCCCCGTTTGTAAGAGTTGATAACCTCTCTTATGAGGATGTGAAACAGCAGATCCAGTCATTTGTATTTGGTGTAAATACTCCATCGAGGTGGGGATCTCAGGCACCTTTCACAAATATCACTTTTGACTGGGTGGTTCCTGAGGATCTTCGGGATCAGCCGGCAGTTGTAGGTGGAAAGCCTCTGGATGTCACTTATGGAGATTTCCAGAAAGAGATGGATATGATAAATAAAGCGTTCCTGGAAGTGCTCATTGAGGGTGATGCTGACGGACGCGGCTTTTCCTATCCGATCCCTACTTATAACCTGACAAGCAACTTTAACTGGGAGAGCGAGAACGCGACACTGCTCTTTAAAATGACCGGCAGGTACGGCACTCCCTATTTCCAGAACTTTATCAATTCAAAGCTTAATCCTTCCGATGTGCGTTCGATGTGCTGCAGACTTCAGCTGGATAAAAGGGAGCTTCGCAACAGAGGGGGAGGCCTTTTCGGGTCTGATGAATTTACCGGCTCTATCGGTGTAGTGACAATCAACCTGCCCAGAATCGGGTATCTCTCATCGACTAAGGATGACTATTACAGGCAGCTTGACCACTTTATGGATATTGCCCGTGATTCTCTGGAGATTAAGCGCAGAGTGATAACAAAGCTTATGGATCAGGGACTTTTCCCATATACACAGCGTTATCTGAGGCACTGGAACAACCACTTCTCTACTATAGGGCTGATCGGTATGAATGAGTCTACCCAGAATTTCATGGGTAAGGATATGACTTCGCCTGAAGCCCGCGGGTTTGCAATGGAAGTGCTTTCCTATATGCGCAACAGACTTGTAAGGTATCAGGAAGATACCGGGCACCTTTACAATCTTGAAGCAACTCCCGGAGAAGGCACATCGTACAGACTCGCCAAGGTTGACAGAGCGAAATTCTCACGCATGATCATCCCCGGTGGTGACAACCCTTATTATACAAATTCTACTCAACTTCCTGTGAATGCCACTGATGATCTTTTTGAAGCTCTTGATATGCAGAATGAGGTTCAAAAACAGTATACCGGCGGTACCGTGTTCCATGCTTTTATCGGTGAGTCTATTGATGATCCGGCGGTGGTAAGAAAACTGGTGCAGAAGATCGCAAGAAATTACGAACTGCCTTATTTCACAATTACACCAACGTTCTCTATCTGCAAGAATCACGGTTATCTCAAAGGAATGCAGTTCTCCTGTCCTAACTGCTCCGAGGAAACTGAAGTTTATTCAAGAATAGTGGGTTATTACAGGCCGGTTCAGAACTGGAACAATGGTAAAAAAGCCGAGTTCAATTCCCGCAAGATTTTTAAAGTAAATACAGCGCCGGCTCAGGCTGATCCGGTACCGGTTTCTGTTACTGCTGAAACGGAAGTGCAATGTCAGATGGCTCAGGTATAATTGGATGGCAGAAGTACTCTTTTATTGATTTCCCGGGTACTATAAGCACGGTTCTTTTTTTCGGGGGCTGCAATCTGCGTTGCCCCTATTGCCATAATCCTGATATTGTCCTCAACAGGCTTCCTCAAATTTCACTTTCTGAAATTACAGAGTATCTGTTAAAAAGAAAGGGCGCCATCGAGGGAGTAGTGTTCAGTGGTGGAGAACCCACTCTCCATTCATCTCTTCCGGAAATAATCTCAGGGATTCGTAATATAGGATACAAAGTAAAGATCGATACAAACGGGCTTAATCCTGACATGGTAAGCCTCTGCGGTCCCGATTACCTTGCCATGGATTTAAAAACCAGCTTTGAACGATATGCAGAACTGGGTTGCACATTACCTGATGCACAGAAGAGAATCGGACATACTCTCCAGATTGTAAAGGCGATGGGGGAGAATGCGGAAGTGAGGATCACGGTAGCACCGCATTTCACAGATCGTGACGCAATTGAAAAGATGGCAGAGGTGTTGCAAGGTGTAAATAAAGTTTTTCTGCAGCCGGTGCAGCTTCATATCCCTGTAATAGATCCAGAATTCGCCGGAAATCCTCAGCTTCCGGAGGGCTCGATCGAAAATTTTAGGAACGTGATTGGCAGGTTTGCCGGATCATGCATTATCAGGAGTGAAACAGCTTGATGTGCACAAATTCTAATATCTTTGGACAGGGAAATTAATTGTGTTTAAGGGGCTGAAACAGATCTTTAGCAGAAGTACAGGCCACAACCCGAATACCCCGTCGTACTGGGATAAGCTTTATCAAACTGAAATCTCTGGTAATGTTTTAAGAACTGATGACAAGCTATCAGAAATCATTGATTTATTCAACACAGCTCGAAGTATTCTCGATTTTGGAACTGGAACCGGGGCAAACGTTTACAAACTATCCAGGATGCTGAGTGGAAAACATTTTACACTGGTGGATCACAGTGAATCTGCAATAGAATTTGCCCGGAGAATGCTTCCGGTCGATGATAAAAATGCTTTTGAGTTTGCAACAAGGCTCAAGGATGTGGAGAATAGAAAATTTGATTTAATAATGCTGATAGAGGTTCTGGAACATATAAGAGACTACGAATCGCTGATTGAAAGTTTATGGCAGATGCTTGAACCGGATGGCATATTGCTGATTTCTGTGCCTGTAAAGGGCTGGCGTGACAGAAACAGGGAGCATATCAATAAGTTTACAATAGCCAGCATGTTTCATCTGCTGAGGTCCTACTCAAAATGGGTTCACATTTCCCCCCGGACCTATTCAAAACGCAGTAAAAGACTTTCAACCGCATACTTTTACATCCGGAAGTAATAGCGTAACGCCGAAATCACCCCAGAACCCTCTCCACAGCGTTGCCTTCAGTAAATGACCTGAACGAGTCAATATTCTTTTCTAAAAGCAATTCGATGAGTTCCGGATAAGCCTTTCCCACCATAGCAGGATCGTGCGCGTCGGAGCCGATTGTGACAGGGGCATTGAAGTGTTTGATAAGGTTCAGAAGAGTGTCGAAGGGATCAAAATCTTTAATCTGGCCGGACCTGGAGAAAATAAAACCATTGGCGTTAATCTCAATGCCGCGGTTGACTTCAGCTGCTGTTTGTACTGTATCTGAAAGATCTGAAACAATCTGCTCGTATTGTTCCGGCCATCTTATATATCTCCAGATAAAATCAGGATGGGCAAGAGAGTGGAAAAGGCCCGATCTGAGAGCTGCCTGAGCCAGACGGAAATATTCGCTGTAAATTTCGATACTGTTTGCAGCTGCATGATAATCCGAAAGATGTTTCCATCCGAACCTCGGGATGCAATGGATGGAGCCGATGCAGAAATCAAGCGTAAAAGCGTCGAGAAACGGCTGCAGCAGGTCCTCAGCGCCTTCAATGTAGTCAATCTCAAGCCCGATTTTTATCGAAATACGGCCGGCGAAAATTTCCCTGAGGTCGGATAATTCAGAGAAGTAGCGTACCAGTCCGCGTTCATCCATCCCCCAGTCCCAGTATCTTCTTCTCTGGGTACCGGTCAGATAATAGCGCCCCAGGTGATCAGAAAAGCCTATCTCCTGGATTCCCTTCTCGATGGCAGATTCGATATAGTGGATAATTTTTCCGTGTGCGTGGCCGCAGTAGGGTGTATGAACATGGTAGTCGGCTATCATTTTTCCCTTATACACTGAGATTGGCTGTTTTGTTAATGCCCAGAGGCAGCGCCCGTTTCAGGAGAGGATCGATATGATCAGCAATAAACTCCCTCACCTGATGAGGTGCTCTGCCTACAAACTCCGAGACGTCAAGAAGCTTTTCGAGATCCTGTTTTGAGAGCCCGAATGTGGGATCTGCGGTAATTCTGTCGAGAAGATCATTTGGTTTACCTTCCATTTTGACCTTCTTTGCCGATTCCATGGAGTGAACCCTGATCTGTTCATGAAGAAACTGACGATCTCCTCCGTTTTTTACCCCTGCCATGATGATATTCTCGGTTGCCATAAACGGCAGTTCTTCATTTATATGCTTTTCAATTACTTTTGGATAAACAACAAGCCCGTCGCTGACATTGATCGCGATCAGCAGACAGGCATCGGCAGCAAGAAAAGCCTCAGGGACAGAGAGTCGTTTATTTGCAGAGTCATCAAGAGTCCTTTCGAACCACTGTTCTGCGGCGGTCATGGCAGGAGACTGACAAAGTGAAATGATATATCTGCAAAGTGCGGTCATCCTTTCGGATCTCATCGGATTACGTTTGTATGCCATTGCCGATGAGCCGATCTGAGTCTTCTCAAATGGTTCTTCGATCTCTTTAAGGTTCTGCAGCAGTCTTATGTCGTTGGCCATCTTGTGAAGTGACTGCGCCAGCGAAGAGAGAAGGGATACTGCCAGGAAATCGATTTTCCGGGTGTAGGTTTGACCGCTTACCGGAACCACATTCTCAAATCCCATGTTTGCCGACACCTTTTTATCGAGTGCCTTCACCTTTTCATGATCACCTTCGAAAAGAGAAAGGAAACTTGCCTGGGTGCCTGTGGTTCCTTTTACTCCAAGAAACGGAAGCTTTGACAAAAACTGTTCGATGTTTTCAAAGTCGATCATCAGGTCGTACATCCAGAGGGCGGCCCTTTTGCCTACTGTAACCAGCTGAGCAGGCTGGAAGTGGGTAAACCCCAGGGTGGCGGTATCAGCATGCTCAAGTGCGAAATCCCTGAGTACCTGAAGAAGTCCGCTAAGGCGTGAGAGTATGAGCTTGAGCGCACTCCTGATCTGGATAATATCGGTATTGTCGCCCACATAGGCACTTGTGGCGCCAAGATGGATTATCGGTTTAGCCCTGGGGCAGCATGTGCCAAAAGTGTAAACGTGTGCCATGACATCGTGACGTGTTTTTGACTCATGGCTGCGTGCGAGATCAAAATCGATATCATCGGTATGGGCGCGCATTTCCCCGATCTGTTCATCTGTTATTGGGAGGCCAAGCTCCTTCTCTGCTTCAGCGAGTGCTACCCAGAGTTTTCTCCATGTAGAAAATTTATTCCGGGGAGAGAAGATAAAGGACATGTCCGCTGAGGCATATCTTTCCAGAAGCGGATTCTGATACTCATTCATTGATTCCTGGTACATCGGGCAACCTCTCTAAATCGGTGAATTTAATAAGAGAAAAATACACTCTGGCTCATTATATTATAGAAGTAAAGATGAATTCAGGGGAAAATCCTTGGATACGGGTTTTGTTAGAACCTATTTTCATTATCTTCATCATACACCTTGGAACATTCAAAAAGGGGGGAAAAATGCGATCCCGAATCTTACAGACTCTCAGTGTATGTGTACTGGCGGCATTTGTACAGGTGAATGCCCAATCTATCGAAAGCATAATGATGCAGGGGCAGCAGATGCTTCAGAATGGGGCCTATAGCCAGGCTGTGACCTCGTTTCGGCAGGTTATTCAGAGAGAACCGTCAAATTTTGAAGCCCAGTTTAATCTTGCATTTTCTTATCTGGGGTGGGGGAGAAACTCCAATGCGGTAGATGAGTTCAAGAAAGCGATGCGTCTTCAGCCAAGAAACAGCCAGGTATGGTCGAATCTGGCAATCGCTTACGAAAATATGGGGAAGAGCCAGGATGCGATGAACGCTCTTTATCAGGCGGTGCAGCTTGATCCTCAGAATATCACGGCCAGGCTGAATCTTGCCGCGATGTATGCCAACAACAATCAGCATTCCAAGGCTGCCGGGCAGTTTAAAGAGGTTATCACTCTTGACGGTACCAATGAGGAAGCGCTGACCAATCTTTCAAAGTGTCTCATTGCTCTGGGGAAAATCGATGAAGCCAAAGGCTACCTGAAACAGTCTCTTGGAGTTAACCCCAACAATGGTGATGCGCACTGGGAGCTTGGAAATTTGGCATGGAAAAAAGAAAACGACCTGGAAAAGGCGATTTCCGAGTACAAACTGGCAATTACTGTAGAACCCAGCGGGGCCCATTTCTATGAGAACTATGCTCTTGCTCTTGAGGAAAAGGGGGACAAAGCCGGGGCCATCGATGTTTTGAAGAAATCGCTGATTTACACCGATGATGCCTTAAGGAAAGAGAAGATCAATGAGAAAATCGATCGTCTGGAACACGGCGACAATGCTAATGTAAAGTCTTCCGATGAGGGGACAAAGCTGACTACAAAAAGCCAGATTGCTGATCTGAGAAAAGAGCTGGGTAAAGGGGAAAAATCCGATGCTCAGACTCAGCGTCTTGATACCAAGCCTGTGGATATCATGGGTGATCTCAATGATCTGGAGAAAGATGAAGGAAGCACGTTTGACCTTAAGAGTGAGGCTAAGAAAAGGGCTGTGAAATAGATTAACCCTTTTAGAAATCGTGTGAGTTTCCGGGGAGATCAATTGTGATGGTTGATCTCCCTCTTTTTTGGCGTTCAGCGTTCAGCGTTCAGAGGTTAAGAAGTTAAGAAGTTAAGAAGTCAGGGGTTGGGGGTCAGGCGGCAATTCGAAGAGAGAAAGAAACATGTATTGTTAAAGAGAACCTGCAGAGATATCTGAGAAGTTTTTTTCGTATCAGCTGTTTCTACTGTTTTTTCCTATCAAGGTTCTGATTCAATAATACGGTGCTTCTTGTTTTCCTCAAAAAAGTGGTATAATCTTTATACGATTTTTCTTGATTTCATTGTATCCATTTAGATACTTTGTTGTTAATCGGTGGGGACAAATCAACCCAAGATCGGATATTATACAAGCGCAGTATATACTATCAGAACCGGGAGAATGTAATGGTTGAAAAAGTATCGGATTTTGACGTTTCTGAATATTTGGACGATGAGAAATCAATCGCAGCCTACTTGAGTGCTGTTGTTGAAGAAAATGACACCAAATTATTGTTAGCAGCAATTGGGGATATTGCAAAAGCCCGTGGAATGGCAAAAATAGCATCAGATTCCGGTTTAGGAAGAGAAAGTTTATATAAAGCTTTAAACCCAGAAGCCAAACCCAGATTTGATACAATCTTAAAAGTGTTAATTTCTCTTGGAGTAAAGATTAGGTTTAATGCAATTACCGAAGAGGAAAAGAAAACTAATGATAAAAAGGCAAGTACAGTCAAAAAGAGTATTCAAAAAAGAAAATCGCACCTGAGTGATCGCCCAATTGACCGAAGACACGCTAATGAAAAAGCACGTCCTGTGCGGAATAAGATTACGCCAAGGAAAAAGAACAGGACGGCGGCGGAACAGGAGCATAACCGGATTTACTGACGCACAACAGGCCAGGGTTGACGTGAGTACACGTCAACCGTTGGCCGGAACATTGTGCGTCATGCAGGACAGCATCACATACAGGCTTAAACCGTGGATAAAAAAATAACATATATGGACTCAGATTTATTTACATTTCCAATTGGTTATCATAGTTTTCATAAAAAGCAATTATATAATTTTCAGCTTAACCGATGGCACTCATTAGGTTATTTATCGTATGATGACTTGAAAACAGCAGGAGAAAAAATCCGAAAATTCGATGACTGGAAACCTGTACTGTTGGAGCAGGCAGATAACAAACTGGATACTGGAAAATACATTGAAGCCGCATTTTTTTATCGTGCAGCAGAATTTTACACTCTAAACGGACAGGAAGATAAAGAATCGCTTTATGATAAGTTTATAGATTTGTTTTATTCAAATGTGCCATTAGAGGGAGTACATGTAGAAAAAGTGCCTTATAAAGAATCATTCCTTCATGTTTTGAAAATGCCAAATAAGACAGAGATTAAAAAAGGAACTGTTCTTATTCACATTGGTTTTGATTCCTTTATTGAGGAATTTTATTCGATAGCATGGTTTTTTACAACTCAAGGGTATGATGTAATAGCATTTGACGGACCAGGACAAGGGAAATCTGTCAAGAAATATAATGTTCCATTTGATTTTGAATGGGAAAAACCAGTAAAGACAATTTTGGATTATTACAAAATTTCAGAAGCCGCCTTGCTGGGAATATCACTTGGCGGTTGGTTGTGTTTAAGGGCTGCAGCTTTTGAACCCCGAATAAAATGGGTAATTTCCTCTGGCGGAGCATACGATTATTACAAAATTCCGCCTGCAATAGCCCGATGGATGATGGATTTCTTCAAAAAGTATATGAGAGAAGGGTCGAATAAAATTGCTTTGAAAGGAATTGAAAATGGAGGTATGGAGGCATGGAGAAATAGCAATATCATGTATATTACTAAAATTGACATTCCAATGGATGCCTTTGAATACGCATGGCAGATGAATAGTAAAAATTTACATGCTGATAAAATTACGCAGGACGTAATGGTGATTACGGGAAAGGATGACCATTTTATTCCGTTTAAATTACATGCACCATTGATTAAATCATTGATTAATGCTAAATCCGTAACAGACATCGTATTTACTAAAACAGATCATGCAAGTAATCATTGCTCTATTGGAAATATTAAACTGAGCCTTGATAGAATGATAAGTTGGCTTGATAAAAAAATTGAAAAATAATGCACGAACGCCAAAAGCCAAAATGCCTGTCGCAGGCGGCAACACTGGCTCTTCGGCCGTTTTGCCCTCGTTGGCTGCAATACTCGGCCCGAAGACAAAAGACAAATCCCGCGCTAAAATAAAAGGCAGAAAGTCATGAAAGCAAATTTAAAACAGAGTAAGTTTCCAGAGAAAATGGATAGAAAAACAGCAGTTTTAAGTACATTTGAAAAGCATGAACAACAAGACATATTGGATATGGCTAAGATGCCCTATGAAGAAAGATCACAACTGATTACTTTTTTAAGAGAGGCTCAATATGGCACAAAAGCCACTACCGGAAGACTTCCGAGATTTTATAGAATCGTTAAACTCAAATGAAGTTGAATACATTTTAATTGGTGGTTGGGCCGTAGGACTTCATGGGAATCCAAGGCCGTCCATGGCGGGCGAAGAGATGGAAATAATTGAGGAATTAAAATGAATAAAAAAGACTTATCAGAAAGAGACATCATCACTCAATTTATAATGCCAGCTATTAAGAAGGCCGGCTGGAATATTGAAAAACAGGTTCGTGAAGAGGTCTATTTTACTGATGGTCGAATTTATGTAAAAGGCAACAAAACGGCTCGTGGTGAAAGAAAGTTTGCAGATATTATTCTTTATCATAAACCCAACATTCCTATTGCCATTATAGAAGCCAAGGATAACAAGCACACAGTAGGTGCTGGTTTACAGCAGGGTCTTGGTTATGCAGAAATTCTTGATATTCCAGTTGTATTCAGCTCTAACGGTGACAGCTTTTTAGAACATGACCGTTCCGGCTCTTCAGCAAAAATTGAAAGAAACCTTGATTTGGATAGTTTCCCCTCTCCTCAGGAACTTTGGGAGAAATACAAGCGCTTTAAAGGTATTGCAAATAAAGAACAGGAAGAGATTTCATCCTTTGATTATTTTTTTGATGGCTCTGGGAGAAAGCCAAGATATTATCAACAAATAGCAATCAATAGAACGGTTGAAGCCATTGCAAAAGGCCAAGACCGGATATTACTTGTAATGGCAACTGGCACAGGTAAAACCTATACGGCTTTTCAGATCATATATCGACTCTGGAAAAGTGGAACCAAGAAGCGAATCCTGTTTCTTGCAGACAGAAACGCTCTCATTGACCAGACCAAACGAGGCGACTTCAAACACTTTAAAGATAAAATGACGGTTATCCGCAAGAAGGTAATCGATAAAGCTTTTGAAATTTATCTGGCTCTTTATCAAGGTTTAACCAACTATGATGAAGATACCGATGCCTATAAACAATTTAGCCCTGATTTCTTTGATTTGATTGTTATTGATGAGTGTCATAGAGGAAGTGCCGCAGAAGACAGTGCATGGCATAGCATTCTGGATTATTTTTCTTCTGCTACTCATATTGGTTTAACCGCTACACCAAAAGAAACAAACGAAGTCTCGAATATCGAATACTTTGGCGATCCGCTTTATACCTATTCATTAAAGCAGGGAATTAATGACGGCTTTCTTGCCCCCTATAAGGTTTTACGAATTGGTTTAAATGTTGACCTTGAAGGTTGGCGACCTGATGTAACAACTCTTGATAAGGATGGCAATCCAGTTGAAGACCGCATTTACAATACAATAGATTATGACAGAAACTTAGTTATTGACGAGCGGACAAAACAAGTCGCCGGCAGGGTTGCTGAATTTCTTAGAAAAACGAACCCATTAGATAAGACAATTGTTTTTTGCATCGATATAGAGCACGCAGAGCGAATGCGTCAGGCACTTGTAAATGCCTCGCCCGAAGAAGCACAGAAATCCAGCAAATATGTAATGCGAATTACCGGCGATGAGCAAACCGGAAAAAGAGAACTCGATAATTTTATCAATCCGGAAGAAACCTATCCGGTAATTGCCACGACTTCTAAACTGATGACAACCGGAGTTGACGCCCAGACCTGTAAACTGATTGTTCTGGATTCCAATATTGGCTCAATGACAGAATTCAAACAGATTATCGGTCGT
>Ga0123335_1001477_pt1 | contig 38062 bp, 34 predicted proteins | sample BiotimSIPDNA_2_FD_89707 | JGI IMG/M metagenome (GOLD analysis project Ga0123335, IMG submission 89707) | Anaerobic biogas reactor microbial communites from Washington, USA - Biogas_R2 time_0 SIP DNA | ecosystem: Engineered > Bioreactor > Anaerobic > Unclassified | place: Washington, USA... | reverse complement strand
GAGCGCCTTTACAGTATTCCCGGATCTGTTCCCAATCCCATCAATATGCCAAACTATTGCTATTTCCGGGATCGCTGCGACCGAGCATTTGACAAATGCGTCGGGAAATATCCGCCATACTTTAGTGTATCCCCTACCCACAGCGTAGCCTGTTACTTGTATGAGGACCAACAGCATGCAAAATGAAAAGGCTCCCGAAAGGAATGAGAAGAAGCACGTGTCAACGGATAATATTCTGGAAGTAAAGGACCTCAAAAAGTATTTCCCCATCAAAGCCGGACTCCTGGGCCGCCTTGTAGGCCAGGTGAAAGCCGTTGATGGCATATCCTTCTCCATCAAACGAGGCACTACCATGGGTCTCGTTGGCGAGTCCGGGTGCGGAAAAACGACGGTTGGAAAAACCATCCTGCGTCTTAACGACAAGACCTCAGGTGATGTCCTGTTCAACGGTGAGGAAATCTTTGAACTAAGCAATAGGGAGCTTCGTGCAAAGAGACCCCAAATTCAAATCATTTTCCAGGATCCCTATTCCAGTTTGTCCCCCCGTATGCCTGTGGGTGAGATTATCGGGGAAGCGGTAAAAGAGCATAACATTGTTCCGGATGATAAGTTTGATGATTATATCACCCGTATCATGGAGTCCTGCGGATTGCAAGCCTACCATAAGGACCGCTATCCGCATGAATTTTCGGGTGGCCAACGCCAGCGCATCTGCATCGCGCGTGCTATCGCGCTTAATCCTGACTTCATCGTCTGCGATGAGCCGGTTTCCGCTCTGGATGTTTCCATTCAGGCACAGATCATAAATCTGCTTGCGGATCTGCAGAAGGAGTTCGGACTGGCGTACCTGTTCATTTCCCATGACTTGTCCGTGGTGGAGCATATCTCTGATACCATTGGCGTGATGTACCTTGGAAGTATGGTGGAATACGGAAAAACTGAAGACATTTTTGAGAACCCGCTGCATCCCTACACCAAGGCCTTGTTCAGCGCAATACCTACGCCTGACCCTACTGTAAAGATGGACCGGATTATTCTGGAAGGCAGCATCCCTTCACCCGCTAATCCGCCCCTGGGCTGCAAATTCCATACTCGCTGTGCTCACCGCATGGAGATCTGCGAAACCGAAGTGCCCAAAGCTTTCGACTTCGACGGCCATGTGGTGGCCTGTCACCTCTACAATAAGGAGAAAGACCGATGAAGACCCCTTTCGTTGATGATGGACGTGTCGTTGCCCCGATGAATGTGGAAGGCATGCCCTGGTACAACAAAGCAGCCCCGCAAAGGGATCAGGGGAGCGCGCAACTGGATAAGCGCCAGTTCCGATATGCCCTGTTGGGTGCCATGGGAGCAGCGCTGACGGTTGCAGGCGTACTTTCTGCCGCCATCGTTCTGTTTGTGATTTTCAGTACTAAAGTCTGGTTGAGGTAAAGCCTGCCGCATGCCCAGTTTTAAACGCCATTTGGTCAGATGTCCCCATTGCGGAAAAGATGTACTGGACCATATGCAAGAATGCCCTTTTTGCCAAGGCGGTCTTACGCCACTGACAAAAGAACCCTGGCCTGAAGAGAAAGTACGCAGAATCAGAAAATATCTCAACATTATTGGCTTTATTGTGGTTGCTGTACTGCTTCTTTTCCGCTTTCTGCGATAGCAGGCTGGTGTGATTGCATTATTCATTCCCTTAACCTGTGATATATATTGACTGCGCGCCATCTTGCGCGCGTTTGCTTTTTTGAAATAACGCGTCAAAGTGGTTTCGTTTTCAGTGCCTCAACCAGGACAGCAGCAGGCTTTGCTTATCAAATGGAAGATATCTTCTGAACAGTCAAGGAAATTACATGTTACCCAATGACACCAAATGTGTGCGAAGTTTGAACCCGTAAGCATTATTCGACAGGGAATAAAAAAGACATCAACGAACCGAAAGCAAATCGAAGGCCGCTCAAAACTCATACAAAGGTTCCTCTCCCTTTGAAAAGTGGGCGAGCTATAGTGCTTTTTTCCAACTTGCACCAAGATTTGCAGGCGCTTGGCTCTATGGTATAATTCAATCATATCATTGCGAGGAGGAATTTCGTCTTGTTAGAATTGACTAAAGGCATATATTCCGTGGGGGTTCAAAACCCCGGCTTACGTGTTTTTGATATCATCATGAAAACACCTCACGGCACCAGTTATAACGCATATCTGGTAAAGGGTGAAGAGAAGACCGCCTTGGTAGATACCTCCAAGGAGGGATTTCTGGACGAATATCTGAACAACATCAACCGGATCATGCCTTTTGCACAGATTGATTACCTGATAATCAACCATACAGAACCAGATCATGCAGGCGTTATTCCACAGTTGATCAACCTGAACCCCAACCTGGAGGTAATCGGTTCCACTTCGGCCATCACCTTCATAGGACAGATTATCAACCAGCCCTTCAGCGGCAGGGCAGTCAAAAAAGGTGATTGTTTGGATTTGGGCGGGCGGACGCTCCGTTTTTACCCCATGCCCAACCTGCACTGGCCCGACACCATGTTTACCCATGACAGCCTGACAGGAGCGCTCTTCACCTGTGACTTCCTGGGAGCACATTTTTCCTGGAACAAACTGTTATACAGCAGCATGGACACCAAAGAAAAAGCGGAGTATGAAGAAGCCCTGCACAAATACTACCTGGACATCATGAGCCCCTTTGGGGAACCCTTTGTCACCAATGGCATAAAGGCAGCCCGGGAACTTCAGCCCACAGCCATTCTGACGGGCCATGGCGCGATTCTTGACGAAAACCTGGACCATTTCTATGGATTGTATGAAAAATGGGCGGTCAAAAAGCCGCGCGATGGAAAAACCGTGGCCATCCCCTATGTGAGTGCCTACGGCTATACCCGGAAACTGGCAAACACCATTGCCGAAACACTTGAGGAGCAGGGCATCACCGTCAAACTGGTGGAGGCCAGCGAGAACAAAGAAGAAGCGCTGGCTGCCATTGAGGATTCCGATGGAGTGCTCTTTGGCAGCCCCACCTTCATCGGCGATTTGCTTCAGCCCATTGGCGAACTGCTGAGTGCTGTTCATCCCTACCTGATGAAAAGTAAGCCGGCTGCGGCGTTTGGCTCTTTTGGCTGGAGCGGGGAGGCAGTGGGCTTCATTACCCAGAGGCTTGACCAGCTGAAAGCCAGGACCATGGAGGGCTTTCGCGCCAGGCTGAACCCAAGCGAAGAGGAACTGGCAGGCGCCCGTGAATTCGCCAGGAGTTTCGCCAAGATGCTTTAGGAAAGGGGAGGGGAACAGAATGGCAGCAACGCAGGAGTACCAATGCAGGCACATTTCGGCTCCTCAAATGCCTGGCTGGCAGAATGCCTGCTGGGAGAAAGCACCCCAGTGCTTTTTGGCGGACACCGTTACGGGCGGGACGCCGTTCTTGAGCACGGAGGTCCGGCTGTTCCGGGACGACGGGCAGCAAGCGCTGTTCGCGCGCTTTCTGGGGGAGGATGACGAGGTGCAGGCTACCTACCGCCTGCATAATGAATGCCTCTACCGCCAGGATGTGTTTGAGATCTTTATAGGACAAACAGAGAACCCGAGGGAATACCTGGAGATTGAGGTCAGCCCGTATGATCTGCATTTTGTTGCGGCCGTCATCAATGACGGCAAGGGTATCCAGCTTGATCTGGGTCATGAGATCCCAGGGTTTGAGACGCGCACCTGCTTGATGCGGCAGGATTTAAAGACGGCTTCCGTCTGGCGAATCCCTTATGGAATTTTTGGGAAACCGCCGTTTGCCGGCGGGTGCTTCTATTTCAACGCTTACCGTATCGACCACCACGGCATGCGTGGCCGCTCCCTCCAGGCGCTGAGTGCAACAGGGAAGCCGGACTTCCATGTGCCCAGGGCGTTCATTCCGCTGATATTCACACCGTGACGCCGCATACCGCTGCGATGGCCGCCCTGCGTGCCTCCATGGCGGAGCTGGTGTTAAAGAAAGGAATGCTCACCGGGATCACCGTCTGTTATGGGAACGCACAGCATTGCGCGAGCGAGTCCATCGGCATGGCCCGCGAAGTGTTAGTGGAATCCGGAGGGTTTGAGGAAGCACCGATTGCCATAGGCAAAGATTCACTCTATGATATTGCCTCTCTCACCAAGCTGTTCACGCTGGTGGCGGTACTTCAGCTTATCCACCGTGGCGAAATAGCATTTACTGATCCTGTTGGACGGTTGGATAAACGATTTCAAGCGTTGCGGGATTGTTCGCTGATTGACCTGATGAGCTATGAGGCGGTATTGAAAACACCTGAGCGGGTTGACGCGCAGGCAAGTGTGGAAGCAGCAAAACATCAAGTGTTTCAAACCTACCGCGCCCAGGAAGAGGGCTCAAGGCTTTACTCTGATATGAATGCCCTGGTGCTCAAGTACCTCGTGGAAACCGTGTCCGGCCAAGCCTTTCAAATCTATCTGCAAGACCGCATTCTGGCCCCTTTGGATATGCGGGAAACCTATGTCAAGGTGCCGCAGGAGAAAATGGGAAAGCTCCTGGACTACAATTATGAGCACCATATCATATGCGGTCGTTTTAACGTATTGGACAGGATTATTCCAGGATTGCCCCATGATCCCAAGGCGCGCAGGCTTGGAGAAAGCGGCGCGAACCTGCCCGGGCACGCGGGACTGTTTTCAACCGCGGGAGATATGTGCAAGCTCGCCATGGGGCTTCTCTCAGGGGCCCTGCTGCCGGCAGACATGGTCAACCTGATAGGCTGTAACCGCACTGGCAGGATGGGGGATGGGTATTATCGGCAGTACATGGGGCTGATCTGCTTTGCCAAATCCCCGGTACGCCGGTTGAGTGAGGTGCCGTCCTGGATGGGGGAGCGTGCCTTTGCTCTGTCCGGGTATACCGGGAACCACATCGCCATTGATCCGGATCTGGGTGTATTTGATTTGTTTTTGGGAAACCGGTGCCATAACCGCTTATCTTTGGTGGAACCTCCTGAGGCGGCGGCCTCCTTTGGGCTTTCTGATGATGGTTCAGGAGAAGTGCTGTGGCCCGACGGCAGGAGGGTGAAGTCCAGTTTTCAATATGTACATTACAAGGACGCCCTGCTGCACACCCCGGTCCATGACTGTTTGAAGGCAACGGGCTGGCTTGAAACGAAAGGAAATAGATGAAGGGTTTACTGGACAAGGCTAAAGCGCTTCAGGGTGAGATGAGCGCCTGGCGGGGGGCTTTTCACGCAAAGCCGGAACTGACGGGCCAGGAGGCAGGAACACATCGGATGATACGTGGGATTTTGGCTGAAATGGGTGTTCCGTTTCTTATTGCGGGGGAATGCATCACGGTAGCACAGATTGAAGGGGAATCGCCAGGAAAGTGTGTTGCCATCCGGGCGGACACTGATGCCCTGCCGGTGATTGAGGCTACAGGAGCTGCCTATGCTTCCCAAAGGCCTGGGGTAATGCATGCGTGCGGGCATGATGTCCACATGGCCATCGGTTTGGGTGCAGCACATCTGCTGTGGGGAATGCGGCAGTCCTTTTCCGGGAGGGCACGGGTCATCTTTCAGCCTGCTGAGGAAGGCGGCCACGGTGCACAGCGGGTTGCGGAGAGCGGCCTGGTGGATGAAACGGACCATTTTTTCGCCTTGCATGTCTGGCCACAGTTGCAGACCGGATACTTCCGTTTGTCTTCCGGCCCTGTTTGTGCCGCGACCGACCGGCTGATCATCGCGGTCGCCGGCCGAGGCGGCCACGGAGCTTATCCGGAGTTGAGCCATTCGGCATTGCTGGCTGCCGCAGAAACAGCGGTGGCATTGAAAAACCTGGTGCCTGATATGCCTGAGGAACGGCCAATGCATGTGATGAGCATGGGAGAGCTGTGCGCAGGCAGCTATTGGAATGTGATCCCCGGGGAAGCGCGGCTTGAGGGAAGCCTGCGGACGCTGGACTCCACACTGCGCAGAGAACTGCTTGCAAAAATTGGGGACATCGCACACGAAACAGCCATGAAGCATGGCTGTGAAGCCAGCCTAAAGGTGGATGCGGTGTGCGGAATCGTGTACAATGATGAGGAACTTGTGGCGCAAGTCAAGCCTGCCATTGAGGAGGCCTTGGGCACTCATGCGGAGGGTATCCAGGAGAGGGCATTTATCGGGGACGATTTTTCTGATTACAGAGCGCTTGGTACCTGCTGCTATGCGCATTTGGGCGTCAAGCATCCGGGTCAGGAAGAAGTCTTTTCGCTGCACCATCCCGGATTCAATCCGGATGATGCGGCTATGCCCACCGGATTGGCAGGCCTGTGCGCCAGTGTTTTTCAGTTATTGAGATTCAGCAGGAAGGATAACTAACGATGCAATATATTCCTTTTGGAAAAACCCGGAAAGAGGTTTCACGGCTTGGCTTTGGTACCATGCGCCTGCCAACGGCAAACAACGAAAAGGGCGAGAGCGTTATCAAGCGGGATGAGGCAATAAAAATGATTCGCCATGCCATAGACCATGGCGTCAACTATGTGGACACGGCCTATGGTTATCACCAGGGAGAAAGCGAAGTGGTAACAGGCCTGGCGCTGAAGGGTGGATATCGGGAGAGGGTGATGCTCACCACGAAGTTGCCCCAGTGGCTGGTGAAGGAAGCCCCGGACATGGACCGCTTACTGGATGAACAGCTGAAGAAGCTTGATGTTGATTTTCTGGACTTCTATCTGCTCCACGCCCTTGACCTGGCTGCCTTCCGCCGGCTTAAAAGCCTGGGCTATCAGGAATTTTTGAAGCGCGCACAGACAGATGGCCGTATCCGGCACACGGGATTCTCCTTTCATGACGGCAAAGATGCTTTTATTGAGATTATCGATGACTACCCCTGGGATATGGCGCAGATCCAGTTCAACTACCTGGATGATGAGGCCCAGGCCACCCTTGAGGGGCTGCAGTACGCTGGGAAGCGGGGCGTTCCTGTGGTCGTTATGGAGCCCCTGAGAGGCGGTGCCCTGGCCAATCCACCACCGGAGGTAAAGCACCTCATTGATGGCAACAAGCGGGGCTATTCTCCGGTGGAGTGGGCCTTCCGCTACTGCGGACAATATTCTGAAGTGGCCACTATCTTAAGCGGCATGTCTTCCATGGAACAAGTGGAGGATAATCTGCGCGTCTTTGAACACACATCCCCCGGGAACCTGGACCTGCAGGATCAGGCATTCGTGAAAACGCTCAAGGACGCCTACCTGAAAAGGCTCAAGGTGGCCTGCACTGCTTGCGGATATTGCCAACCTTGTCCTGAAGGAGTGCGGATTCCCGATATCTTTGAAATCTATAACGAGGCGTATATGCTGGACCGCCAGGAAAGCCTTGAACAGCGCTATGGAATCGTTGTCAAAGCGGAAGCAGATGCCTCCCACTGCGTTGCCTGCGGCCAATGTGAGGCTATCTGCCCACAGCAATTACCCATTATTGGCCTGATCAGGGATATCCATGGAGAAGCAACGACCCATGCCGGTTAACCTCTACGGCCTGGCCATCGCCCTGGGCGTTGCGGCAGCCATTTTTTACATGTCCCGCCAGGAGGCAGCCCAAAGCCTTCCACAGGATACCGCAATCGATGTGGCCCTCTATGCCGTGCCCCTGGCATTGGTAGTATCCAGGCTCTACTTTGTGGCCTTCACCTGGGAAGATTACAAAGACGACCTGTTCAAAATCCTTCGGATTTGGGAGGGTGGCGTTGCCATTTATGGCGGTATCATCGGCGGGGCTATTGGTGTTTATGCCCTTTCCAGGCGCAGGAAACTGCCCTTTCTGGCGCTGGCGGACCTGGTAGCGCCAGCCTTGCTCCTTGGGCAGGCGATTGGAAGATGGGGAAACTTTTTCAACCAGGAAGCTTACGGTTATATGGTTTCACAACCAGCGTTCCAGTTTTTTCCTGTAGCTGTCTATGCCGACGGATCGTGGCACATGGCCACATTTTTTTATGAATCCATATGGAACCTGGCGGGTTTCGTTTTTTTGCACCTGAATCGTAAGCGCTTTACAGGCAAAGGCCGGGGAATGCTCTTTGCCTGGTACTTAATATGGTATGGCCTTGGCCGCATGGTTATTGAGGGGCTCCGCACGGACAGCCTGATGTGGGGAAGCCTCAGGATTTCACAGGTAGTAAGCGTCGTACTTGTGCTTGCCGCTGGGGCCTGGGTGCTGTGGCGCCTTCGCCCGGGTAAAAGTTTTTTCGTGTTGCCCTCTATCGCTGCCCTGGCAGGAGTACTTGCCGCCAATAACACATCCGCATGGGCCATCCATGTGATGTTTATCAGCCTGTTCGCTTTTTCCGGCACACTTTTACAGCCGTTCTGCACGAACAAGGCATGAAGTACCTTTCTCTTTATCGCCTGCTGATAAAAATGATGCCAGCGCCACATAGGGAGTACCAGTTGCTTTTAGGTGAGTCCAATGATGGGCTTGCTCGCCGCTTTGTTGACATTTTCCGCACCCATCGCTGCCGGGGTGCTGCCCTTGGGATATTCGGCACAGGAGGGCTTCATACCCACCTGGTGTATGGGGATGCAAGGAGAATGACGCCAGTTGCCGGGGATACCGTGTTCAGGACCGCTTCCGTGTCAAAGCTGGTAACATCTGCATTGGTAATGAAGCTTCACGAGGCGGGGAAAATCGGCCTGGATGATGACCTGGACAGGGTGCTTCCCTATTCTCTCAGGCATCCGGCAGCACCCGAATCACCCATCACCCTGCGCTTGCTTTTGACCCACACGGCAGGCATCAGGGATGGCAGGGCTTATGCAGCGGCGCTTGGCCTGGATATTCCGGCGGAGAAGTTGCTGAAGGAAGATAGCCATACAGGCCACAAGCCGGGCGGGGGCTGTGAATATTCCAATTTTGGCGTGGGCCTTGTGGCTTGCGCGCTGGAAGCATCACTGGGTCTGGCTTATGAGGATCTGGCACAGGAATGGTTGTTCCGGCCTTTAGGGATGAAGGCCAGTTTCTACCCCCACCGTATAAAGGGGACAATGGCGGATGCCCGGCGCGTATTCCCTCCCCAGGCTAAGCCGGCCTTTGATGGAAACACGAAGCAACATACTGTCAAAGTGGGTTGGGACCGGCCCGATCCCCAGACGCACTATAGCCTTTCCCAGGGTAACTGCTGCATGGACACGGAAAGTGCTGCCCGGTTAGGCCGGGCGCTGCTGCAGCCTGGGTTCCTGAGTATGCAGAGCCTTGAGGCCATGCGTGCGCCAATGGCAAGCCCAATAGGTCGCGATCCGGCCTTAAGCCAGGGGATTGGCACTTTCCTTCTGAATGACCCTGGCGTCTGTCGGCATACCCTTTTTGGACACCAGGGGATCGCCTATGGCGCAGTGCATATGATCTTCATGGAACCCAAGACAGGTGAAGGGCTGGTCAGTTTCACGTCGGGCGCTTCCGTGGCCCGCCAGTACATAATGGCGGACATCAACCGCGATTTGATCGCTGCATGGCAGGAGAAAACATGACTGATACGGTAACAGACATTTATAAGCGGACCGGCTGCCGGCTGATACATCTGCTTAGCGGGGATCGGATGATGGTGCCTCTGTTGGTGTTCAAACGCGTCCCGTTGAAGGTGGGACAGGCAATGGATATCGGGGCTTACCGTGAAAAAATCAAGCCGATTGAGGCGGGGTTGGCGCTGGAGCAAGCCAGCCGGATGCTTATGTCACGGGACCACACAAAAGCAGAAATCCGCGGGAAGCTGCTTGAAATGGGTTACACTGAGGAAGCTGTGGACAGGACGATCGAAAAACTCATCCAGGCACGGCTGGTGGATGATGGGCGGTATCTGGCGAACTTTATCAACCGGAAAGTAAAACAAGTCGGCATAGGGCGTATCCGCCGGGAACTGATGCAAAAGGGAATTCCGATGGAGGATATCACAAATGCCCTTGAGCAGATTGACACGGGCACACAGTTGGAAGCTGCCGTCAAGCATGCCAAAAAAGCCCTGTCAAAAGAAATGGAGGACCGCCGGCATCAAGAACAGCTTGCCTTTGCAGCCTTGGCTAGGAAGGGCTATTCACCTGATACTATCAGAAACGCCTTGCATATAGCACGCGTTGCCCTTGAGGAGCAGGAGGCGGACGGCTTCCCCAGCTAAAGCCAGGCCTGCCACGGGCGGCACGAAAGGCAACGAGCCAGGGGGCGGCCTTTGCATACCGGGGTTTGTTTTTCGCGGCATTGGCTCTTCTTCTGAGTATAGAACCCTCAGGCGTTTAATGCCATGCTCCCTGCAGGCTTTTCGCATGCGCCGAGCCAGGGGACAGGATTTGGTCTCATAGATATCCGCGAAGCGAAAGCGCAGTGGGTCTTGCCGGAAGCCGGCGCCCATTGCGCTTAAAAAGATGAAATCCGCTATTTGCGCTTTTTGGGTTAAGAGCAGCTTTGCTGCAAGTGTGTCCATACAGTCAATCACTGCGCTGCAATTGTCCAGCGGCACCATGTCTTGCGTTTCTGGGCCATATAAGACCGGATACGCGTCAATTTTCAAATCCGGATTAATATCAAGCAGCCTTGTCCGCAAAGCTTCTGTTTTCAGCATCCCAAGGGTTGAGTGCAGGGCTATGACCTGCCGGTTCAGGTTGGAGGGCTGTATATGGTCAAAATCGACCAGAATCAGATGCCCAACGCCGCAGCGGGCCAGGGCTTCGGCGCAACTGCCTCCAACACCCCCAATACCAAAAACCGCCATGGTGCAGTTTTGAAGCATGCGGACGCTCTCTTTCCCCAGCAGCGCCTCTGTTCTTGAAAACGGGCTGTCATGTGGATCAGCTGACATAAGCCCTCCTAAGCCGCCACCGTGGCAGTAAGCAAGCTGATGGAATGGGCGTTCGCCTCTTTCAGCGCCCGGGCACAATCCTGCGCTGTAGCGCCAGTGGTCCGGACATCATCAATCAGCAGAAGTTTTTTGCCAGACACATTGGCTACAGTGCGGTATTTATGCCGGGCATTCACAAACCGTTCCTCATGCCCGAGGCTTGACTGGCGCCGGGTTTTCGAGGTTTTTTCAAGGGCCAAGAGCAACGGCAGTTCTGGCCTGTGGTGCTGCAGCATCCGGGCCAGCAATTCCGCCTGGTTGAATCCCCGCTCCCTTAGGTTATCCCGGTACAGGGGAACGGGAACCAAAAAATCGAAACCCTGGCCGGTGATGGCCTGGGCCATGGCCATGGCAAGGGGCGGGCCCGCTTCCTCAAAGGGGCCGAATTTCAGCCGAAGCACCAGCATCCGCGCCTCATCCCGGTATATGAATGGCGCGTAAGCCCTCTCAATGCCGGACAGCCCGCCCCGGGCACAAAACGAGCATGCCTTTTCCTGGTTTAGGAAGGAAAGGCACCTGGGGCAGCACAGATGACTGGTCTTCATCTCCAATAAAGCATCCCGGCAGCGTGGGCACAAGGATTGGCCCGCAACCAGGTGCCTGGGATCATTGCAGCACAGGCAGCGAGCCCGGGGAAAGAGAAGAGAAGAAAGATGCTTGCCTGGTCTCATGCACCCTCCCCGGCTTCCACCTGAAGCCAGTGGTTTAACAGGGAATACCGACGGTGCTCAAGGTTGTTGGTTACCATCATGCTGACCACCTGGGGACGCCCCACCAACACCACCAGCCTGCGTGCGCGGGTAACAGCGGTGTAAAGCAGGTTACGTGTGAGGAGCATTCTGGGACCCCCAATCACTGGAATGACCACGGCTGGAAACTCGCTGCCCTGGCTTTTGTGGACAGAAAGGCAGTAGGCAAGTTCCACCTCTTCAAGTTGGGGATATTCGTATTCTACCTGACGCAGGTCATCAAACTGTACGGTAACCGATTTATCTTCCTGGCTGATAGCTGCAACGAAGCCGATGTCTCCATTAAAAACGCCCATCCCCTTCTCGCCAACGGGGGTGGTCCAGGCAATCTGATAGTTGTTCTTAGTCTGGATGACTTTATCCCCCTGCCTCAATAATACATCGCCATACTGAATTTCCTGCTTGGCGGGATGGGGTGGATTCAGCGCTTTCTGTAGCATTTGATTCAGAGAGGAAACCCCACAGACGCCCTTTTTCGTCGGGGAGAGCACCTGAAGGGCCCGCGCCGAATCGGTTTCCTTCAGGTATCTTGGCAGGCGTGTGGTGCAAAGCAACACGACGCTGTTGGCGGCCGCAACGGCGTCCGGCTTGTTTTCAAAGAAAAAATCGCTTCCAGGGCTATTGGACACCGGGTCTTCTCCCCTGTTGATGCGATGGGCGTTCAAGACGATCATGGATTGCTCCGCCTGACGGAAAATCTCATTCAGCCGCGCCTGGGGGATGCGGGGACAGGAGAGGATATCCGCCAAAACATTGCCAGGTCCCACGCTGGGCAGTTGATCTGCGTCTCCCACCAAAACCAGCCGCGTGCCGGGCGCAATGGCACGAAGCAGGCTTCGCATCAGGAACACATCCACCATGGATACCTCATCCACTACCACGCAGTCACCGGGGAGTTGGTTCTCCTCATCCATAAGGAAGGCGCCATCTTCGCCGCCAAACTGGAGCAGCCGGTGAATAGTGCAGGCCTCCTGGCCGGTGGCTTCGCTCATCCGCTTGGCAGCCCGGCCGGTGGGGGCGGCCAGAAGCGTTTTGGTTTCTCCGCCCAGCACATGCAGCAAGCAGTTGATCAGCGTAGTCTTTCCAGTACCAGGGCCACCGGTAATGACGGATAAGCCGGAATTGACTGCCATACCGATGGCCATGCGCTGGGCTGGGCTAAAAAAAATGCCCTCCCGCTGCTCATAAGCATTGATCCTGTCATCGATCTGGGACTGGAACATCTGTTGGAAGTTCTCGGTAAGCATCATGAGCCGTCGGGCAATTTCCTGCTCGGCCTGCACATAACTGGTCAGGCTGACCTGGGGGCCGCCACCTGCCTCAAGGCGCTGCATCGCCCGGTTTTGGTACATCATATCAAGTTGGGGGAGCAGCAGATCCTCCCCAACCTGAAGGAGAGAGCTCGCCCTTGAAACCAACTCTTCTTCGGGCAGATATGTGTGGCCGCCGCTGCCGGCCGCCTCCACCAAAACATGCTTGATACCTGCGCGCAGGCGAAAAGCGCTGTCCTGTGTGATACCAAGGGATCTGGCGATACGGTCGGCGGTAAGAAAGCCAACACCATCGATATCGTCAATCAGCCGATAGGGATTTTCTGAAATAAAACGCTCCGCGTGCTCCCGGTAGAGTTTGTTGATCTTGTTTGACAGTGCGGGCGTAACACCATAGCGCTGCAAAAAAAGGAAGGTGCTGCGGCTTTGCTGCTGGGCCAGGAAGCTTTCGTGGATTTGCGCCATGCGCTTCTTGCCAATTTTCGGTACATCCTTAAGCCGTTCCGGATGCGCTGTAAGTACTTCCAAAGTATCCTGGCCAAATGCTTCCACAATCAGTTTGGCAGTGCTTGGCCCGACGCCACGGATAAGGCCGGAGCCCAAATAGTGTTCAATGGCATCAAGTGTCGTGGGACGTTCCACCCTAAAACCCATGGCTTTAAATTGCCGGCCGTACTGGGCATGCTGCATCCACTCGCCTTCCAGATGAAGGATTTCCCCATCAGATAATTCCGGGAGAACGCCCACCGCCGTCTGCAAATCGCCATCTACCCTAAGTGATATGACGCTGTATCCGTTTTCTTCATTGCGAAACAGGGTCCCGTTTACCGTGCCGTGCAGCGTTTCCATCCATTTCCTCCTTGGTGTGGTCCCATTATATCAGGGACAGGTGCCGACGTAAACGGAAGGGTATATGGCAGTCGTTGACAGGTCAAAGGGAATGCGGATAGAATAGGACAAAGCCGCACACTATCATAGGAGGAGTACATAGATGGATACACAGAAAGAATCCCTTCGGCTTCACAAGGAGTGGGGTGGGAAAATCGAGGTCAATACCCGCGTTCCGGTCAGGAATTCCCAGGACCTGTCATTGGCCTATACCCCCGGCGTGGCTGCCCCTTGCCTGGCCATTCAGGAGAATCCAGACTTGTCCTATGAGCTGACGCGCAGGCATAACCTGGTGGCCGTCATCACCGACGGCAGTGCCGTTTTGGGGTTGGGAGATATCGGCCCCGAGGCTGGCATGCCGGTGATGGAGGGAAAATGCTGCCTGTTCAAGGCTTTTGGGGATGTGGACGCTTTTCCGCTGTGCATCCGCTCCAAGGATGTGGATGAAATCATACGCACAGTGGCATTGCTGGCGGGATCATTTGGCGGCATCAACCTGGAGGATATCGCGGCTCCCCGCTGCTTTGAAATTGAGCAACGGCTTACAGAAATCTGCGATATCCCTATCTTTCATGATGACCAGCATGGTACGGCTATTGTAGCGGGCGCGGCCCTCATCAACGCGCTTAAAGTGGTTGGGAAAGAAATCGGGGACCTGAAGATCGTCATATCAGGCGCCGGAGCCGCTGGTATCGCCATTGCCAGGCACCTGCTTCACATGGGTGCCGGCCCCCGGATGTATCTGACCAATCGCAAAGGAATCATCCGCGCAGGTCAGGAAGGCCTCTCTCCGGCCCAAGCGGAAATATGCGAGTTGACCAATCTGGAAAGGGCGGGCGGGAACCTAAAAGACGCCATGGCAGGCGCTGATGTGTTCCTGGGTGTTTCTGGCCCGGGGCTTGTCTCTGGGGACATGGTGAAGGCAATGGCCAAAGGCGCGATTCTCTTCCCCATGGCCAACCCGACTCCTGAAATATTCCCGGAGGAGGCATTGGCATCAGGTGCCAAGGTAGTTGGGACGGGCAGAAGCGACTTTGATAACCAAATCAACAACGTTTTGGCCTTTCCTGGCATTTTCCGCGGAGCGCTTGATGTGCGTGCCAGCCGCATCAATGAGCCGATGCATATGGCAGCAAGCCATGCCATTGCCTCCCTGGTGAGCCCGGAGGAATTGAGCCCTGGATACATCATCCCTCACGCCTTTGACAAGCGCGTAGGCCCCGCTGTGGCCAAGGCCGTCGCCCAGGCGGCCCGGGACAGCGGCGTGGCCAGGAAGTAAGCCGCCCTGCAAAAAAAACCCGCTGCCTTCAATGCGCAGCGGGTTTTTTTGATTGGTGTGTTCGCCTTATGGGGTTACTGGTGCGTCGGTTACGGGCGTTTCCACATCAGCATCGGTCACAGTCTCTGGCGCTTCAGTGATTTCCACGATCGGGGTGGGTGTGGGTGTGGGTTCCACTTCAGCCGGTGGCCTTGTAGCAAAGTAGATGGCAACAGCGGCCGCGATGACCAGCACCACAATAATCAGTGTCGTCCAAGTTTTTTTTGACATATCATATCCTCCAATCCTATCGGTTTGGAGCTGGTTGGCACATCGCCAATCCCGCTCTGATACTACTATACCACAAAAAGCATAAAACTAAAAGAATTCTCAGTAATTTGTTAACATTTTTCGCAAAACCCGGCCTTATTTCGCTTCGCCTCGGGGAGGACAAATTGACTTCATCCCCTATTGACATTCCACAAGCCCTATGCTAAATTATGCCTTGCGGTTACGCGGGAATGGCGGAATTGGCAGACGCGCTAGATTCAGGTTCTAGTGAACAATACGTTCATGCAGGTTCAAGTCCTGTTTCCCGCACCAAACGAAGGAGCGCTGTGATACAGCGCTCCTTCGTCCATTGCCAGGCCAATTACCTGATAAAAGCGGCGCCGGCCTCAAGGGCTGTGATGTTCAAAGCCACCAGGTGGGCCTTGGGACCGGTAAAAACAAGGGAAAGCATCTGAGCAATGGTACTCATTTGAAGGGCGCCTGTAGCCTTGATGTAGGCGCCCAGCATGACCATGTTGGCCACCTTGAAGTTCCCTAACCTGCCCGCTTCCTCCATGGAGGGGATGTAATAGGTTGTCACATCCTGGCGGATTACCTTCTGCTCCACCTGTGAGGCATTGACCAGAATGAGTCCCCCGGGCATAACACTGGGCTCAAATTTTACAAGCGAAGGTCCGTTCATGGCGATAAGCTCAGAGGGCTTGCTCACGACCGGGGAGCCGATAGGCTCATCTGAAATGACCACAGCGCAGTTGGCCGTTCCTCCTCGCATTTCCGGCCCGTAGGAGGGTACCCAGGAGACCTCATGCCCTTCCTTGAGGCCTGCTTCGGTGAGCGTTTTCCCCATGGACATGACGCCCTGCCCGCCAAAGCCAGCGATGATGATTTCCCTCGTCATGCCGTTACCTCCGTGTCCTTCACTATTCCCAATGGATAGTACTGGCTCATGGTTGATTTCACCCATTTGCCCGCTTCCACCGGGCTCATCCCCCAGTTGGTGGGACAGGTGGACAGCACCTCAATAAAGGTGAAACCAATGCCTTTCATCTGAAGCGTGAAGGCCTTCTTGATGGCTCTCTTGGCCTTGTTGAGGCTTGGAATGTCAGCCACACATACCCGTTCGGCATAGGCCATGCCATCCAAGGTGGAGAGCATCTCGGCCATGCGTACTGGCAGACCGTGGACATTCCTGTCCCGGCCGCTTTGTGAGGTGGTTGACTTCTGGCCCTCCAGGGTGGTGGGGGCCATCTGGCCTCCTGTCATGCCGTAAATGGCATTGTTGATAAAAATTGTGGTGAACCTCTCGCCCCGCATGGCAGCATGCACAATTTCTGCTGCACCGATGGAGGCCAGGTCGCCATCCCCCTGGTAGGTAAATACCGGGAGTTCCGGATGCGTTCGTTTAACACCTGTGGCGACCGCTGGCGCACGTCCGTGGGCAGCCTCGATAAAATCGCAGTTGATATAGTTTCCCGCCAGGACAGAACAGCCAACGGGACAAACGCCCACGGTGGTATCCAGCAGATCCAGTTCAGTGAGTACTTCAGCAATCAGTTTATGTACGATGCCATGATGGCAGCCCGGGCAGTAGTGGGTTTCCACATCCTGAAGGCCTGGGCTGCGCTTGTATACGATCTGACTCATGATTTCACCTCCTGCAGGAGTTGGCGTACCTTTTCGGATACCTGCTCGGTTTCTGGGATCATGCCGCCGGTGCGGCCATAAAAGGGTGTGGGCTTCAAACCGCAAACGGCCAGGCGTACATCCTCTATCATCTGTCCCAGAGACATCTCAACGGTGAGTACGCTTTTAACGGATGCCTGTTTAGCCAGTTCCCGTAATGCCTCATAGGGATAGGGCCACAGGCTGATGGGACGGAAGATGCCAACCTTGATGCCCTCCTGCTTCAGTTTCCTTGCCGCTGACTGGCAGATGCGGGCGGTGGTCCCGTAGGCCACGATGATAACTTCCGCATCATCGCATTCATGGGTTTCCCAGCGGACTTCTTCCGCGGTGATTAGTTGGTATTTGCCCATCAGCTGCTGATTGAATACCTCGTTTGCTGAGGACTGGAGGCGGAGGGAGGTGACAAAATGGGTATTTCCAGCCCCTTCGCGACCAAGGGCGGCCCAGTCCTTGGGTGGCAGCGCCTTTGGGGCGCGTTTATGCCAAACAATGGGTTCCATCATCTGCCCAATCATGCCGTCTGCCAGAATCATCACCGGGTTTCTGTAGGTATCCGCCAGGTCGAAGGCTTCAGCCACGAGGTCTGCCGCCTCCTGGATACCGGAGGGAGCCAGAACGATCATGCGGCCATCTCCATGGCCCGGTGACCGTGTGGCCTGGAAATAGTCAGCCTGGCCGGCCTGGATGGTGCCAAGACCCGGTCCGCCTCGCATCATGTTAACGATGACAGCGGGGAGTTCGGCGCCAATGAGGTAGCTGATACCCTCTTGTTTGAGGCTGATGCCTGGGGAAGAGGAAGAGGTCATGGCGCGCACACCGGCGGCAGCGGCACCATAGACCATGTTGATGGCGGCAATCTCGCTTTCTGCCTGGACAAATACGCCACCGGCTTCAGGCATCCGGACGCTCATGTATTCGGGAATCTCGTTTTGGGGCGTGATGGGGTATCCGAAATAAGCCCTGCAGCCCGCGCGTACAGCCGCCTCAGCAATCGCCTCGTTTCCTTTCCAGAGTTCTTTTTGCATATTATTTCTCCTCGTCCAGCCGTTCCACCGTGATTACGGAATCAGGGCAGATTTTGGCACAGTTGCCACAAGCGATACACTTTGACTGGTCCAAGATACCAGAAGGGTGGTAGCCCTTGATGTTCGTCACCTTTTCGTTCAGCCATAGAATTTCTTTTGGGCACACGCTTACGCACAGCCCACATCCCTTGCACCGGTCCAGGTTGAAAGTTACTTTTCCCCTCATGAATACCTCCTTGATGGATGCTTACTCCCAGGGACGCTTCATCAATAGCGTCAGCGGGAAGATCGGTTCCGGTAATTGGATGGCGGAAGCCAGGGATTCCTCAATGCCGTGAAATATCAGAGGCAGGCCGGACAGGCTGGATAGTTTTCTTGAATACTCTGCGCCCGCCATGATGATTCCGCTGGTAGTTTCCCCCAGCAGATGGGTATTGTTGATCAAAGCGGTCACAGGAAGCCTTGCCCGGGCCTCGGTCAGGCGCAGCTGCTCCAGAGCAGCCTGCGGGCTTTGTGCTCCCAGCCTGGTTTGATTGATGACATACCACACCGCTGGGCCAAGCCTCCGCAGTGCCTCAGAGAATGCGGCCAAAACAACCGATCCCTTATCTCCGCCAACATCCAGAACACCGGTTAAGGAATCGTCCTGAATCACTGAAAAAATTTCCGGCGAAACGGCTGGCAGGTCAGCGGCCCATGTGGCCCTGTCCGGTGCGATGAGCCTGATACCTGCCGCCTTAAAGATAACCTCTTTTTCCCGGGATCGGAAATAAGGGTTGACAATGTCCATGTCCGCAAGCGCGGTATGACGGCCAGTCCGCGCCAGCATCCCAGCCAGGTTCACCGCGACTTCTGTTTTTCCGCTGCCATAAGGCCCCAGAATGACGAAAACCCGTTGGGATGACATAAGATTGGCAAGGGTTTTACTCAATGGTATGTACTTCTTCCTGCCCGGTCATAAAGCGCCAGGCGCCTTCGGCCAGGGCAGCCAGTTCATCTTCCCCGGGATAGACGGCACAGCCGGCAATCCATGATACCTGCTCAGTAATGGGCGTTGTGATACGGGGATTGCAGGCCAGACCGCCCGTGAGAAGAATTTGCTCCACCTTTCCCATAAGAGGGATCGACAGAGCAGCGATCTGTTTGGCGATATTATAAACCATGGCGGCAAGTACCCGGGCAACCTCCGGCTCCGATTCCCCCCGATGGATCAGTGCAGGCACATCATTGGTCCCGAAATAGGACATGAGGCCGCCCCGGTAGTAAAGCGCTCTGTTCAGTGCCGCAGTGTCTCCACCGAATTCATTCAAAAGGCTGAAAATATTTTTGTGGGACAGGCTGCCCACGCGCTCGGGTGAAAACGGCCCTTCGCCGTCCACGCCGTTGCTGACATCAATGGCTTTTAAGCCCTGAACAGCACTTACGGAGATTCCACCCCCCATATGGGCCACAATGAATGAATGTCTGTATGGGTCAAGACCCTTGGAACGGCAGTAATGGCGAATCACGCGCTTGGCGTTAAGGGCGTGGAAGATGCTGGTACGTTCCACCCCTGCAAATCCGGAGATTCTTGCGGCATCGATCAACTCATCTGTGCAGGGTGCATCCACAAACACGGCGGGTATGCCGGAGGTTCGGCTCCAGGCGTAGCCTAACAACAGCCCGGCGTTACAGGCGTGCTCACCATATCGCCCGGACTCAGCGTCCTGTGCGACCTGAGCGTTAATTCGATAGATACCGCCTGGAATGGGGCGGATTAAACCGCCACGCAGTGCATAAACCATGAAATCATGAAGACCAAAACCTTGCTTCTCAAGCCAGTCCTCAATGACAGCCTTGCGGAAATCCCGCTGACCGAAAATACTATCAAAGCAAGCCAGGTCTTCCTTTTGATGCTGGAAGGTCTCAGTCGCCAGGGGAACCAAGTCTTCAAAAATTCCAGCTTTGGTTGAAGTGGAACCCAAGTTGACAACCAAAATTTTCATTATCGCCGCTCCGCGTGTTTACTCTGTCGGGTTTGCGCCCATAGCATACCGTGAGACGAAGCGGAATGCAAGGATATCCAATCCTGTATTCTTTTGCCCAACTGTATTGTAATGGTCTATAGACGGGAGTATAATCAACCAAATAACACAAACGGAGGAAAAACATGGGGCAATTCACGATTTTTGATTACATGCAGAAACACCAATATGAGCAGGTAGTTCATTTCTTTGACCGCAGCACGGGACTCAAAGGTATAACGGTGATTCACAACACAACCCTGGGACCGGCGCTTGGTGGCACGCGCATCTGGAACTACACCACAGAAGAGGAGGCACTTGTGGATTGCCTTCGTTTGGCCCGTGGCATGACCTACAAATCCGCAGCCGCGGGGCTAAACCTGGGCGGGGGAAAGACGGTACTGATCGGTGAGGCATCACAAGTGAAATCCGAGGCATACTTCCGGGCCCTTGGCCGCTTTGTTCAAAGCCTCAATGGAAGATACATCACGGCGGAGGATGTCAATACCTCAACCAAGGACATGAGCTATGTGGCGATGGAAACAGACCATGTGGTGGGCCTTGAGGGAAAAAGCGGCAATCCATCGCCGGTTACCGCAAAGGGCGTATTTCATGGAATCAGGGCGGCTCTTTTCAGGAAGTATGGCTCCGCGGAGATCCAGGGAAGATCTTTTGCTGTTCAGGGAGCGGGGCAGACGGGATATTTCCTCATCAACTACCTGTTGGAGGAAGGAGCCCAGGAGATATTCTTTACGGAGCTAAACCCCAGGCACATTGAGCGTATGCGGCTGGAGCATCCCCAGGTACGATTTGTGAACCCCGATGAAATTTTCAGCCAGGAAGTGGATGTGCTGGCACCTTGCGCTTTGGGCGGTGTGCTGAACGATGAAACCATTCCCAGGGTCAAAGCCCCTATCATCGCAGGAAGCGCGAACAATGTTCTCCTGGACGAGGAGGCGCATAGCAGGATGCTTACGGACCGGGGAATTCTCTATTGTCCGGACTTCGTTATAAACGCCGGAGGCATTATCAATGTCTACCATGAGCTGACCGGTTACAATAAGGACCGCGCCATGGCTGACGCTGCAAGGATCTATGACAGGCTGCTGGACATCTTCACTATTGCTGACCGGGAGAGTATATCCACCCACGCTGCTGCAAAAGTATTCGCCAAGCAGCGAATCCAGAATATCAAAAATCTGAGGGATAATTATATTCCCCGCTGAAATGCCGGTGTTTTTTCCTCTGCGTTTTGAAACGCCGCGCACAGGAGCATAAGTCCCAGTGCCAGCATTTGGCAGATGGCGCAGACCAGGTTAAGGGCGGATACCCCAAAGCAATCCACTACAAAACCCGCCAGCGGATTGGCGACAATGGCAGCCAGTGCGCCGCTCATGGTGACCAGCACCTGGGCGCGCACTTTTTCATGGGGTTTTACGATATCATTGACAAAGTAGACAGAGCTGATTCCATATAAGCCATAGCATAAGAGGCTGACTGAAGTCGCTGCCAGGACACCTCCCATATTGCTTGAAAAAAGGACGATCAACGCTTTCAGCAGATAGCTGGCGAATGATATCGAGAGAACAGCACGGGCGCGGAAACGCCGTACCAACAGGGGAGTGAGGAGCATGCCAGGCATTTCCATTCCTACCTGGATCAACAAGGCCAGGCCAAGTTCGGCCTTTCCGCCGCCGGCATTTGATATAATCCGGGGAAGGAACAACAAAGTGTTGCTCTGTCCCGCCTGCATGAATACGCTTGCCATCAGGAACAGCTGCAGCACCTTGCTGGCCCCAAGAAGCTGCCGGAAACTTGCCTTAAATGTCACGGCAGGGAGCAAAGGCTTGCTTTCAGCCATCTTGGACTCGTCATGTGGGTTTTGCATCTTCAGGGCAAAAAACAGAGCGATGGCAAGCATAAGGAAGCAAAGCAACATCAGGATTTCAGCGGAAAAACGTTCAAGCACCAGGCCCAGGAAGAACGCTGCAACAGCGTATAACAGGGCACTCATGCCCCGCGGCCATCCCAGGTTTACCGGGATGCCCAGATTGACAAATTGAATGATGAGCGCATTGTAAAGCCCTGGAATGGCGTTGATAAGGCCTCCCGCAACGCTGTATACAACAAACATAAGAAGGATGGGCAGTGGCATCAGGGCGAGCACGGCCACAAGCGCCAGTGCTCCCAGGTAGATGATGGCTGCCGTACGTTTTATGGGGATGTGGGGATGATTGTCAGAATACACGGAAACATATAGCTGGAAAACTATGGTAATTATAGAAATCAACGCTGAGGTGAGGCCGATCAAGGTGTCGCTGAAGCCATAATATCCAAGGTATATCGCCATGAACCCGGAGAATGTGCACACTGAGAGCCAATAGGTGGACTGAAGGCCGGCGTACATGGCCTCAATCCTGAATGTTTTTTGTCTTTCCGGCTGTGCCATCCCATCCTCCTGCGGCCAGGTCCAACAGGCCAAGGATATCTTACGGGTATTCCCGCGGATGTCAAGATTGGGCAGATAAAATCACATGATGGCGCAGAATATTCAGTCTTGTATAATTCTTGTTTTCGCGATATACTGGCCGTGAGAAAAGGGCATAACAGGAGGTAGTTATGATAATTGGCATCCCCAGGGAAATCATGCACGATGAAGATCGGGTAGCAGCCACGCCAGCCACCTGCGCAAAGTATGTACAGGACGGGCACAAAGTCTTGGTGGAAGCGGGCGCGGGAGAAGGCGCTTATTTTCACGATGAGCAATATGCGCAGGCGGGAGCAACTGTTGTTTCTGATGCGCTTGCTGTTTATCAAAGCGCGGAACTGATCTTAAAAGTGAAGGAGCCACAGTTCAATACGTCTCTGGGCAGGCACGAAGTGGACTTGATGCGGCCTGGCCAGTATCTGATCACATTCATTCATCCTGCAGCGCCGTCCAATCATGAAATGGTTGGCAACCTGGCCCGCCGCGGCGTGGTCGCCATGACGCTTGACGGCGTGCCCCGCATCACCCGGGCCCAGAGCATGGATGCGCTGACCAGTATGTCCACCTGCGCGGGCTATAAGGGCACCATCATGGGATGCAATCTCCTGCCTCGTTTTGCACCGCAGATTTTTTCGGCTGTGGGGATGATCAAGCCCATCCATATGCTGGTGGTGGGGGCTGGCGTTGGGGGACTTCAGGCTTTGGCCACTGGCAAACGCCTGGGCGCCAAAGTGTTTGCTGCGGATATCCGTCCCGCTGCCAGGGAGCAAGCCCAAAGCCTGGGGGCACAGGTGGTAGAGCTGGGTGTGCCGGATGAAGCAGGAGCGGGGGAGGGAGGCTATGCCAAGTCGTTGATTCCTGAGCATATGGCGCAGGAGCGGGCTGCCCTGGCTGAAAGGCTTCCGGAGATGGATTTGGTGTTCCTCTCCGCGCTGATTCCCGGAAAACAAGCGCCGGTCCTGATAACTGAAGACATGGTGAAGTCCATGAAGCCAGGGGCTGTTATCGTGGACATTTCCATTGACCAGGGGGGCAACTGCGCCCTTACCCCACCGGGAGAGATAAGGACCCTCCACAATGTCCACCTGGTGGGTATCAAGAATATTCCCGGGCTTCTGCCTGAGAGCGCCACCACCATGTTTGCCATGAATGTATACAACCTGGTGCATTATCTCCTGAAGGACGGAAGATTCCACCTGGATGACAGGGATGAGATCATACAAGGCATCCTGACCACCCAAGGCGGCCAAATCGTCCACCAGGGTGCACGGGAGGCGATGGGCCTGTGAGCGCTCTGGAAATCATTCTGGTGGTGGTTTTCCTGGCATCGGCCGCACTGGGCTATAAGCTGATCAATGCTGTGCCCAGCCTGCTGCACACGCCGCTGATGAGTGGAATGAACGCTCTCTCCGGCATCACCATACTTGGGATGATCGCCGTGACCGCTTTTTCCCAGAGCAATCTGGCCCGGCTGGTGGGGATGATGGGGATTATTGCGGCTGTGATCAATGTGGTGGCGGGTTTTGGCGTCACTGAACGGATGCTGCGCATGTTTAAGAGCGGTAAAGAGGCGGAGGGGGAAGGCTCATGACAAACTCACCGGAGGCGTCTATGGGCCTGGTTGAAATGATCCTTGACATTGGGATACCGCTGATATTGTGCCTGGGTGTGCTGTCCGGCATTAGGCTGATGAGCAATGTCAAAACCGCAGTAAATGGAAACCGCCTCAGCGCCCTATGCATGTTGCTGGCAATTATCTATGTGTTTTTGCGCACTGATGTATCTGGAGCGCTGGTTCATATCATCGCGGGAATAACAATCGGCATCCTGGTCAGCATAACAATCACCGTTCGTGTCAGAATGATTCAGATGCCCCAGATGGTGGGGCTTCTTAACGGTCTGGGCGGGCTGGCGTCGGCGCTGGCTGCTATCATCACCCTTAATTCGGTCGAACCGCAGTCCGGCTTCGGGCTTATCACCTCCGGGCTGGCGCTGGCCGTTGGAGCGCTTACCTTCTCCGGTTCTATGGTAGCGGCGGGAAAGCTTCAGGGGACATTGCCCCAGAGGCCGAGGGTATACCCTGGACACCAGACAATGACAGTGTTGATTGCCTTGGGAATCCTGATTTTAATCACTCTTTTGCCGATTTTTCCGGATATCAGCGGCCTGGCATGCCTGCTGCTGAGCATCCTTGGCCTCCTGTTTGGCTATTTCTTTGCCATCCGTGTGGGTGGAGCGGACATGCCCATCACCATCAGTTTGCTGAATTCCACCTCCGGTGTGGCAGCCGGCATAGCCGGTATGGCCCTGGGGGATTTCCTCCTCGTTTCGGTGGGCGGTATTGTGGGCGCATCCGGGCTTTTGCTGACGCGGATCATGTGCCGATCGATGAACCGCAGTTTGAGCGCTGTTCTATTTGGAAAGGCGGCCACTGGAGAAAAAAAGGAGCAAGCCCTGCAAACCGAGCCAGCTGAGATCGTAGGTGAAACTGAAGCCAAGGAATCTGTGGATCCCATTGTATGGCTTAAGGAAGCCCAAAGCGTCATCATCATCCCTGGATATGGCATGGCCCTATCCCAAGCTCAGGAACAGGTGAAAACTCTGGCTGATTTGCTGGAAGCAAAGGGGACAGGCGTACGCTTTGCAATCCATCCGGTAGCCGGCCGTATGCCAGGGCATATGAATGTCCTTTTGGCAGAGGTGGATGTGCCCTATGACAAGCTCTTCGAAATGGAAGCCATCAATCCCGACTTTGCGCATACTGATCTGGCTCTTGTCATCGGCGCCAATGATGTGGTCAACCCCGCTGCCAACACAGCGGAAGGCACGCCCATATACGGTATGCCCGTGTTGTCGGCGGAGCACGCTAAAAGGCTGATGATCCTGAATTTTGACACGAAGCCAGGCTATGCCGGCGTACATAACCCCCTCTATGACGGCGCGCCCAACATCTGCCTGATGCTGGGCGACGCCAAAGGAAGCCTGGAGCAGCTGATTGCGGGACTGGGCTAAACCAGTGAGCGGGTGGCCACTACATTAATGCCGGTGCCGGCTACATCCTCCAGAAGGACATCTCCCATGAGAATTGGCAGGCGCAGATTGAGCTTCAGGATGTCCCGCATACATTCCGCTATTTTGTCCTTGGGAATTGGGCGCTCGGTTTTCAAGCTGACTGGCACAGAGCTTCCCTTAACAGGCGCGACCGCTGTTACCATACGCTCCGGGCGCAGGCTCTCCTGCCGGGCATAAACCTCTCCCCGCTTGCAGGCATTGCCTGTCACCTGACTTACTTCACCTTTTTCCACTGTTACCTGCATTCTGCAGCCCACAGGGCAACTGATGCAGGTGATTTCCTGTTCAGGCATTCCTAATCCTCTTTTCCGGCCAGCCGGATGATGGCGCTGGCGAATATTTCCATGCTGCGCATGAGGCTGTCCAGGTTCACATACTCATCCGCCTGGTGTGCTACATCCGGGTCATCCGGGAATGTGGCGCCAAAAGCCACGCCTTCCTTAAGGCTTCGGGCATAGGTACCTCCGCCGATGGCGATAGCCCTTTTTTCAAGCCCGGTCACCTCATGGTAGGCGGACAGAAGCCCCTGTACCAGTTCGCTGGATAAGGGAACGTAGTGAGGTGTCCTTAGGGACAACTCCTCCACCTCAACGCCCTCCAGGTGATCCTGGATGATCTTGCGAAGGCGGCTGCCGTCAACCAATAGCGGCGTCCGGATGTCAAGGGTGCAGGAGACGCGGCCGTCTTCCACCCGGATGATACCCAAGTTGCAGGTAAGCTCACCGCTGATGGCATCTTCAACCTTGATGCCCAAACCTTCACCAAGGTACTGGGTGCCGATTTTGTCAGCCAGTTCTTTGATGGCACCCTCAGCGCCAAGGTCCCGGAGGGTAATGAGCATCTGGCCTATGGCGTTACGGGCAATGGATGGATGCGCGGCATGGCCGTTGATGCCTGTGGCTGTTAGGCGTACCGCATTCCCTTCCATGCTTGCCGTAACCGGCCAGCCGTACTGGCGGCTGATGTCCGCCACCTTGGCGACCGTGCTTTCATTCCCCGCTACAATTGCCGTGGCCGAACCAGGAATAACGTTAAAGCGCTCTCCCACTGAAAATGAGAGTATTTTTAGCCCTTCACGGGATAGAGGGCCAGCGAGCCGGAAGTGGCAGCCGCCCTTTTCGATGTTGATGACAGGATAGGTGGCATCAGGGCTAAAGCCGCTGCGGGGCAGGATGGCAACGGTCTTGTAGTAATCAATGTCCTCCCAGCCGCTCTCCTCATCGCAGCCGATAATAAGTTTCACCTTGCGTTTGAGTGGGATTCCCGCCTCCTTAACCGCGTACATGGCATAGAGCGCCGCAGCAAGCGGGCCTTTGTCATCGCTTGTGCCACGGCCATACATGGTGCTGCCCTCAACGGCTCCGCCAAAGGGTTCCCGGGTCCAGCCGTCACCCACAGGCACCACATCCACATGGGCCAATATCGCCAGGGCGTCCTCATCGCTCCCTTCACCCATCCAGGCCTCGCCCACGTAGCCGTCCACATTGCGGGTTTCAAATCCCAGCGCCCGGCAGGAGGCAAGGGCCGTATCCAGCATTCTTGCCAGTTCAGGCCCAAAGGGCGCTCCGGGGACCGCATCAGCCTTCAGGCTTGGAATTCTGACCCATTCTCTAAGCGTCCCGGTCAATGCCTCCCGGTATTGATCCAGATTGAGTTTGCCAGCGTTTTTTTTCATGGTGCTTCCTTTCATTTATCCTTCGTTGATGGCTGCAGTCAGGCGCTTGAGCCCTTCTTCCAGTTGCGCGCGGGGACAGCCATAGTTGACGCGCATGAAGCCTTCTCCGGCAATGTGGCCAAAGAATCGGCCGCTGGTAAGCGCTACTTTGTGCTTTCTCAGACGGGTTTCGATCTCCACATGGGAAAGGCCATAGCCCCTCAAGTCCAGCCAGGCCAGGAAGGTGGCCTCCATAGGCGAGATAATGCAGCGGGGAAGTTCTTTGGCCAATGTGTCACGCAGGACATCCTGGTTTATGCGCAGGTAAGCCATCAGGGCGTCCAGCCAGTCATCACAGTGGGTGTAGGCAGCGCGGGTTGCGACCAGGGCGAAAATATTGCCTGATTCGGCACCAGCACGGTGCGCTGTGCGGGCCAGGGCACGCAGCGTTTCCTCATCCCGGCATATGGCTGCCGACTGCTGAAGTCCAGCGATATTGAAGGTTTTGCTGGCGGCTGCAAGAAAGACCGTGTTATCAGGGGTTTCCGGAAGGGAGAAAATGGGGATAAAGCGTTTGGGGGCAAAAACAAAATCCGCGTGGATCTCATCTGACACCAGCCTGGCCCGGTAGCGTTTGAGCAGCAAAACCAGTGTCCGTAGCTCTTCCTGGGACCAGGCACGGCTGACCGGGTTGTGGGGATTGCAGAGGATCATCAACCGCGCGCCATTTTGCAGATGACGTTCAATAGCCGCATAGTCCATGCTGTAGCGGCCTGCTTCATCACCAATAAGAGGCGCTTCCATCACCGCCCTGCCGGATTCGATGACAGCATTGAAAAATGGGCCGTACACCGGCGTTTGGATGATCACACCATCTCCGGGCAGGGTCATAGCGTTTACGCAGACGCGGAGGCCAGTAACAACTGATGGAAGCATCAGCGCATTTTTTGCCTCAAAATCCAAGCCGTGTCGCCGGCGCCAAAAACCGGTGAGAGACCGCGCATCCTCATCTCCTACAAAGGTATAGCCATAGGCAGGATGATCGGCGCGCTCCAGAAGGGCTTTCCGGATCGGTTCAGCACAGGGGAAATCCATGTCTGCCACCCAAAGGGGAACGGAATTCTCTGCCATATAGTCAGGGGACTGCCATTTAAGGGCGTTGGTGCCCAGGCGGCTAAGCCCCTTGTCAAAGAAAGCCTGGTTATATATCAATCTTTGTTCCTCCCGCGCAAAAGTATACATGATAGCCTTTTTTTCTATATTGGAGCGTTACCCGGCAAAACAAACCCTCCAAATAGCGCTTGGCGGAGGAGGCGCCTTGCTGTTTACGGATCACCACCGCCAGGATACCACTGGGGTTCAGGCGCTCAGCGCTTTCCCGAAAAAGCCGATACACCGTTTCCTTTCCGGCACGGATTGGGGGGTTGAGCAAAATCCAATCATAAACTTGCTCCATGCCAATAAGCCCGTCCTGGCAGAGAACCTTCGCCTTTATGCCGTTGCGACGGGCATTCTCCTCCGCCAGATGGCAAGCCCGAGCGTTTATGTCAAGCATGGTCACCTGGCAGGATGGGTAGAGCCTGGCTGTAATAACCCCCACTGGCCCCCATCCACATCCCAGATCAAGGACAGTGCCCGATATCTGGCCCATTACAGCGTCCAGCAGCATGGCGCTGCCCTCATCCAGACCGTTTTTTGAGAACACCGCTGTGTCGGTGAGAAAACGGAAACGCTGGCTCCCAAAAGCAAGAGCGATTTCCCGCGGATTGTGTTCGGCGTCGGGATTGGGGGTGAAGTAATGCTCAGCCAAGTCCGGCAGCCTCCTTAAGCAGGTCGAATTCTTCCGGACGAAGTTCCCGCCACGAACCCGGAGGAAGGGATGCGTCCAGCCTGATCGGGCCAAAGGCGAGGCGGGAGAGGGCCTTTACCTCATGCCCCAGGGATTGGAACATCCGGCGCACCTGGCGATGCTTGCCTTCATGAAGGCGGACCAGAGCTTCGCTGTCCCTGTCTCCCGAGCGAATGATGACCAGTTCCGCTGGCAGTGCAGTAAAATCCTTTAGCCTGATACCAGTTGAGAAGGCGTTTTGCGATGCCTTGTCCAGCTTTCCTGAGACCAGGGCATGGTACTCTTTCATGATTTTCCGCTGTGGCGAGAGCAGGCGGTGAGACAGGTTACCATCGGTAGTGAAAAGCAACAGGCCCGCACTGTCTTTGTCCAGTCTTCCCACCGGCATGCACCGGATTTTCTGAAACCGCAAAGGCAGAAGATCCATCACTGTTTTCTGATGGCTGTCCCGCGCGGCGGTAAGGACATCCAGGGGCTTGTTCATCATCACATGGCAGTCAAGCCGGGTGTCCAAAGTCATATTGTTTATCTTTATCTGGCTGCTTTCTTCCGTCTGGGCACCGGTATCCCAACAAATCTGGAGATTAACAGTAACCTGGCCGCTTCTTATCAGCTTCCTGGCTTCATTCCGGGTGAGCCCGGCGGCCTGGCTTATCAGCCGGTCAAGCCTCATTGGAAACGGCGCTTGCCGCCAGCTTTCTAAGCGGCAGCAGCGGCAGATAAAAGACGATCAGAACGATCAACAACTGATAAAACACGGTTTCAGGAAAATCCAGGTTCAACAGCCTTTCAACGATGGAGAAGAAATCCATCATCAGATTCCCCATCCAGCTTTGGCCGAAGAACAAGGCCAAAACCCCCGCCATCGCTACAATGCCCGGTAAGCACAACAGTGCGTTGACGCGGCTTACATGCGCAAAACGGGGACGGCGCGCCTGGTGCAGCTGACCTGTGTGCCGCCAGGATACGGGGATACCCAATTCGATCACCGGCTGATGCTCAAAGGCCCGGTATCGCCGCCAACCATAGAGGGCAAGCAGAAAAACGAGAAGCGCTGCCAGGAGGATGACGCCGATGCCCACAGGATAGCTCCCGCCAAATACGGCGCCCACTTTCTCAATACTCAGCATCGCTGAAGGGAAGTCAACAACCCGCAAATTATAATAAAACAGCACGGCATATGCAAACAAGGGCAAAAGGAAAGGCAGCGCCCGCAACAGCCGGTAAAGCGATGCTGAAAGCCAGGTGAGATAATTCGCCGCGCGGTCATCCCGTTCATACCCCAAGTATCTTGCGAGCTTGGCGAAAAAATGAAAACGGAAGGGAAGCACAATCAACACATACAGAGGAAGCGAGGCCAATAAAGCCACTGCCACCGCATGCTCCCTCCGCACCTGGAAGAACCGGCCGGTGACCACCGCCAGAATCATAGGCGACAGCGCGATCAGGCGCAAAAAAATCTGAAACAGCAACTGCAGGACCACTGCGGGCAGGTTCGCGCTGTATGCCTGGCTGGCATGTTTGTGGGCAGAAAGGCGGATATCTTGCATAGAGGCCCTCCTTGGGTAAAATCCGCATGAAGTATACAGGAAAAATGCGGCCGGTACAAGAATGCGTGTATGTTAATGGATCCCGGCGAGCTTTAAATACTGACCGGTGTAGCTGCCTTCAACCTTTGCGATTTCCTCTGGTGTTCCTTTTGCGACCACTTTTCCGCCCTTATCCCCGCCCTCCGGGCCCAGGTCTAGGATGTAATCAGCGGTTTTCAGCACTTCCAGATTATGCTCAATCACAAGGACGGAGTTGCCGGCATCAGTCAGCTGCTGCAATACCCTAATCAGGCGAGACACATCGTCAATGTGCAGGCCGGTGGTAGGCTCATCCAGCAGTATGATGGTTCGCCCAGTGGCTTTGCGGCTAAGCTCTGTTGCCAGCTTCACCCTTTGTGCCTCGCCGCCTGAAAGGGTGGTGGAAGGCTGCCCCAGCCTTACATACCCCAAACCCACATCATGCAGGGTTTCCAGTTTTTTTCGGATTCTAGCGTGATGCTCAAAAAAAATGAGAGCTTCCTCCACTGTCATGTCCAGCACATCGGCGATGGTTTTTCCGCGGTATTTTACCTGGAGGGTTTCATGGTTGTAGCGCTTTCCCTTGCATACCTCGCAGGGCACAAAAAGATCCGCCAGGAAGTGCATTTCTATTTTCAGCAGGCCGTCCCCCCGACAGGCTTCACAGCGCCCGCCTTTTACATTGAAGGAAAAACGGCTGCTGTTATAACCGCGGGCTTTGGCCTCATTGGTTTGGGAAAAGGTGGAACGAATCAAATCAAAAAGCCCCGTATAGGTGGCGGGATTACTCCTTGGGGTGCGGCCGATGGGGGACTGGTCGATATTGATGATCTTGTCCAGTTTTTCGGCGCCGGTGATGGCGTCATGGGGGCCTGGGTAAGTGCTGGCATGGTTCAGGTCCCGGGCCAGGGCGTTAAAGAGGATCTCATTGACCAGGCTGCTTTTGCCGGAACCCGACACGCCTGAAACGCAGCAGAACACCCCCAGAGGAAGGGATACATCGATGCTCTTCAGGTTATTGGCCCGGGCGCCTTTGACTGTCAGCCAGCCCGTGGGCTTGCGGCGTTTCCCGGGAAGAGATATATATTTCCGCCCGGCCAGATAATCCCCGGTGATTGAATCCGGCGCGTCGATCAGTTGCTGTATGCCTCCCTGGGCGACAATCCGGCCGCCCAGCTCACCAGCACCAGGACCGATATCCACCAAATAGTCGGCTGCCCGCAGGGTGTCTTCGTCATGCTCCACCACGATCAGGGTGTTGCCCAGGTCCCTTAAGCGTTTCAGCGTGGCCAGCAGGCGGTTATTGTCCCGTTGGTGCAGGCCGATGGAGGGTTCGTCCAGAATGTAAAGCACCCCAACCAGGCCGGTGCCAATCTGAGTGGCCAGGCGGATGCGCTGTGCCTCGCCCCCGGAGAGGCTTGCGGCTCCGCGGGAGAGGCTCAGGTAATCCAATCCCACATCGCAAAGGAAGCGTATACGCACGCTTATTTCTTTGAGAATCTGCTCCGCGATGCGCCGGTGGGTGTCACTCAGTTCCAAAGAAGATAAAAACGCGCGGGCTTCCACGAGGTTCATGCCACTTAACTGAGCAAGATCAACGCCGCCCACAGTTACGGCAAGGGCTTCGGGCTTTAGGCGTTTGCCTTTGCAGGCGGCACAGGGCTCCTCCCGCATGAATTGCTCATACATTGCTTTGGTGGTTTCGCTGCTTGTTTCGTGATAACGCCTGATCAAGGTAGGAATAATGCCTTCATAGACAATCTTATAGGTTCCCTGGCCGTTGATGGAGGTGAAGCGGATGGGGATTTTGACTCCTTTGGAGCCATAAAGGATAATGTTCAGGATTTTCTCCGGCAGTTGTCCCACTGGTGTGTCCATGCTGAAGCCATAATGATCGCTCAACCCAACAAACATCATATGGGAGGTACTGCGCTCATCCCCGCTGCTGTTCCAGCCCATGGCATTGATGGCGCCCTGATTTAAGGATTTGGCCATGTCGGGGATGACCATGTCCGGGGTAATGCTTCGGACGGTGCCTAAGCCTGAGCATTCCGGGCATGCGCCAAAAGGGGAGTTGAAGGAGAACATCCGGGGGGTCAACTCTTCAATGTTGATCCCGCACTCGGGGCAGGCATAGTTCTGGGAGTACAGCAGCCGCTCTCCGTCAGGCATGATTTTCACTGCCATAAGGCCGCCTGATTCCCGCAGCGCCGTTTCAACAGAATCATTCAGGCGCTGATCCATGCCCTCCCGCATAATGATCCGATCGATCACCAGGTCGATGTCATGCTTTTTCTTCTTGTCAATGTCCGGGGTGTCGTCCAGGTCGTAGACCTGGCTGTCAATCATGATTCGCACAAAACCTGCCTTGGCAGCGTCTTCCAATAGTTTGCGGTGTTCGCCTTTCCGTGCACGGACGATGGGGGAGAGGATCATAAGCCGGGTGCCATCCTGCATTGCCTGGATGGCCTGGACCATTTCGTCCACCGTTTGCTGGCGAATTTCCTTGCCGCATTGGGGACAATGGGGGATACCGACGCGGGCATAGAGCAGGCGGAGATAGTCATGGATTTCTGTTACAGTACCCACTGTGGAGCGAGGATTGTGGCCGGTGGATTTCTGATCGATGGAGATGGCCGGTGAAAGCCCTTCGATGGCGTCAACATCCGGCTTTTCCATCTGGCCCAGAAATTGCCTGGCATAGCTGGACAAACTCTCCACATAGCGCCTCTGCCCCTCGGCAAAAATGGTGTCAAAAGCCAAAGAGGACTTGCCAGACCCAGACAAGCCGGTAAATACGATAAGCTTGTTGCGTGGCAGCGTCAGGTTGACATTCTTCAGGTTGTGTTCCCGCGCGCCTCTGATGATCAATGCGTCCTGCATTTTAAAACTCCTAAGGGGGGTTGCCCGCCGAATAGTAGCACATCTGTTCCCGTAAAACAAGGCAACATAGGGACCCGAACGATAAACCGTGGAATTCAAAAAAAGTTCAGAAATGCTATTGACAGCGCCGAAGCCCTGTGGTAATCTGCGCCAAGTGCCCAGGAGACTTCCGCAGGGAGGACAACATGGCCGGAGAACCAGCCCAAAAAACTTCAGCGATGGCAGCCAAGGGGGCTGTTTTTTTTAGGCCGGGGCACAATTAAGAAAAGGAGCAGAGCCAATGACCCAACAGAAACAGACGCACAGCTACCTGCCGGATGAAAGACCCCCTTTTGGGAAACTACTGCTCTATGCCCTGCAACAAGTGATTGTCATGTTCCCGGCCACCGTGACAGTGGCGCTGATTACCGGATTCCAGGTTTCTACCACCATCTTCGCTTCGGGCCTGGCAACCGTGTTCTTTATCCTCATCACCGGGCGCAAAATCCCCATGTACTATGGCTCTTCCTTTGCCTACCTGGGAGCAATTGCCGGGATGGGCTTCGCAAAGGAATCAGGCCTTCTGCCTCCCGATTCCATCAGCCAGATTCAGTTTGGCATCATCTTCTCGGGTTTTATCTCCATCATAGCGGGACTGTTGGTGCGCTGGGGCGGGAAGGAGAGGGTTGAGAAGATCCTGCCGGCCCAGGTTACCGGCCCCATCGCCATGATTATCGGCCTGTCGCTTGCCGGCAACGCCATCAAAGACGCGGCGCCGATCGCGGTGGAAAACACATTGGCGAGCGCCACCAGCAGCTTTATCAGCCAGCTTGCGTCCCATGTGGACCCCGCCGCCGCTAAAGGTGCCGTGGATTCTGCTGTGGCCTCCCTGGGTGAGGTTGTAGCAAATGCCCTGAGCGCTGTTCCTGCGCAAACTGTTTTCAGCTCCAGCTGGGTATGGATGGTGTCCCTTGGCACCCTGCTTGCCACACTCCTGTTTTCCCGTTACCTCAAGGGTTTCCTGGGGCAGCTGCCCCTGTTGCTGGGTGCAGCCGTCGGCTGCGCAGTGGCGGGCCTCATTTATCTCCTGGGAGGCCAGGACATGAGCCTGTTCAATACCATCCCCCAGCAAGCGCTGAATGCCTCAGCCTGGAAGTTGGGAGACGGCGGTATCTTCGCCCTGCCTGCCTTCACATTTCCCAAAGTATCCTGGGCGGCTGTGGCGGCGCTGATGCCCATCGCCATCGCGACCATCCCAGAGTCAACGGCGCACATGTACCAGCTTGATATCTATGTTAATAATGAGGCCCGCAAGAAGGGTAAACGATACGACATGGCAGCTCTTCTTGACCGCAATCTTGTCGGTGACGGGCTGTGCGACATGGTCTCTGGCGTCATCGGGGGACCCGCCGGAACCAACTACGGCGAGAACATCTCCACCATGGCCATCACCAGGGTGTACTCAGTGCCCGTGATGTTCGTGGCTGGTATCATCGCCATGGTAATTTCCTGCTTCACGCCTCTCATCACCGGTATCTATGCCATTCCCACCGCTGTCATCGGCGGCCTTGAAATCTACCTCTTTGGTGCTATTGCCGCTCAGGGTGTGGCCATCATGATCGATAAGGGCGTCAGCATGTTCAGCGCCCGCAACATTGCGGTTATAGCCGTCATTATGACCTTTGGCCTTGGTGTACAATACTTTTTTGGCGGCAGCATCGACATGTTTGGGCTGAAGGTGCCCGCAATCGCCGGCGCCGCTGTCCTTGGCATCATTGTGAACCTGATCATGAGCATCGGCGACCGCAGGAAGAAAGCCTAAGCAAATCGCTTCATCAGAATCGGCTGGCCATTTGGTCGGCCGATTTTTTAGGAGATGCACTGGATGACGATGTTTATGCGCCGGCTGGATAGGCGGTTTGTTTCTCCGTTTCCTCATCAATCATCCGCAGTAGCCTCTCAATGACCGGAATCGCCAGGGTCAGTGCCTCAGCGGCATCCTGGTGGGGAAGCTTCAGCAACAGCTGCGTTTTGCGGCCTCCTGACAGGCGTAGGCGTTTGTCCGCCCGGGGTAATGCCCCAACAAGGGCGCCGGGATCCACAGCAAATTGTGGATTGAAGGTGAACACCATCAACCCCTGGTCAAAGCAGACAAAATCAGTTCCCAAGGCGTTGGCAAGGGCGCGCAGCCTGGCAATGGCGATCAGGTGAATCACCGGCTCCGGCGGCTCACCGAAGCGGTCAACAAGGTCTGATATCAGATCGATGCTCTCCTCCTCAGTATTAATCATCGCGATGCGCTTATAGATCTCTATCCGCTGGGTATCACCCGGCACATAACCCTCGGGCAGGAAAGCGTTGACTTGCAGGTCTACCCGTGTCTCCAGTTCGCTGGCCCTCAGTAAGGAAAAGTCGCCCTGCGCTTCACGGATGGCTTCCTCAATCATCCTGCAGTACATATCATAGCCCACCGCTGCCACTTGGCCGGACTGTTCGGGGCCAAAGATGTTCCCCGCCCCTCTGATTTCAAGGTCACGCATCGCGATGCGGAAGCCCGCTCCAAAAGCGGTGAATTCCTTGATGGCGCTGAGCCTTTTTTCAGCGGTTTCAGATATCATCCTGTCAGGCCGCACGGTGAAGTAGGCATAGGCGCTTCTGCTGCTGCGGCCTACGCGTCCGCGCAGCTGGTAGAGCTGGGAGAGGCCAAAATGGTCGGCGTCATAGACGATGAGGGTGTTGGCGTTGGGGATGTCCAGGCCATTCTCAATGATGGTGGATGTCAGGAGCACATCATACTTCCCGGAATAGAAATCCATCATTACATCTTCCAGCGCCCGTTCGGGCATTTGACCATGGGCGGTGGCAACCTTTGCCTCCGGCACCGCCTGGCTTATCCGCGAGGCCATCCGCTGGATATCCGCCACCCGGTTGTACAGGAAGAATACCTGCCCGTCCCGGGCTAATTCTCTCAGGATAGCGTCCCGGATCAACCCCTCCTGGTAATCTGCCACATAGGTGTTGACAGGCAGGCGTTCTTCTGGGGGCATTTCGAGCAGGCTCATATCCCTTACCCCCACCATGGACATGTGCAGTGTGCGGGGTATGGGGGTCGCGCTCAGGGTGAGCACATCTATCGCAGCCCGGTAATTCTTGATCAGCTCCTTGTGCTTGACACCAAAGCGCTGCTCCTCATCCACAATCAACAACCCAAGGTCCCTAAACTTCACATCTTTGCTCAGCAGCCGGTGAGTTCCCAGGAGGATATCTACTTTTCCCTCACGGACATTTTGAAGTGTCTGCCTGTTTTCCTGGGGAGACCTGAAACGGCTGACAAAATCCACACGCACCGGAAAACCCTCAAAACGCTGAGAGAAAGTGCGCATATGCTGCTGGGTCAGGATGGTGGTCGGTGCAAGCAAGGCCACCTGTTTGCCATTGAGTACTGCCCGGAAGGCGGCCCTCATGGCCACCTCGGTTTTTCCGTACCCGACATCCCCGCAAAGAAGGCGGTCCATGTTGGTGGGCTTTGCCATATCGGCCAATACCTCAGAAATGGCCTGGGCCTGGTCAGGGGTGAGCTCATACTCAAATCTATCGGCAAACTGGCTCTCAAACGGCTCCAGCGCTTCATAAGCAAAGCCTGGCTCTGACTGGCGCTGGGCATACAGTTTCACCAGATCAAATGCCAGTCTCTTTACGCTTTCACGGGTTTTGCTCTTTTGCTTTTCCCAGTCTCCCCCGCTTAAGCTATTGAGTGCCGGCGCGTCCCCGGGGCTGCCCAGGTATTTCTGTACCCGGTCAAACTGGTCTGTGGGAACATAGAGTTTGTCGCTGCCCCGGTAGTGGATGAGCAGATAATCCCGCCAAATGCCCTCAGACTGAAGACGCACTGTACCCTGATATAGGCCAATGCCGTGATGCTCGTGGACAACAAAGTCACCAGGCGCCAGATCAGTAAAAGCGGCAATGCGCTCGCCGGCTGTATGTCGCTTACGGGCCTTCTGCTGGGACGCGCCGAACAGTTCTCCAGGCGCAATGAGTGCCAGACCCGCCCCATCGAAGAGGAATCCGGAAGACATAGGCGATGGGATAAGGCAGAGTTTGCCGGGTGCGCAATCCTCTGAAAGTTCAAGACCATTTTTGCCAAGCATTTCTCTTAAGCGCTCCCCGCGGGCCTGGCCTCCCGAGAAAAGCCCCACGGTCATGCCCGCTTCCTGCCAAGCTCTAAGGTCTTTCACCAATATTTGGGGGCGGTTGTGGTAAGGAGCGACTGCTGTTCCTGTGAGGGGGATGCTCTTCTCGGGCTTCAGGCCCCCCAAGCCGCGCAACAGCGCCATCATAGTGATGACGCCGCGCTCATTCAATGCGTCCAGCACTTCCTCCCGGTCACGCAGAAGGCCTGCCTGGGCGGTTGCGGCATTGCCCTCGGAGTAGGCAACCTTGAAAGCTTGAATATAGCCCAGCAGGCTGTCATCCAGCCGCTGCATGGCGCGGTCGGGTGTATCGACAAGAACCAGGGCGTCGGGCATCCAGTCAAGCAGGCTGTGTGGGGG
>Ga0123335_1001457_pt1 | contig 38350 bp, 30 predicted proteins | sample BiotimSIPDNA_2_FD_89707 | JGI IMG/M metagenome (GOLD analysis project Ga0123335, IMG submission 89707) | Anaerobic biogas reactor microbial communites from Washington, USA - Biogas_R2 time_0 SIP DNA | ecosystem: Engineered > Bioreactor > Anaerobic > Unclassified | place: Washington, USA... | reverse complement strand
GATGGAAGTAAGTTTTTGCAGGTCGCGGGGACCCAACTTCCCCGAGGTCACCATGCGGAGCACCGCTCCTGAACCGAGCGCCGCCTCGCGGGCGGCGCGTACGGTCATATCCGGGACAAGGCCGTGGACGCTCATTGAAAGACCGCCCGCGGCTGAACTCGAGCACAGCACTTCATCCGCTTCGATCGAAGAAGTGCCCAAGCGCTTTGCCAGATCTTCTTCGGCCCGTCGAAGCCCCAAGGTCACATCGCCTTCAGCGATAGAGGTCCGGGCCATTCCCTGGCCCAGGAAACGCGGGTTATTTTCTTTCACCGCCGAAAAAGCATTGACGACGGTCGTCGTACTGCCGATTTCCGCGACAATGAGCTCAACTCTCATTGATTTAAGCGTCTCCCCTCATCTCCCGACGTCTTTTGACCAGGAAACTAGCCACGTCAATGCCGCGGCTGCCGCGGCCAAAGCCCGCGTCCATCCCCGACGAAACAGCCGTCTCAGCCGACACCTGCGTCCCGCCGGCAACCAAGATCAGCTGATCGCGCACCCCTTTTTCGGTAGCCGCGTCCGCCAGTTTTTGCATGTTGTCGTAGTGCACATTGTTGTGCGAGATAATGGTCGAGATCAAGATGGCGTCCGCCTTGGTCTCAATCGCCGCGTCGATCAGCTTTTCCACCGGGCAGGAAGTACCAAGATAATGGTATTTCACGCCAAAGCCCTCAATGCCTCCATGCTTAATGTCAAGGATCTCCTTCAAGCCCACCGAGTGCTCATCCTCGCCGACCGTCGCCGCGACGATGGTCATGGGATGCGCGTGAATCGCTTCGCGGATCTCCGCTTCGGACAGCGTCTCCACGATCTGGGGCAACTCTAGAGTACTAAGGTCGATGTCAAAGCCGACCTTACCCTTCATCTCAATATAGGTGCCTTCTGAAGGATGCATGAGCTGACTGTGGATGACCTCGCAGTCTGATAGCGCCATCTTTTCACCGATCTTAAGCGCCGCCGCCTCCGCGTGACGCTGATCGCAGGGCAGCATCATGGTCAACACGAGTACGCCGTCCGCCATAAATTCAACTTCAGGGCGGATGAGATTCGTGTTGTCATAGTATTTTTGCTTTTCAGCGATGCGCACGTTGACATTGTCATAGTCGTCCAACTCATCAATGAATTGAATTTTTGACGGATCCTCGAAGGTATCGCCCCCGATGGCGTCACTTGCGTGTTCGAACGGTTCGGGAATGTTGTTTTGCCCGAAGTGAACGGATACAGGCGCAAAATAGTCGTCGGCACGCTTGTACAGGGTGTCATTGCCGATGCCGCCTTCCGGGTCGCGCGCGATACCGTCGCCCTTACGTTCGGGGTACTCCGCGCTGTCCACGAAGAAGCCTTCTTCAACCGCGCTGAAATAGCCGCCTGTCTCGATGATTTCTTCCATGAACAAAATGGCGCGCTCTTTCAATTCGCGCACGCGCTCACCGAGCGGCCCGTCGCGCCTGATGTCAAGCATCGTGCGGATTCCGTCAAGTCCCGCTAAGGATTGCCGTGCTGTATTACAGGCGTTGATATTGAAATAATGCCAGGGCACGTTGCGCCCCTCATCGGGCGTAATGGTGGACTGGATATCCGCTGAGGTCAAGCGCGAGATGACCATGTTCAAAGTATGGGTCACCGTGGCTTCGCGTGTCTCAGACTCCATGTATTTTGTATTTTGCTGCGCGCGGATCTTGTAATCGCGGAAAAAATCGCGCAACGCGACCGCGTAAGGCAAATCAAGGCGCATGCAGGGTGCCGGCGGCGCGGTCGGCGGTACGCTGGACAGAGCAATGTTTTCGGGTTTGATTCCGCATTTTACGGAAAACATCGTGTTGATCGCGTGTTGCACCATGAGCTCGGGCATGACCTTCCAAGCCTCCATGGCGGTCGCGTTCGCGTTATGCGCGCCGTCGATCTGAAGCTGGCCGCCGTAGGCGATGATCGCCTTGCTTTCGCAGGCGTCCACAAAGCTTCTGAGCATGTTGATGTTTCGGTAAAGCACGTTGTACTGGGGATCCTGATGGACGCCCGACACCCCTTCTTCCACAAACATCACGGCGATGTCGGGACCTGCCACCCCTGAGACATAGGAGTGGAAGTTGATCGGCCTTCCGACTTCATCTTCAATGAGGTCGAGCGCGCGCCGCGTCGCGCGGCACTGTTTGCGCGTCACGGGGATGCCCCCGATGCCCTGGGTGGTCCCTTCCATAAGGGAGTCAATATGGGACTGCCCCGCCGTTCGGATCACCATGATGTGATCCGCGCCGTGCCAGGCCGCCATGCGCATGCGACGCACGTCGTCTTCGAACCGCCCTGAGGCAATTTCAGTCGTGATCACGCAGTCCGCCTGCGGGTCAATGAAACCAAAGCCGCGGCTCCCCGGTAGAGGCAGTGAGCGCTCGAGGGGTTTGGAGGCCTCTAAATAGGTAAAGTCTCCCACTTCTCTGGGCACACACGCTTCCTCACGCCAATGCCAGGGGCGTCTGGGCGAATGGTAATGTTCTAAACCGTCGAGAATTTTTCGAATATCGAGCCGTTCCTCGGGGTGAAGCGCGATGTCTGCTTCGCGTTTGGGGATCACTTGTTTCTTATCCGGGTTCATGACCTCACCTCCTCGAACAGCCGCACAGCATCCTCCCAGTGCTTCCCGTCGACCAGGCCTAAGCCTGTTTCACGAATCCCCTCGCCCAATTGCTCTGACAGGCGCCAGATGACATGACCCGCGCCGTGCGGGATCAGGCGGCGTTCGACCATGCCCTGGACAATCGCCTGTGCCTCAAGGCTTGAAAATCCCATGCGCAAGAGGACGCTGCGCTCGATGGCAGGCGTCGTATACACACGGCCCGCTTCGACGAGCGGGTCGACAATTTTTTCTGCAAGCTTCCAAAAATACTCGTACAACTCTTCGTCCGACATCGCGGCCAGATGTGCTCTGCGCTCGTCAAACGATCCCTTCGTTTCGGTCATCGCTCCGCTCCTCTCCTCATCGGTCCCAATTTTAAAGGGACTTTATCAGTGCTTTTGTTTCCTGAACACTCAAATTTATCTCAGAGGCCATGTAGGCCATCTCTTCATCCGAAAATTCACGCCTCCCGTCCGCCATCCGCCTTAAAGCTGACAAGCGGAGGCGATTCATATCGTATTCGCGCAGCTTGATCAAGGAGGGATGCGAGGGCAGAACAATCGACTGGCCCGGGACTTCTTCGTCGGGATCTCCGAAGCGAACTTCAATGCCGTTTTCTTGGGCAAAGGTCAGCTGGGGCATCGGGTGCTTGCCCGCTCCCGTATACTCCGTCTCCTGGACGACGATGGTCATATGCTCGGGCAATTCACGTGACAGGGCAAAGGCCGCAGCAAGTGAAGTATTGCCGGCCGGGCCCCGCTCGATCCCTTCAAGGGAGGCGAGCATCTCGGTCGTGTAGAATACTTCTCCTTGTTTCACCAACAGGTAGCGGTCAATATAACGCAAAGCCCGCGCGGCGTTTCTCGGTACATCCGAGCGGTCGGGCAAGGAGGCAAAGGGAATGCCGAATCCTGTGTGTCCCGTGGTGAATGATTTTCTGTTAAAGTCGCGATCGGATGCCATTGAAAGGCCGCTTAAATCGACACTTGCGGCATACACCTTCGTGTCCTTTAATCCTGCCTTTAAAAGCCCGCGGGCTGTCCCGGAAAGATTGCCGCCACCTGCGTGAGTCGCAAGCACAACATCCGGCACAAGATCGTACTTCTCGCGGCACTGTTCTGCGATCTCATAGCCCAGTGTCTCGATGCCTAAAATGGCGCTTGGCGTATAAAGCGAGGCATTGTAAAAGCCCGTCTCCTCCATGAGGGACAGCGCGTGGTAAAACAGTTCCGGTCCGACGGTCATCTGGATGACTTCGGCGCCTAGTGCCTCACATTTTCTTTGTTTTTCCAAAATTTCGGGCTGCCCTTTAAAGTCACTGTCGAAGCATTCCTGGATGACGATGCACTTCAAGCCGAGTCTTGCGGCCATGCTGGCCACCGCGGCGCCGTAGTTGCCTGAGGTCGCGGCAATGACGCCTTCGTAGCCTTTGCGCTTCGCGTCCCATACGGAGAGCGCGGCCCGGCGGGCCTTGAAACTCCCTGAGGGGTTCGCCGCTTCATCTTTGACAAGAATACGGGCGCCATGCCCCCGTGAGCTGAGTTTCCTTGACAGCGCCGTGATGTTCTTCAAGTCCATCAGGGGGGTATTGCCCACACCCATATCGCGCTCAATCGCGATGACCTCTTCGATCGAGAGGCCGACATCGTCCATCATGGCCTCATAGTCAAAGATAATCCCGCCTCGTTCGTAGGCGTCGTAATCAATCCCGAGCGCCTCTTTCATAATGGCGTTTTGCCGTTTCATGACCGCTTCATATGACATGTCTTGTTTCATTTGCCACCTCCGAACAGAAGCTCGCGAACCTGGCGGTGTACCACCTGTAATTCGGGCACATAGTCGCCGTAATCGTGCGTCACGGAAAGACTGCGATTCGTAAGGGTGCCGGTCACTTCGCGATCGCAGACCGTCCTCACCGTCACCGTCTCGCCGACCTTGGCTCCCTCTAATAACCAGCCTTTCGTCAATGCGACAAGCGGTGTTTTGGCCGTGTCAGAAGGCAGATTAGGCGCGCGCTTTTCGGCGGGCAAAATCACCTGCATGATGACGACATAGTCATTTTCTTTAAAAGTTTGCTGTTTTCCGCGCTCCAACTGTTTTGCAAAATTCCCCAAGATGGCTCTCGGAACGGGCAGGTCCAGCATGGAGCGAAGCCCCGGTTTGGCCATGAGAACGTGAGGAATCATGTTGACAACCATCGCGATCGTCCCGATGCCGCCCGGTGTTTCAGGGACAATCGAGAGGTTCATGTCATAACCGGGCGCGTGAAGCGTGATGTAGTCACCCGTGTGAACGCCCTCATCTTCCGGGCATATCTGCTGCGGATGGTCGAGGTGGATGAACACGTCGCCGTTGGCTAAAAGGCCGTAGCTCTGCTGGCGGATGCCCGCAAGGCTGCCTTTTTTGGCCTCGCCGTAGGCTGACTTCCGATCGACATGGGTGACGATGGGTTCGCGTGTCTGCTCGATGTCCGCCAGTTTGACGCCCATCCCGGAGGCGATCATCTCCATGGATTCGGGAAAACCGACGTGGCCGGCCAGTGAATCTTCCGCGATGCGGCGGTCGAACTCTTCCACCGAAATGCCCACGCCCTGCTCTTCCATGACGGCCTTGCCAAAGGGTGCTAAATCATTGATTCGGGCGGCCTTGATCGAATTGACATGCTCACAGGTGCCGCTCAACGCGAGGATGAGGTAGTCGAGAACAAAGCCCGGGTTGATCCCGGTGCCGAGGACAGCAACTTTTCTTTTCTTGGCCAAGGCGTCGATCTGATCGGCCAATTCTTTATTCTGCGCCCAAGGCCAGGCCATTTCCTCGGCGGTTGAAATGACATGCACGCCTTGATTGAGGCAAAACATGATCTTGTCAAACTGCGCTGCGACAAAGGAATCAGTCGCTAAGATGACAATGTCACAGAGGTCTTGTCTTACGACCTCTGTGACATCGCCTGTAATCACGACTTTTTGTCTTCCCTTGCGATCGAGTTTGAGGTATTCGTACACTTCCTGCCCGATGAGGCGGTCCCATGTGTCACATACGCCCGTGATGACAATGCCTTCTTTTTCGGCAATCATCCGGCCGATACCGCTGCCCATGGCGCCAAAGCCCCATAAGGCTACTCTGATTTCCCCCATACCGTCCCCCTTCGCTCGGCCATTCAAGGGCCATGCGTGTTATCTAGATGCTGATATGTGTCCCCGTTTTTCCCGCAATGCCGTCGCGCGCGTTCTCAAGCGAAGTGATGAGCGCGGTGCGGCCTTCCTTTGATTTCGCAAAGGCGACACTCGCTTCCACCTTCGGAAGCATGGACCCCGGCGCGAAATGCCCTTCTGTCATATACTGTTCCATCTCAGCCACAGTGACATGGTCCAGCCATTTTTCATCTTTCTTGCCAAAATTCAAAGCGACCTTTTCGACCGCCGTCAGGATGATCAGGTAATCCGCGTCGACCATCTCCGCTAAGACTTCAGAGGCGAAATCCTTGTCGATCACGGCCGCGACACCTTCCAGATGGATGCCCTGGCGGATCACAGGAATACCCCCGCCGCCTACGGTGATGACGACCTGGCCCGCCTCGATCAGGGCGTTGACTGTGCGATCTTCGACGACTGCGATCGGTTTTGGCGAGGCGACGACCCGGCGGTATCCGCGGCCGGAGTCTTCCTTCATGACAAAGCCTGTTTCTTTGGCAATCTCTTTTGCCTTTTCTTCGCTGTAGAAGGATCCGATCGGTTTGGTCGGATTTTGAAAGGCAGGATCTTCGATATCGACCACCACCTGCGTCACAATGGTCGCGACGGGGTGGCTCAAACCGCGCGAGAGCAACTCCTCGCGGATGGCATTTTGAAGATGGTAGCCAATGTAGCCCTGGCTCATGGCACCGCACTCGGGAAAGGGCATCGGCGGCACATTCGGGTTGTCAAAGGCAAGGTTGATCATGCCCACTTGCGGCCCGTTACCGTGTGCTAAGACGAGTTCATGTCCTTCCGCGATCAGGTCTACGATGGGAACCGCTGTTTGGCGGACAAGCTCGCGCTGTTCTTCTGCGTTATTGCCAAGGGCGTTCCCGCCCAAGGCGACGACAATACGTTTTTTCATAAATTCCTCCGATGTTGTATTAGCGACCGATCGTGGCGACCATAACCGCCTTGATCGTATGCAATCTATTTTCAGCCTGGTCAAAGACCCGGGAATGTTTGCCTCGGAATACGGTGTCCGTGCACTCCATCGCGTCCAGCCCGTATTCTTCTTTCACATGCCTTCCCGTCGTCGTGTGAAGATCGTGGAAAGCCGGCAGGCAGTGGAGGAAAATCACCTCATCGTTGCCTGTCATCTCAATCATTTTTTCATTCACCTGGTAATCGGACAGTTGGCGGATGCGCTCTTCAAAGAGTGCTTCCTCGCCCATGGACACCCACACGTCGGTGTAAAGGACGTCGGCGTCCTTGACACACTCGAGTTCCTCCGAGCACTGAATGGATCCTCCCGTCTCTTGTGCGATCGTTTTCATTTCGACAACAAGTGTTTCCTCAGGCCAGAGTTCACGTGGGGCAAAGGCCACAAAATCGAGCCCTAATTTGGCACAGCCGATCATGAGGGAGTTGCCCATATTATTTCTCGCGTCCCCCGCGTACACAAACTTTACTTTGTTAAGGGGTTTATTTACATATTCGCGGATGGTCAACATGTCGGCCAACACCTGGGTCGGATGGTAAAGATCCGTCAGGCCGTTCCACACGGGTACGCCTGCATGTTCAGCCAGTTGTTCCACGGTTTCCTGGTGAAAACCGCGAAACTCGATGCCGTCATAAAAACGGCCGAGCACCTTGGCCGTGTCCTCAATCGACTCCTTCTTATTCATCTGTGAGTCTTGGGAGCCAAGAAAGGTCACCCCCGCTCCCTCGTCCATCGCCGCGACCTCAAAGGCGCAGCGTGTACGGGTCGAGGTCTTTTCAAAAAGAAGGACGATGTTTTTGCCTTGAAGCAATTCTCCGGGCAAGCCCAATCGTTTTTTCGTCTTGAGTTCAGAGGCAAGATCGAGCAGCCAAACGATCTCATCTGAACTAAAGTCTTTTAAGGTGAGAAAGTGTCTGCCTTTAAGATTAATGGCCATGGAAACCCTCCTGTAATTTTTATATAACCTTCATAAGATTAGCTTAAAAGACGCCATTTATCAAAAAGGTGTAATGGGAAAAAATGAGCGCCTCTCCGCTTGGAAAAACGCTCATCATGACGATTAATCAAGGTCTTCACGCCAGATCGGCTGTGACATACAGCGCGGACCTCCGCGTCCGCGCGACAACTCGGAAGAGGATATTTCATGAAGCTTGATTCCAGCTTCCTTCAACAGGCGGTTCGTCACACGATTCCTGTCGTAAACAACCACCTCCCCAGGCGCGATCGCGAGTGTATTGGAACCGTCATTCCACTGTTCGCGCTGCGCGTCGATCTTACTTTTGCCCCCGCAGCGAATCAGTTCCACTTCACTCAAACGGAGGTATTTTTTCAAAATATCCGCCAAATGATTGCCGATATTTTTCACTTCCAATTCGCCTTCACTATTGGCCGTAATGTCGTAGATCTCAAGGGGCCCTTCGATCTCCGGGTGTACGGTGAAGATTTCACGATCCACCATTGTGAATACCGTGTCCAGATGCATGAAGGCCCTTCGTTCGGGGATGAAAAACACCAGCACATGCCGGAATCCGTCATCTGCCCTCAAAACACGGCGCGCCAATGTTTTGACCGCCGCGGTCTCCGTGCGCTGGGACACCCCCACCGCCAACACCTCTTTGGACAGGACGAGGACGTCGCCTCCTTCAAGCGTCGCGTTCTCATCACGGTCGTAATAGCGCCGAACGCCTTTAAAACTCGCGTAGTGATTAAGCGCATACTCTGTCAAAAGTGATTCCCGGCGCCTTGTGTCCGCCCACATGCAATTGAGCGAGAGCCCGCGGCCGATCACCGTCATGGGATCGCGGGTATAGTAGGTATTCGGCATGGGATCAAAATGCAAGGTTTTTTTGCGGTCCAGCGTACTGAGCGATGATCCGTTCAAGGTAAACTCATCGCGCCTTAACCCGGCGATCACAATATCAACCAGATGCTTGACATCCGTCATTTGGTACAAGTAATCGAAAATTAATCGGTTAGACAGCTGAAACACGCGCGCTTCTTTCAAAAAATCGGTCAAAAATGCGCGTCTGACGTCTAAGTCAGAAAGCACTTCCTCCATAATGTCCGCGACATAAAGTACCTCAGCGCCCGCTTTTCGCAACACTTCTGCCAGTTCGTCATGCTCCTTTGACGCCGCGACATAGTCAGGGATGTCGTCAAAGAGAAGATTTCTCATGTTCAGGGGTGTCAGATTGTCGAGTTCCGGTCCGGGGCGATGCAAAATCACGCGTCTCAAACGACCGATCTCGGAAAACACATGGACTCCATTAGAATAAGCCACAATGACCTCCGGTCACAAAAAAGATCGGAGGGGGATTCATAGGAACGAAGCGTTTGTCAAATTCCCCCTCAGACAAAAGCCTCGTTTGAATTAGTATTATTCAAGCACGTTTAGGTCGACAAATCAAGTGCTCAAGCCGTTTTGATCAGAGCGATAGAAGCCTTTCTTCCATCTGTCGCCGGCGTTTTTCAATCGCCTGTTCGACGATCAGATCTTTCACCTTCATAAGGCGCGTCAGATTGCCGCGCTCATTTTCATCCATCTTCATCGTAATGGAGCGGATGGTCTCCTCTAAGGAGGGAATCATGACATATTCCAATGAATTGACGCGGCGTCTCGTGCGTTCGATTTCAGCTGCCATGAGATGGGATTTGTGCTCCAGTGTCGCAAGCTCCAAAAGCTCGGGCAAGGCCTCATGGAGGGTGTCGATCGCCTCATCAAGCTCACCCGACACCGTGGCCAACCCGTAGGGTAGGGGCATTTTCCCCTCCCGCGCGTCATCGTCCAATGAAACAGAAACAACAGGCGTTCTGACACTCATCGTGTTTTCACGACCGACGGTGGCGTAAAGCGAATGAGTCTGATTCATCAGGGCCTCATCGACCGAATGGTCGCCGTTTGTCGCGCGCGCCAAGAGTTGCTCCGAGTGGGAACGTTCTACCAGGTGCTCCACCTTTCGGCGTCGCTCGTCTACATCCAGCACAAGGGTCAAAAACTGACGCATCAATTCGTCGCGCTTGTCCTTTAGGAGTTTGTGACCGCGGCGCGCGACACGTAGCTGCTCTTTTAGCCGGAGCAACTCCATGCGATTGGGATTGACACGCATGACCGCCATCAGGCATCGACCTCCTCGTCACAAATTTCGTAGTATTGTTCAATGTATTCTTCGTGAACACGCTTCAGTTCATTTTTCGGCAGCATGGAAAGCAGTTTCCAACCAATTGAGAGCGTTTCCTCAATGCTTCGGTCAGTCTCAAAGCCCTGAGAGATATATTGCTCCTCAAAGGCCACCGAGAAGTCCGCATAGATGAGATCCAATTCACTTAAGGCTTCCTCGCCCAAGATAATCTGAAGGTCGCGGGCGTCCTTACCCCTTGAATAGGCGGCAAACAGCTGGTTCATCGTATCGGCGTGGTCGGCGCGGGTTTTACCCTCACCGATCCCCTTGTCCTTCAAACGTGAAAGCGAAGGCAACACATCGATAGGGGGCGTCAAGCCTCGGCGATACAGATCGCGGGACAAGATGACCTGTCCTTCCGTGATATAGCCGGTCAAGTCTGGGATGGGATGCGTCTTATCGTCATCCGGCATGGTCAAGATGGGCACAAAGGTGATCGAGCCCTTCTTGTCCTTTATCCGTCCCGCCCGCTCATAGATGCTTGCCAGGTCCGTGTAAAGATAGCCGGGATAACCGCGGCGTCCGGGCACTTCTTTTCTTGCTGCGGATACTTCGCGCAGGGCCTCGGCGTAATAGGTAATATCTGTCATCAGCACCAGGACGTGCATGTCAAGGTCAAAGGCAAGGTATTCCGCGGCGGTGAGCGCCATACGCGGGGTCGCGATACGCTCGATCGCGGGGTCGTTTGCCAGATTGATGAACATCACGGTGTGGTCAATCGCGCCGGTACGTCTGAAATCACTGATGAAGAAGTCAGCTTCCTCAAAAGTGATCCCCATCGCCGCGAATACAACCGCGAATTGCTCCTCACTGTTTAAGACCTCGGCCTGCCTGGCGATCTGCGCTGCAAGTCTTGCGTGCGGAAGTCCGGAACCTGAGAAAATAGGCAGTTTCTGACCGCGGACCAATGTATTCAATCCGTCGATCGCGGAGACGCCTGTCTGGATAAACTCATTGGGATAGTCGCGGGCCGCCGGATTGATCGGGGTTCCGTTAATGTCACGCGTGACCTCGGGGATAATGTCCGCTCCGCCGTCTTTCGGATTGCCCATGCCGTCGAAAATACGGCCCAACAGGTCAGGGGACACCGAAAGTTCAAGCCCGCGCCCCAGAAAGCGTACGGTGCTCTTTTCGATATTGAGCCCGATCGAGCTTTCAAACAGCTGGACGAGCGCGTCAGTGCCTTCTATTTCGAGCACCCGGCAATGCCGTATGCGGCCGTCTTCGAGCTCAATCTCGCCGAGCTCGTCAAACTTGACATTCTCTACGCCGCGCACGAGCATGAGTGGACCCGTGACTTCTTCAATGGTGCGATATTCTCTTGCCATATCGACCGCCTTTCTTAGTGCGTCAATCCGCCCATCTCGTCGAGCAGTTTTTCTTTTCGCTGATCAAACCAGCGTTCCACTTCTTGTTCGGCTACGAATTTGAAGCGGGCGATGTCATCGCGAATGGGCAGTTTTAAGATCTCATCGAAATCCGCGCCCTGCGACAATGCTTTTTGCGCCTCATAGTAAAACTGCATGACAAGCTGGAGCATCTTGAATTGTTTATTTAAGGATGTGTAAGTATCGACCTCATCAAAGGAGTTTTGATGCAAAAAGTCTTCGCGCAGTGAACGCGCCGACTCTAACTTCAACCTGTCGGCATCCGACAGGGCATCCTGACCGATCAGGCGGACAATTTCCTCGAGCTCTGATTCATCCTGCAACAGGGCCATCGCGTCCATGCGAAACCTGCTGAAGTCAGGGGAAATCTGATCGTCGAGCCAATCGTCTATCTTTGTCTGGTACAAAGAATAACTCGTCAGCCAGTTGATGGCTGGGAAGTGGCGCCGGTACGCGAGGTTGGAGTCAAGGCTCCAGAACACCTGTACGATACGCAAGGTCGACTGAGCGACCGGGTCTGAGAGGTCGCCGCCCGGGGGCGACACCGCCCCGATGGCCGTCAGGACTCCGACACGCTCTTCGCCCGCAGGTCCCAGGCAATGCACAATACCCGCGCGTTCATAGAAGCTAGCCAGGCGAGAACCAAGATACGCCGGATAACCTTCTTCACCCGGCATTTCTTCAAGACGCCCTGACATTTCGCGCAGCGCTTCTGCCCAGCGCGACGTCGAGTCCGCCATCAGGGAGACAGAATAACCCATGTCGCGAAAGTACTCCGCGATCGTGATGCCTGTGTAGATGGACGCCTCTCGAGCGGCCACCGGCATATCTGAGGTATTCGCGATGAGGATGGTGCGCTTCATGAGGGGGAATCCCGTTTTCGGATCACTTAATTCCGGGAACTCCATCAAAACGTCGGTCATCTCGTTGCCGCGCTCTCCGCAGCCGATATACACCACGACATCCGCTTCCGCCCATTTGGCCAGCTGGTGCTGGATGACGGTTTTACCACTTCCGAAAGGACCGGGCACGGCCGCGGTTCCACCCTTTGCCACCGGGAAAAAGGTGTCGATCGGACGCTGTCCCGTAATCAGCGGTTCTGTCGGGGATATTTTTTCAACATAGGGACGGCCGATGCGGACGGGCCAGCGTTGAATGAGCGTGAGCTCATGGCGTTGACCGCGATCATCTTCTAACACCGCCACCGTGTCTGTGACCTTATAACGGCCGGATGCGATTTCGACAATGACACCTGAACGCTCCGGGGGCACCATGACGCGGTGTTCCATGATCTCTGTTTCTTGCACAATGCCGATGATTTCACCGGCGACAACGCGGTCTCCGGCTTTCTTCACGGCTTCGAATTCCCAGACCTTTTCGCGGTTCAACGCGGGCGCAAAAGCGCCGCGCGCGATATGATCACCGGCCATTTCGACCAGGACATCGAGCGGTCTTTGAATACCGTCAAATATTTCACCGATAAGGCCCGGGCCAAGCTCAACGGATAGCGGCGTCCCGCGTGAGATAACCACTTCACCCGGACCCAAGCCCGCCGTCTCCTCATACACCTGAATCGAGGCTTCGTCTCCGTGCATCTCAATAATTTCGCCGATCAGTTTTTTCTCAGACACTTCGACCACGTCGAACATATCGGCGTCACGCATACCTTTTGCGATGACAAGAGGGCCGGATACCTTAACGATCTCACCCTGACTTCGTTTCACCATGGAATTACTCCCCTATATTGATTACTCTTCCAATTTCTCTTCACGCGCCTTATCGCGCTGTCCAATCATATCGATGCCGGTCGCTTTGCGTATGGCCGTGCGAAGCTCCTGACGGCCAAGATGCGAGCGCTCTCTTGCGGACGGTATGACCGTCACGATCGGCAAATAGCGCTGCCGCCATGAGGCCAGCCTTGCTCCCATCTTTTTGGCCAAAATCTCCGTGACAAAAATCACGGCATAATCCTCTTCAGCCCAGCATTTTAAAATATCTTCCGCCTTTTCGGGATCGGTGACTTCCATGGTCGACAGACCGAGCGCGCGAAAGCCTAAAATGCTATCCCACTCACCGATCACGCCAATTTTTTGTTCCATGACTGAAATCCTCCTACCGCTTTTGGAAGTCGCGTCTTAATGTACCCACCGACGCTCTATCCAGTCCATCTTCTAAGATCGACAACACAAGGCGGATATTTTTATATTCACATTCACGCGCCATGACGTAGGCCATTACGCGCTGGGCGCCTGAGAGCATGGACGAGCCGCGTTCAAGCTCTGCGTAAAGTAAATTGTCACGGTCTTTTGCGAAAGCCGCGGCGCCTCCCTTTTCCCGGTAAAATACGAAATAAGATGACAGCGGTTTGTAGGGCGTGTCACACAGACCGTCGATACAGTGTTGATCGTCGGCATCAAAACATTCAATCCATCTCTTTTTTTCAATCAGGCCGCCGGGCAAAAGACTCTCCTCATAAACCGTCTCTGCCGTCTTGCGGTGCTTTGCGCGTAACAGCGTCTCAAGATTTTTCAGGTCGCGGGTCATGGCAAAATAACGCGACAACCAAGGCTCTTTTAACGGCTCTGCTAGTTTTGCCTTCATGGCCGCGATGTCGTAATCGACCGAGCGGTCAATAGAGGCAAAATCATAATGGGCTGAAAAGGCTTCCCGCGCGCGCCCCACGATGTAATCGGCCCACTCGGGTAAATTGGCATCTTTATCCGCCCGAATCGCGTGGCGCCATATAAGCTCATGGGAAATGAGTGAGGGTCGACTTAGTTTTTTTGTGAAACTTTCTTCTTCCGGCGCCTCATCTGACAAAACCGTTTTCAGCGCGATTTTCAAGTTGTACGCGTCGTCATCTAATAAAAGCAGCTGCCAGAAGCGATCGTCCGGCGCAATTTCAGCTAATAGTTCGTACAGTTCTTCCCGCGCCCAGATGAGCATTTCTTTCACGGTATCCTGCTGCGGATAGCCATGCTCTAGAAGAAGGCGTTTTATTTCATCAATTGAAGCCAGCGAAAACAGGCGGTCGAAGCCCGTTCGCCCTAACAGCGCTTTTTCGCGCACCCAGATTCGGCCCGCGGCATGGCCCCAGGAGCCTGCCTTTTGCGGGTCGGCCACGGGTAACGGCATCTTTGATGTCTTAACGCTCTTTGCCACCTTATAGCTCCTCGGGCATGACTTCCTCAAGATGGGAAAGTACTAGGCGGGCGAGCTCCGCCCGATGGTCGCGCACAATAAGTTCGTAACTCAAATTGTCGCGTACGCGTCCGTGTTCGACCACGATGCCGCCTGAAAATTCGCCGGGCACAGGATTGATTGAAAATCGATCCGGTGGTAAAAGCTCCAAAAGTTTTTCGCCGATCTCAGAGAGGTCCGTCGCAGATAGCGTGATGACCCCCGATTCGAGCCCCAAACCGTTCACCCAGGACGCGTAGCGTGCCATCCGCTCTTCTGGCGGTTCATTCAGCAGTAGGTCAAGCGCCCGGTCGATCACCTGGTCGACTCGCTGTTGTTTTAACACGAGCCCTTGTTTTCGCCTTTCGGCCTCCGCTAAGCCTTCGCCGCGGCGCACTAATTCCTTCGCGTCCATGTCGGCGCGCAGGGTGGCTTCTTCCAAGATAAGACGGACCTGTCGCTCGGCGTCACCGACTTCTTTGGCGACAAAGCGCTGTGTCTCTGACACGAGCACTTCGACCTCATCGTCGGCCTGGCGAATAATGTGGTCTTTGATTCTTTCGATTCCTTCCACGTTCTTGTCGCTCCCTTTCGTGCGATTCAACCGGATACCGGTTAAACCGCGATGCTGAGCACTCCGAGAATCGTCGCAAGCAAGGCCAGGATGGCGTAGGTCTCAACCATAACAGCAAGCACGATGGCGTTACCTGAGGTGTGACCGTGTTTGGTAACAAGCGCCATGCCGCCTTCCGCGACGTTCCCCTGATGGAAGGCCGACAGAAGCCCGATAAACGCGATCGGAAGTGACGCCAATAAAAACAAGAGTCCTTGCTGAGGCGTGAGCGCGACACTGCCTCCGAGCATCCCCGAATGGTTCATGATCATGAACCAGCCAAGAAGGCCGTAGATCCCCTGCGTCCCGGGAAGTGCCTGCAAGATGAGCAGTTTTCCGAACATGGTCGGGTCTTCCGCCATGATGCCGGACGCGATCTGTCCCAATTTTCCTACGACTTTTGCCGAGCCATAACCGGGCAAAATGACCGCGAGCGCGGCTGCCAGATAGACCAGAATCGGACCAATGATGGATGTCATAAGTTTCCTCCAATTATCCAACCGTCAACGGTTGATTTTAGGGACTTTGATGTCCCAAAATTAATTACTCGATGTATCGTCCTCGATACGGATGTATTTCGTCCTGCGGGAAAGCGGGTTCCAAAAAGAGCCCCCGCCGACGAAAAATTTGCCAAAAAGTTCTACATATTGCAAACGGCTCGTGTGGACAAAGGCCGACAAAGCCGAAAGCGCCAGGTTCAATGTGTGCCCGAATGCGCCGATCAGGGCAAAAACGATATACCCGATAAAGGAAGGCCCCACAAGCATTCCCAGCATGTTCACAACCGTCGCGATGACCGAGGTTGCCAACACAAGTGCCAAGATGCGCGCATAGGAGAGAATATCGCTGAGATAAGAAGTAATACCATAAAGGGCACCCAGCCCTTTAATCAGGCGCTTAAAGGGGTTCTTGATCCCGTGACCCGCAAAGATAAGGCCAAAGGCGGCGCCTCCGATGACAAGCCATTGACCGACTTGCTTTAAAAGTTCGACGGTGGATGGCTGCTCTGCGATCGCGCCCGCACTGAGCATAAGACCGAGTCCCGGGATAATCAGGTACCAGGTCACAGAGTCCGCCAGACCCCCGATCAGGTTGCCTTGCATTTTTTCATTTCGGATATGGAGTCCAAGGCCAAAAAATAAATGAATGACACCGAACACCATGCTGAAAAGGAGTAATTGCACCGGCGAATCCATGGGATTAAACCAGAGCGCGGGGAAATTGACCTTACCCATTGTCACAGCCGTCAGCATGTCGCCGAAGAATCCGCCGAAAATAAAACCCCAAATGACCGATGAGATACCCGAGATAAATAACATCATGCTCATCTGGCGGGTGTTGCCTTCCACCTTGCGCCCGAAAAGCATATAAGCCGTTCCGAGCATCAGCATGGCGCCGTAGCCGACGTCACTTAACATCATGCCGAAAAGGATCATATAAAAAGGGGCCATGACAGGCATGGGATCCACCTCATGGCTGCTCGGCGCCCCGTACATTTCAAGGATGACTTCAAAGGGTCGGAAAATCTTATTGTTTTCCAGTTTGACAGGTGTTTCTTCGCCTTCTTTCGGATCTTCAGAAATCCAGGCGATGTCGAAGCGTTCCGACAGTTCGCGCCCCATGTCAGAGGCCTGTGTTTTTGGAACCCATACTTGTAAAAAGAAGGTGTAGTCAAGCTCATGGATCTCTTCGCCCGCTAATCGGTGGTCGGAGCGTACGAGCAGATAGTCATGATAGGTCATGAGGCGCCCGCACTCGTCCGCCATGGCTTCTAGTTCCTGGTCAAGCTTTTGCTTGTTCTCTTGTTCTTCTTCAATTTCTCTTTGAATGGAAAGAATCGTCGCCTTGGCCGTGCCCGAAAAGGGCAATTTGGGGATCTCATGAAAGTCGTAGGATGAAAGCCTGGCTCTCACGCCCGCTAATTGTTCGTCGAGGGAGACAACCGCGACCTTTGCGGGGAAAAGGCCTTCTTCTTCCAAAAAGAAGCTTGTCGCGAGCGGATAATCGCGCCGCAAGTCGCTTTCAAAGGACTCAAAACTTAAAGCGTCCATGAAGATGCCGTAAATCAATTTCGTACGCGCGGTTTCATGTTGTGACAGGTCAACGGGGATATCCTGCCAGGGCAAAAGTTGTTCAATCTGCTGCTCGAGGCGCGAAAGCTTGGCCGCGATCGCTTCCTCTTGTTCAAGATGCCCTTCAAAACGCGATACCAACGCTCTTAATTCGTTTTCTTCTTTATCTGTAAATAAAAAATCTTTTTCTTTGACAGGTAGCTTTTGGATGGACAGCCGCTTGGCTTCCGGGAAGCGGCGCTGCATCACCGCGATAGTTCGGCTGAGGCGAACCCGCAAATCGACATTATCAATCGTGACGGTACTCACCTTACGCTCATCGTCAAGCTCGTTGTTTTTAACAATCTCAACGGCTCCCGAACGCATGAGAGAATCGAGTACTTCGTCCTGATCCTCGCGTGCGCCGAGGATCGTCATTTTTGCCATCTTAACGATGCTCAAGGAGTGCCACAATCCTTTCCGCGATTATTTTGGCCGCGTCCGCAAGAAGCGGTTCGGGGAGCCATGATGCATTCGCGTCATGGTGACTATCACCCGCGGTCAGTTCGCGATAGCGTATTTCAGCTTCTTGCATTTTCTTCTGCCGAATAGCGCTTGCTTCAATATAGGCTTTTTCAAGCAACCCTCCGGCCTCTTGTCTCGCCATCTGGCGTTGGAGCTGAGCATTTTCACGCGCTTTTTCCACGCGCGAAACAGCCACTTGTTCCGTCATCTTGATTTCTTCGAGAAAATCACGATCTGCCATCTGGCAATCCTCCTAAAAAATGAAGGTCCCATCACCTTCTTGTTTCACTCGCGAACAGCATATAGCTTAGCACAGTTAGATCGATTATAAAAGAAAAAACCTGTGCAAAACTCTTCCTACGTCCGATCATCGGCCTCCAAATAACGGTCAAAATCTTGCGCTTCAATCCATGTTAGGCGGCTGTAATCGGTCAAGAAAACCACATAGCCTTCCTCTTTTGGGTAGGCCCTCCAAATGATATCACCTTGAGGGAGATTCACGAACTGGCCCGTCCCGCAATAAAGGGAGGGCGAATCGCCGATCAGAAGGTCAATGGGGGCCATTTCTCCGTTGGGTAAAAATTGCAATCCTTCTGAACTAAGGACGAGCTTCCCCACAAGCTCACGATGATCGGGGTCTTGTCCCTGTCCGACATTTTCCAAAAACTCAAGCCGGGCGAAGCTTTCAAATCGCCCGCCTTTTTTGATGTGTTGCTCTGTCTTTTCTTGCTGCCAGCGGGCGTAGTCGAGCGGATGATCAAAGGGTGCGATGGAGCCGGGTGAGGCGCTGAAAAAACCGCTGGCATCCACACGCAAGCTGAAATCGCAATGCGCGCAAAAAAGCTTATTGCGCTCACTTCGCATCGCAAGCGGCCGGTCACAGTTCGGGCACCAATGGCATACGGCGGACAGTTGTTCCGCCGGCTTTCGTGAAAAAAAGCGTGCGGGACGCCGACGTGTGGTCTGCCATGTGTAATCGTCCGCGTACATCGCCTTCACAAGTCTTTTTTGAATTGAATCAACATCCATGTTTTGCGTCTCTTCGGCGGTAAAAAGAAGTTTCGTTTCGACTTCCATTTTGCCGGGACGCAGGGAAGGCGCCCAGCGCGGCCAACCCAAATAGCCGCCGTGACAAATCACCGATACAACGGGTGCTTTCAAGTGCTTAATCAATTTGGCGGTCGCCGGCCCGAAAGGCGTGATGTCGCCGGCGATTGAACGTTGTGTTTCAGGATAAAGCGCGACGGATAGGCCATCTTGGATGGATGTAATAATCTCCTTGGTCGTCGAGAAATTGACACGGAAGGGTTTAATCTCGATGATGGCAAATTGTTTCAGAAGAGGGCGTAACATTTTTGTGTTAGCGATTTCCTGCCCTGAAACAAAGCGAATGGGCTCTTTTCGCATCGCCATTGCACAGATGATCGGGTCAAGGTATGAGACATGGTTGCCTACAATAAAATAAGGTCCCGGGACAATGGTTAATTGAGGATCCGTCTCATATCGTATTCGGTATAAAAACCAAAACAGCGCCCGCGCTAAAGCTAAAAAAAAGCTGTAAACAAAGCGTTTCGGCGCGACGGTCTCTTTTTTTACCGAAGATTGCTTATGTGTTTGCCGGGCCAATATGGCGCCCCCTTTCGATTTATGCCACATTATATTAACATCTTCGCGCTACAGTTTGGATACAAGTCCAACTCAATGAGTCGGATAGCATATCGATTAAATTATTTTGTTTAGGTGCGTTGATGGCAAGATATTGTTTTTATTGCGGTCGTGAATTGGATGACTACGAGAAATGTGACTGTCGCGGTCGTTCCTACGTCGCGGGAGAAAATGTGACGGGTGAACCTCGGTCCGAAAAAGCACAACAATCTTACAGCGCCCGGCAGGAACATGAAACGTCATCTTCTTATCAGTCGGCCTGGCAACATCGAGAAGAGGCACCTCCGAAGAAACAACAACACAAAAGTCCCCGCCGTGACTACAGGCGGCAAGGGGTCCGTCCGGCGCGGACTTTTGCGTCATTTTTTAGTTTTTTCATACGCCCCGCCGACAGTATGGCCCGAGAGCTTCAACCTGTTTGGGATCGCTCGCATACGCTTTGGATGGCCGCATCCGTCGCGCTCTCCGGCATTCACTACATGATGTTGAACCGAAGTCTGGCGTCTGTTTTACAAGGCAAGACCGCCAAATTATCCACAGGAGAAGCGCTTCTTTCATGGCTCAGCGGTTCTGTTTTTGTGGCGCTCATTATGCTGCTTTATACCCTCACTTTATGGCTTCTGTCGCGCTTCTTGTATCGTCAAGCCGCCCTGCCCTTCCTGCACGCTTTAGCCGCCGGTAAAGCGGCGTGGAAATTCTTATGTTTCTTTCTCATCCTCGCCCTCCCGTCGCTTTTCACAAGCGGGGCCATCTACGGTCTGGTGCTCTCTTTGATGGGCCTTGTGTTCGCTGTGATTGTTCACGCAAGACAGTTGGCGTCACTGACCGCGCTGGATGAAAACAGAGCCTGGCAGCTTTCTTATCTTTCCATTGTGCTCTTTGCCGGCATCCTCTCCTCGGTCACCGCGATGGTGCAAATGTTGAACGTTGTACGCTGATCGCTATCGGGTGAAATTCCTGTTATAATTGTCTGCGCTAATCAGAGGGGACAAGTCGCAGCATGCTATTTAAACTGAAACGACAATTTCAATGGTTCTTGGACCACTATCGCCGTGAGTACTTTATCGCGATTATCACGGTGGCCGTGAACTACGCCATCGCGATCGCGCCGCCCTGGTTTGCGGGCTACATTGCCGACCGTATTTTTAACCTTGATTTGACGATGGAATCACTCATCTATTTTGTGATTATGCTGTTGGTCTTAACGGGCATCTATTACGCGACAGGCTATCTGTGGTCGTACTACCTGATCAAGGCCTATGACGTCACCGAGTTGATGGCGCGGCAGCGGACGATGCTTAAGATTTTGAACCAAAACGCGCCTTTTTTTCAGGCGCAGACAACGGGAAGCCTGATGGGCAAGTCCACTAACGACATCAACGCCATGGCGGAGATGGCCGGCTTTGGCATGATGACACTGTTTGACTCCACCCTCTACCAGTTCGCGATTATCGCGGTTATGGCGATCGGGGGTTCCTGGCAGCTGACCCTTTTGACCGTGCTCCCCTATCCCTTATTGATCTTCTTTTCAAAGAAGATCGGCGATAGGCTTTACACTGAGTACGATTTTGCCCAACAGGCGTTTGACGATATTAACGATCGTGTGCTGGAGAATATTCAAGGGATCCGTGTGGTCCGAGCCTTCGCGATGGAAGATCAGGAACAAGAAGGCTTCTCAAAACTCAGTTCAAATTTGAACCGCCAGAATATGAAAGTTGCGAAACTCGACGCGCTGTTCATGCCGGTGTCGCGGTTGATTCAGGGGATTTCTTTTCTTGTCGCTCTCGTCGTCGGCGCCCGCCTGATCAGCACCCACGCCATCACGGTCGGTCAGCTGATGTCGCATGTGTTTTATCTGGGTATGCTGGCATGGCCCATGATCGCCATGGGCGATTTCATCAATATCTCACAGCAGGCGACGGCCTCCGTGGATCGCGTGTCCGAAATATGGAATTGGAAAGAAGAGATCACGGATCCGCCCGAGGCGATTTTGTGCCCTTCCATCCAAAAAATCGAATTTCAGAATTTTTCATTTTTCTGGCCGGGTCACAACGAACCGGTGTTGAAAGATTTAAGCTTTAGCATCTCCTCCGGCATGACGGTCGGTGTGGTCGGCCGGGTGGGCGCCGGAAAAACGGCGCTCTTAAAGCAGCTACTTCGCACTTACCCCCAAGAAGGGGACCGCCCGATGTTGGAGCAGGATAAAACGCTCCCGCCGCCGGCCGAAAGGCTCACCGTCAATGGCTTGCCGATCCGCCTGTTTGATCGGCGCAGCCTCAGGCGCCAAATCGGTTACGTCCCACAGGAGAGCATTCTTTTCTCGCTTTCCGTCCGCAATAACATCCTGATGGGGGCCCGTACAAAAGAAGAGAACTGGCCGATCCGTGATAAAGATGCGGCGCGGGAGATCGCTTTTTGGAAAAACCCTTACCGGACGATTGTGGAAGAAGTGGAAGCCCGTGAAAAGACCCCGCCTCCGCCCCCCTCTGTGTCGGACGATTTATTGACTCACGTCATTCAGATCGCCGACTTTGAAAAAGATGTTGAACAACTCCCCCAAGGCCTTGACACGATGACCGGCGAACAGGGAATCGCGCTTTCCGGGGGACAAAAACAACGTATCTCCATCGCGCGGGCCCTTTTATCAGATCCGGAAGTTCTTATTTTGGATGACTGCCTGTCGGCGGTGGACGCCATCACGGAGAAAAATGTCCTCCAGGCATTGACCCGGGAACGCCGAGGCAAAACGACCCTTGTCAGCTCGCATCGCTTATCCGCGATACGTGACGCTGATCTTATCCTGGTACTTGAAGACGGCAGGATCGCGGCGCGCGGCACCCATGAGGAACTGATGGCCCAAAAGGGTTGGTATTTTGAACAGTATGAACTGCAGCAGCTCGAAGAAAAACGAGCCGGTCAAAAGGAAGGAGGGTCCTATGCGAACGGATAAACAAAACAACACCGGCCGTTACGGACTGTGGAGGCTCGCCCGTTACGCGCGTTATGCCGTCCCTTCGCTTTCGATCGGTTTTATTTTGACAATCTTAACGGTCGTTTTCGATCTTTTGGGGCCCTATATCGTCTCCTTGCTGCTTGACGGCGAAATCATCGCGGGCATCGGCGTGCGGGACGTGGAAACCTTTACGACCATGATCCTTTTTTATGCGGCCACCGTGTTGTTGTCACTGGTCACACGCTACGGCGGAAGCATCGCAAACCAGTTTGCCGCCAACCATGTGGCCATGGTGATGCAAGGTGAGATCTTCGCGCATGTGCAGCGCTTGCCTGTCGCCTATTTTGATACGCTCGCGGCGGGGCAAGTTGTCTCCCGCGTCACGAACGACACGAAGGCGGTCCGTGTGTTTTTCACGACGGTACTGTCTCAACTTTTAATGGCTTTTGTATTTGCGATCGGGATCCTATTCGGGCTGTTCAGCATTGACTGGCGCCTTTTTGCGATCGCTTCCCTTTCATTTCCGATTTTGTTTTTCTTGTTTCGCGATTTTCAAAAAAAATCATTAAGCTTCAGCCGCGAATACAGGAAGGGCATCAGCATGCTGAATGCCAGCATGAACGAAAACATTCACGGCATTGAAGTGATTCAGTCGTTTAATCGAGAGCGCGACATCTACGACAACTACAGCCGGATTAATGACACCGTGTTCCGAAACGGCCTTGGGATGACACGACTGCACGCGTACAGCGGTTGGAATGTGACAGAGGCGATGAACTACCTGATGCTGGCCTTGGCACTCCTTTACTTTGGCATCGGGAATATTCGGGGTACCAATCTTGTCCCCGTCGGACACCTGTATCTTTTCATTGATTATATGATTCGCTTTTTCGCGCAGATGAACCGGGCGATGCAGCATATCGGGAACCTGGAGCGCGCGAGAGGCGCGGCTGATCATATTTTTGAGTTGCTTGACCGCCAGGCGCTCCCGGACGACGGCGAAAAGGTGGAATCGATTTTGGGCGATGTCGCCTTTGAACAAGTGACCTTCGCTTATAAAGAGGATGAGCATGTGTTGCGGGACGTAAGCTTTGAAGTTCCCCGCGGGACGACCGCCGCCTTTGTCGGAGAGACAGGAGCGGGCAAGTCTACGATCATGAACCTTTTGTTCTCCTTCTACGAGCCGGAATCGGGACGTGTCCTGATTGACGGGCACGATCTGACAACACTGAATAAGCGCTCCGCTCGTTCTCATATGGCCATTGTGACGCAGGATCCCTTCTTGTTCACGGGAACTATCGAATCCAATATTACTTTGAACCGCCCCGGCCTGACTGCGACCCATGCCGCGAACGCCCTGATTGAAGTCGGCGGCGATTCTTTTCTCGCGAGGCTTTCAGAAGGCGTGAAAACAGAGGTCAAAGAGCGCGGCAATGAATTTTCAGCCGGTGAGCGCCAGTTGATCTCTTTTGCCCGCGCGCTCGCGCAAAACCCCACCGTCTTAATCCTCGATGAGGCGACCTCCCATATCGATACGGAGACGGAGGGCATTATTCAAAAAGGGATCGAACGCCTTTCAAGGGGCAGGACGACCCTGATCATTGCGCACCGATTGTCGACCATTCGCCACGCGAGCCGTATCTATGTGCTTGACCATGGGAAGATCGTGGAGGAAGGAAGCCACGAGGAACTCATGAACAAAGGGGGCATTTTTGCTAATATGGTGGAGATGCAGACACGACAGAGCCGACGCTGATCACAAGGGATTTACGATGGAGCAGAAGAAGAGTCCAAACGGCAAAAATTCACGCTTTCGCCCCTCCCTTATTTTGGTTGTTCTCTTACTGTTTTTCGCTATGGAGCTTTTCAGCAGTTCATGCTTTTTCTACTCGGTGATCGGCGTCCCCTGCGCAGGCTGCGGGAGTACCAGGGCTTTATCGCTGTTGATGCAAGGCGAGCTTAAAGAAGCGATCCGCATGCACCCGCTCATTCTCTTGAGTCTTGCGATCTTTCTTTCACTTTTGGGCGTGGCGATCACAAAACTCGTGATGAAGGCCCGGGGAAAAGAATTTCGTTCGCCCTTGTCTGAGAAGAGTACCAAGATCCTATTTGTGTCGCTTGTGGCCTTGTATCTCATCGTCTATGTCGTGCGTATGGTGCTCTATTTCCCCAATGAGGAACCGATGTGCTACAATCACAACTCCGTTTGGGGACGCCTCGTCGCCCTTTTTAGGAATTGTATCAGGCGTTAGACAGTACTTCAAAAATATCCAATATGGTAAAATAAGCTTGCTTTAAAGGGCAATATTAATATGAATCAAGATAATCGAAACGACAACAGCGGCGTCAGAAGGCCAAGGAATATGGGCAATATGTCCCAACCTTCCGTGCGCCAATCGCGCCCCGGTGAAGCGACTCAGGTGACAAAAACATCCGGGCGCCCGCCTCGGCCCATGGCTTCGCAGTCGCTCCCCGCTGACATCCGCGAGAGCCGTAAATACAAAAAAAGTAAACGCGTCTTGAAAAAGCGTGTTTCAGGCCGCCCCTCACGCAGTATGTCAGTGGTGTCTGTCCCCGAGGCCATTTGGTCCGGTGTGAAAAAAGCCCTGTTGCTTGTTATCGTAATCGTGCTTGCGGTGTTCGCCTTTATCGGCGGAAGCGGGCTCGGCATGCTTTCAGGGTATATCTCAACTGCCCGCCCGCTTGAAATTGTCGACATCAAGGACACCTATGAGGCGACTTACATCTACGATCGAGACGGCAACCAGGCAGCGGTTTTAACAGGCTCTCAGAACATCCTTCGCGAGTACGTCCCCATTGCCCGGATTAAGTCCACCTATATTCCCGATGCTTTCATTGCCATCGAGGATGAACGCTTTGAGACACATCACGGTATTGATCCCAAGCGTATCGCGAACTCGGTGGGCACTATTTTCTTAAGCCTGGGCGGCGACACGCACGGCGCTTCTACCATTACCCAGCAGGTGGTCAAGATGATGTCGGGCGCCGACGATCGCTCGGCCCAACGTAAAATTCAAGAGTGGGAACGCGCGATCGATCTTGAGGATAAGATGTCAAAAGACGAGATCATGGAATTGTTCGTCAACATGGTCCCCATGGGGGGCCCCTATGTCGGCGTCCAGTCCGCGGCAAAAGCTTATTTTGGCAAGGATGTCTCGGAATTAGATCTTGCGGAATGCGCCTTTTTGGCCGGCATCCCGAACCTGCCTTCTATCTACAACCCCGCGACGGAATACGGAAAACGAAACGCCCTGCGCCGCATGAGGATTACCTTGGGCAAGATGCTTGAAATCGGCAAAATCACCGAGGATGAATACCAGCAGGCGCTAAACCGCGAACTTGTATTTAAATCGGCCGAGCAGCAGAGTTCCGCCTCGTCCATTCATTCTTATTTTGTGGACGCCGTGATCAACGAGGTTATCTCGCAGCTCATGATCCAACGAGGTTATTCGCTGCAGCTTGCGAATGTCGCTGTGTTCCAGCACGGTCTGACGATTGAGACCACCCTTGATCCGGAAATACAAAAGATGGCGGAAGAAAGTTTCAAGAAAAAGGAACTGTTCTCCGCCAACTATGACGCCTTGCCTGACAGCCCGCAGATTCCGCAGGCGGGCATTACGATCATTTCAAACCAACCGGATACGATGGGACAGATTGTGGCCATGGTGGGTGGTTTTGGTGAGAAGAAAACGAACCTCGGTTTCAATCGGGCGACACAAGCCTACCGCCAACCCGGTTCATCCATTAAGCCGATCCTTGTCTACGCGCCCGCGATTGACACGGGGGTGGTGACGGCCGCAACCGTTTTGATGGATGAGGAAAAGCATCTTGACCCGCAAAACCCCGACCGCGCCTGGCCGCAAAACTCGGACCGCCGTTATGAGGGGCCCGTGACCATACGTCACGCGCTTCGCCACTCATTGAATACAACCGCAGTGGAGGTCTACACCGAACTGCTTACGCCTTCCATCGGTCTGTCCTATTTGAAGCGCATGGGCATTGACCGTTCCAACGAACCCCAGCCGGCGGGAGCCATCGGGGCTTTTGGTAAAGGCATGACCACGGTCGAGATGGCCGGCGCGTTTTCGGCTTTGGCAAACCGTGGTATTTTCACTGAACCCTATCTTTTTACAAGGGTTCTTGACGCTGACGGCAAGGTTTTGTTGGAGCATAAACCTCGCTTTGAGCAGGTGTTCTCCACGGAAACCGCGGACATCATGACGAACCTTCTGATCGATACGATCCGCAACGCGCCCTGGATCGGCCCGTATTCCAGCATTGGCCGCCAGCCCGCCGCGGGCAAGACCGGTACCTCGGATGAGCGGCTTGACCGCTGGTTCTGCGGCTACACGCCCTATTACACGGCGGCGGTCTGGTACGGATTTGACAACGCGAATGGCAGACGAACGCTTATTGCCGGCTCCGACACACCGAGTCCGATCAAGATTTGGCGCGATGTCATGCAACAGATTCATGAGGAGTTGGAAGTCCAGCAATTCCCGATGTCGAGCAAGGTGATCGCGCGGAAAGTCTGCGCGGAATCCGGCATGCTACCAACCGAATGGTGCCCGAAGACCATCACGGAGTACTTTGATTCCACGAAGAGTCTGTCCTTCCCACAGATTCCCTGTACGCTCCATGACGAGGAAACGGCCGAACCGGATCCTGATCCCGATGATCCCGATCCCGGCGAGACGGATCCTGAAGAAACGGGACCTGAAATTGTCGTCCCCACAGAGGATCCGACAACCACTCCCACGGAGCCGGAACCGACAGAAGAACCTTAGAAAAAATCAATTGTTGTTTTGTATGACCCGGATTTGTGCGTTGCCAAATCCGGGTTTTATTTTGCGTTTCGACTTGTGGGATAATGGACATAATTCTTATGAAAATGAGGCAATGATATGGATCCCAATACGTATAAAAGAAGCCGCGAAGCGGCTGACTGGCTCCTAAAAAGGACGAACGTTCGACCCGATGCCGCGGTGATTCTCGGATCTTCGCTCGGAGCGATCGAGGCGCGCATGTCGATTCAAGATCGTTTTTTTTACGGCGATATTCCCGGCTTTTTGACCCCGACGAATCCCTCGCACGCGGGGCATTTGCTTTTTGGGGAACTGGGGGGACAAAGAGCGGTCATTATGTCGGGGCGCTTTCATCATTATGAGGGCTTTTCCTACCAGGAGCTTGCCATTCCCGTGCTTGTGCTCTCCTTTCTGGGCGTCAAAACCCTGATTGTCACAAACGCCGCGGGCGGCATCAACCTAAACTACAAGGTCGGTGACATCATGCTGATCGGTGACCATATTAATCTTGTCGGAGCGGATCCGACGGCGGGACCCATTATCTTGGAGACAAACCCTCGGTTTTATGACGTCTCTTATCTTTACTCGAAAGGTTTACGAAAACTCGCTCATGAAACCGCGTCTGAACAGTCCCCGCCTATTCAGCTTCAGGAAGGTCATTATTATTTTGCGACCGGTCCCCATTTTGAAACACCCGCTGAGATAAAAGCGATGCGGATCTTAGGCGGTGACGCGGTCGGCATGTCGACGGTCACAGAAACACTGACGGCGGCTTATTCAGGTATGGAGGTTTTGGGTTTCTCCCTGATTACCAATATGGCGGCGGGTGTCCTGGACCAAAAACTTACGGATGAAGAAGTTGGCATCGCGGCAAAAGCCGCGGCAGATCGACTGGGCGCGCTCATTGAAGGCGTCCTTAAAAAGAAAGGATAAGTCTTTATGTTATTTCATGACATTGCCCTGATCGATGACAAGGGGGCCACCCGGGAACATATGAATGTCCGGGTTAAGGACCAGTGGATTCAGAAGATTGAACCCTGTGAGACGACGCTTGAAGATGCAAGGGCGTCGAGTGAGGAGGTCTACGACGGCCGTGACAAGCTTATTATTCCCGGCTTTTTTAATAACCACTCACATGTCCCCATGACGCTGACAAGGGGTTACGGCGAGGAGTTGTCGCTTTATGACTGGCTGTTCACCCGCATCTTTCCCTTTGAGGCGCTTTTGACAGAAGAGGATATGTACTGGGGCGCGCTTTTAGGCATCGCGGAGATGCTAAGTGGCGGCACAGTGTCCTTTACGGATATGTATATGCGGATTCAGGGGATCTTTCGCGCGGTGGTTGAATCGGGGATCAAGGCCGGTTTGGCGAACGGCTTGACCGGTGACGACACCACGGTATTGGAGGAGACCGCCTGGTACCGTGAGACGGAGACGCTCATCAAGGATGCCAAAACTTCCCATGGTTTTGTTATCCCGAACGCTTCTTTGCACGCGCAGTATACGAGCGCGCCGGAGCTTATTTCGCAGCTCGTTGACTACGCGAAAGATCGAAAGCTGCGCATGCATGTTCACCTGTCTGAGACGGCAGGCGAGCACGCTGAATGTAAAGAGAAATACGGAAAGACCCCTTCGCGCCTTTTCACGGATTTAGGGCTGTTCGATGTCCCGACCACCGCCGCCCATGCCATCTTTATAGAGGGTGAGGACTACGATCTGTTGCGCGATAAAAATGTTTCCTTAGCGCATATGCCCTCGTCGAACCTGAAAATCGGAAGTGGTTTGGCGGACATCAAGAGCTGGCGCGATCACGGCATCCGGGTGACGATTGGCACGGATGGCGCGGGTAGCAACAATAATCTGGACATGATTGAGGAAGTGACCCTTGCCTCTTTCTTAGCCAAGGGCATCCACCACGATCCGATTCTTTTTTCCACGCATGAGCTTTTAACCTTCGCGACAAGGAACGGAGCCTTGGCCCAGGGCCGTGAGGACACGGGACTTCTGGAGGAGGGTTATCGCGCGGACTTGGCGGTGGTAGATATGTCGACTTTGAAGTTCCAGCCGATCTATGACTACGGCACGAGTCTTTTCACGAACGCGAATGCTTCGGACGTCGTCTTAACGATGGTAGACGGCAAGGTGTTGTACAAGGACGGTGAGTTCACGACGATTGACTTGGAAAAAGTCATTTGGAATGTCTACCGTATCCGGGATGAGAAGTTGGCACTGTTGGCCCAATGATCGAAAGAAATAATTTATCTCCTAAAAAGTTGATAGGGATCCAAGAGTTGGATCCCTATCGAGGAGACGTATGAAGAGGTGTTGTTGTAGCCTATTGCTACGCTCATACTATAACGCCCATTTGTTGAGAAGAAACAGCATGAATTTGAACAATTGTCACAATCACATGATAAGAGGCGCACAAAACGGAATATGGGTCAAGATTATTCCGTTCGTAATCGCTTGCATACTGTTAATGACGAGCTGTGCGCCACTCGCAGATAATTCTTCCACAACGCCCGAGGAGCCGCTTTTGACGGCGCCTGAGAGCGGTAGAATTGATGAGCCACCGCTCAAGCTTTCTAACAAGGAGCCTCTTTCGGAGGAGGCGGCCAAGGCCTTTGCTAAAAAGTTGGATACGCCGTTTGAATCTTACGATTTGTTGCGCCCGGAGGGAGCCGTGGATCTCAAAAAATTAAAGCCATCTGTTGTCCTGCGTGTAGTGGACGGCGACACCCTGATCATTATGTGGGAGGAGCAGCCGACGAGGTTGCGTCTCATCGGCATTGACGCGCCGGAGTCGTATTCGCACCACGATGAGAGTATTCGTACCCATGAGGGGGAGTCCGTGTCTCGTGTGGTCACCCATTGGCTGGAGGATAAAAAAATCTACCTGCAGTTTGATGCCGATCCCTACGACCCCTATGAGCGCCTTTTGGCCTATGTCTGGCTCGATGCCCACACGATGGTGAATGAAGTACTTGTGCGGGAGGGTTTAGTATGGCAGCATCGCTATCCGCCGAATACGCATTTTGACGATTATTTTAAGTCTTTACAAAAAATGGCGAAATCGGAGGCGCGCGGTATCTGGAGTATCGATCCTTAAATGGCGCCCCCATTATAATTTAGCTGCGTATGAAAAAAAGGATAAGAACATGAATAAGAAGACGATTTATCTTGCGGGCGGTTGTTTTTGGGGCGTGGAACGCTATTTCCAGCTGCTTGGCGAGGGCATTTTGGAAACTGAATCCGGTTACGCGAATGGCCACAGCGACGATCCTTCTTACCGGGATGTCTGCCGCGGTGACACGGGTTTTGCGGAGACGGTCAGAGTGGTCTATGACAAGGATGTTTTCTCAACAGATGAGATCTTGGCGCATTTTTTCCGGATCGTGGATCCCACGACCCGCGACCGTCAGGGAAATGATCGGGGGGATCAGTACCGGCCGGGTATTTACTATGTGGATGAGTCGGATTTCCCCACGATTTGCGACTATATCGACCGCCGGCGAAAAGATTATCGTCGCCCGATTGTGGTGGAGGTGCTTCCCTTGGAGAATTTCTATTCGGCAGAGGATTACCACCAGGATTATCTTGTGAAGAACCCAACAGGTTACTGTCATGTGAATCTTGATTTAGCATCGATTCCGTTAAAGCCGGAAGAATTGGCGCTGGACATCTCTGAGGAGGTGCAGTCGGGTGAGAGGCTCGCCTCGAATCGTTTTGAATCAAAAATGGATTTGAAAACAGTTGCCCCGAAACCATTTAAAGCGGATGACAAAACACTGAAAAGTTCCTTAAGTGATATTCAGTATCAGGTGACGCAGGAAAATGCGACGGAGCGACCCTTTTCGAATGAGTTTGATCAGGAGTTTTCGCCCGGGCTTTATGTGGACATTGTGAGCGGTGAGCCGCTATTTAGTTCGCGGGATAAGTATGACGCGGGTTGTGGTTGGCCGGCCTTTAGCCGTCCTGTCGCCAGGGGGGCGCTTGTTTACAAGGATGATACGAGTCTTTGGCGTAAACGGGTGGAAGTGAGGAGTGTGGGAGCTGATTCGCACCTGGGCCATGTTTTCGATGACGGCCCTGAAGATTTGGGTGGTCTGCGCTACTGTATTAACAGCGCGGCGCTCCGTTTTGTTCCGCTTGAAGAAATGGAAAAAGAGGGTTACGGGGACTGGATTTCGGAGGTGGTTTAGGAGGGGTTCTCGAGCCTCCGTATGATACACTTGTAATTGCGATTCGGTCTAAAACCGTATCCGAGTCGCAACTGAACGCGGGGCCCGTGCGATGCAGGCCTGTGAACTCCGTCAGGTCCGGGAGGAAGCAGCGGTAAGCGGTTCCCTGCAGGCGCCGCGGGGATTCCTGATTCGGTTGCGACTCAGGTACGGTTTTTAAAAATACGAGGTTGAGGTATCAGAATGTCGTCATCGGATAGGCTCGCGCTTTATCGCCTATGGAGACCCCAAACATTCAGCGAAATGGTCGCGCAGGAACAGGTTGTTTTTCCGCTTCGTCAGAGCGTGATTAACGGCAGTTTTTCGCATGCCCTTTTGTTTTCGGGTACGAGGGGGACGGGTAAGACCTCGCTTGCGAAGATTTTCGCAAAAGCCATTAATTGTCTGAATCCCAAAGATGGCGATCCTTGCAATGAATGTGAGGTTTGTAAGGCCGCGAACGACGGCTCCCTGATGGACGTCTATGAGATTGACGCGGCCTCTCATAACAGTGTGGATCATATTCGCCGCCTGACGGATGAGATCGTGTTTACGCCCGTTTCGGCGCGTTACAAGGTGTATATCATTGATGAGGTCCATATGTTGTCTCAAGGGGCGTTTAACGCGCTTCTGAAGACTTTGGAGGAGCCTCCCTCTCACGCGGTGTTTATTATGGCGACTACGGAGCCGCACCGTATTCCGGCGACGATTGTGTCAAGGAGTCAGCATTTTCAGTTCCGCCGTATCCCGAACGATGAGATTGTGAAACGGATGCGCAATATCGCCGATAGTATTGATCTGGCGATTGACGATGACGCGCTCGACGTGATCGCGTTGTTATCGAACGGGGCGTTGCGTGATTCGATTAGTTTGTTGGATCAGACGCGCCAGCTGTCCGTCTCCCCTATTTCGCGTGACGCGGTGTTGACTTTGGCGGGTCGTGTCCCCGATGAGTTTTTGTCGGAGACGGCCAAGGCGATTATTTATCACGATCCGGAGGTATTGCTCAGCAATATTCAGGAGCTTGTGATGTCGGGTCGCGATTTGGCGCGTTTTGTGACGGATTTGGGTGGTTATTTTAGAAATCTTTTGGTGAGTCGTGTGTCGAGTGAGCCTGAAAAGCTGATTCAGATGCGTCATGAGGATGTGGCGCTTTTAAAGGAGATTGCGGGCGATACGTCGTCGAAACAGTTAACGGCCTTAATCGCGGGGCTTGCGGAGCTTCAGGTGTCGCTTCGTTTTTCGCCGGATATCCGCACTTCCCTTGAGATTGGCTTGATCCGCTTGACTGCGGATAGCGACATTGATGAGCCCATTGTAAAAAGGGAGTCGGCTCCGCCTGTGAAGGCGCCTCCCAAGGTGTCGAAACCGGTTGAGGAAAAAGTTGAGGCTAAACAGATTGAAGAAAGAATTGAGGCGGTGAAAGAGCTTCCTAAGGAGGAACCTGAGACTCATTGTGTGACGCCTTCGGATGAGACGATCGCGACGGATGAGGGTGATGAGCCTTTGCTTTCTGTCTGGCGTGATATTTTGGATGCTTTGCAGCGTGAGAAGCGTTTTGATATTTCGCTTTGCGCGAGGCCGGCCCGTGTCTTGATGCATAAGGATTCTTTTGAGATTCGCTTTGATAATAAGTTGTTTGGGCAGTTTGCCTGTTTGAATAAAAAAGAGAGTATTGAGCTGATTGAACAGCTTTTACAAAAACGCACGGGTAAGCGCTATGCGGTGCGGGTGGCTCTCGATGAGGAGCTTTCTCGGACGGTGGGCGCGACGGCCGAGTGGCCTTGGTTGGCCGAAGCGCGTGAGCAGGCGTTAAGGGACGAAATTCCCGCACCCCATAACGGTGCGGATTCAGTGTAACGGAGGGTTATATGGCAAAAGGTAGACGGGGCGGCGGTTTTCCGCGCGGCGGAGGGATGCCGGGCGGCGGCCAGATGGATCAGCTGATGCGTCAGGCACAAAAGATGCAAGAGGAGCTCCAGATTGCTCAGGAGGAGGCGGCCCTGATGAAGGCGGAGGCGACAGCCGGTGGCGGTGTTGTGCGCGTCCTGATGGCTTCCGGGCACCAGATTGAGGAACTTGAAATAAATCCGGATGTCGTCGATCCTGAGGATGTTGAGATGCTACAGGATCTTGTGACGGCGGCGGTGAATGAGGCGTCGAGAAAGCTCGATGAGATGACGGAAGAGCGTATGGCCGTGGTGACAGGCGGCGGTTTTAGCCTGCCTGGTTTCTAAAAGATGGCTTATCGTTTTACACCTGCTATTTCTCGGCTGATTAGTCAGTTGGCGAAGCTTCCGGGGATTGGTCAGAAGACGGCGCAAAGGTTGGCTTTTCACATTCTTGACGATTCGCGTGAGGATGCGATGGCGTTATCGGACGCGATTCGTGATGCTTTAGCGACGGTGCGTCTTTGTTCGACTTGTTGCAATCTGACAGAAGATGATCCTTGTGATATCTGCAGTTCGAATGCGCGGGACAAAACGCGTATCCTGATTGTTGAAAATCCCCGCGATGTGGCCGCGATGGAGCGTATCCACGATTATCGAGGACTCTACCATGTGTTGCACGGTGTGATCTCCCCGATGCATGACATAGGGCCTGAGGATATTCGGTTGAAGGAACTTTTCCGACGCCTCCAGGAGCACGATGAGGTGGAGGAGATTATTTTGGCAACAAACCCGACGATTGAGGGTGAAGCGACAGCGCTTTATATTGCGCGTCTTTTGAAACCGTCAGGGATTAAGACGACTCGCATCGCGCATGGTATCCCGATGGGGGCGGCTTTGGAGTATGCGGATGAGGTGACGCTTGCCAGGGCTTTCCAAAATCGGCAGGAAGTGTAATAAACAGCTTTCTTCTTGACAGTCGACTATAGACGTGATACATTAGCTTAGCGTTTTAATGTACTGCTCGTGTGGCGGAATCGGCAGACGCAACGGACTTAAAATCCGTGGGATTCCAATCCATGCCGGTTCGAGTCCGGCCACGAGCACCATACCGCGGAGTGGAGCAGCTGGTAGCTTGTCGGGCTCATAACCCGGAGGTCGCAGGTTCGAATCCTGCCTCCGCAACCAAATGAAGTGACGTGATCTTCTGAGATCGCGTCATTTTTTTGTTTGAAAAACAGAAGATAAACTTCCCCTACTTTGCCAATAAGACACCATCGCGCATCTGGTAGGTGACATCGACGATGTCCATGATTTCGAGGTCATGGGTCACGATGACCACACAATAGTTTTGGGTATGGGCAAGGTCTGCTAAGAGCTCTACGATTGTTCGGGCGGTGGCGGAGTCGAGGTTGCCTGTGGGTTCATCGGCGAGGATGAGGTTGGTGTCCATGGCCAGTGCGCGGGCGATGGCGATGCGTTGCTGTTCTCCTCCCGAGAGCATTGAGGGGAATCGGTTGAATTCGGATTCGCCAAGGTCGACGCTTCGGATATAGTCTTGGGCGCGTTCTTTGGCTTCTTTGGGTTTGACTCCGTGAAGTTCCATCGGGTACATTACGTTTTCTACGGCGGTCAAAAGCGGAAATAGCCGATAGTTTTGGTAGATCATGGCGACTTCATCGCGACGGTATTGGTCGAGGTTGAGATTTCGGGTGGATTGGCCGCGGAAAAAGACGTCCCCTTGTTGGGGGAGGTCAAGGCCTGCCATGAGTGAGAGCATGGTGGATTTGCCGCTTCCGCTTTTGCCGATGATCGCATATATTTTGCCTTGTTCAAATGTGCAGCTTACATTCTGCAACGCTTCCATCGACTGGTAACGGTTGCCGTAGGTGTATTTAACGGAGTCTAACGTGATGATGCTCAAGTTCGGGCCTCTTATTCTTTCTCAGTCATTATAGCTAATGCGGATTTTTGGTTTTGGAACAGCGTGGAAAGGATGACACTTAGGGCATAGCTGAGCATGAAGGCATAGCTTTCCCAGGAGCTTAGTTCTTCCGGTCCTTGGACGATTAACCAGTAGATAATCGCGATCACTGCGCCTAATAGAAGTAGGATGGTCTGTTCGCCGAATATGGTAGCGAGGATGGTGCTTTTTTTCGCGCCCATCGCGCGCATGAGGGCGATATTCTCTCGCCTTGACTTGATGGCTAAAAACCCTGTCAGGGCGCCTAAAAGAATGACCAGGAAGAGCATCACGGGGTAAAGCAGTTCCAGGTAGCGGCTGCGTTGATCGAGGGTGCTTATTGTTTCCAAGAATTGGGAATCTTCTACGACGACACTGATTCGGATGCGGTTTTGAACACCGGGTCCTGAAAAGGCTTTGTCTGAGAGTTCGTTTTTGATCTGGGTGATGATGCCGGGATCGGGCACACTGAAGGTCAATGAGGAAACGTAGTAGTTGTCCAAGATGATGTCGAGCAGTTGTTGTTGGGTCAGTTCTTCTTCGGGCAGGGAGTGGTCGGTTCGCAGTATATTTCTGAGGTAGTTTCCGGTTGTGAGTGTGCGCTTGATCTGGGGAAGCTCGTTTAAAGTCGAGTGATCGGGATCTAGGGCGCCTAAAGGCAAGGGTGCGTAGATGTTGTCGAGATCGCCGCGGCGGTCGAAGCTGCCTACGACTTCAATTTCTAAGGATCGGATGCCGTGTGAGTTGGCCCCGTACAGATGGTCTTGTGTGTAGATTCGGATGGTGTCTCCGTATTTGATGCCTTTTTCGTTTTTCATGTCGTTTGAGATGACGGCGGGGAGTATATCCCAGTCTCTTTTTGCAAAGCGTTCTTCGTCCCAGCTGTCCATGAATTCCGCTTCGAAATCTGAAAAAAGGAATTCGGGTGCTTGGCGGACGCGGTCGGTGAAGACGATTTGGGGTTCGAACTGTAAGGCGGTGTGGATGTTTTCCCATTGGAATCCGCTCTCAATGATGGGCATTTCTTCGGCGTCCCCGTTTGTGCCGTCCTGATGCGTCACGATGCCCAGGTAGCGGTAGTGTGTCTGGTAGACGTAGGCGATGTCGCCGAGGCCCTTTGTGTCGCGTAGCTTGGCGGCTTGTGTGTTGAAGATGGCGAGGCGGTCTGTGAAGTAGCCGTCCATTTTTGCGGTGTAGCCTCGGAGTTCTGTGTTGTCGATGAGGTCGATTTTGGCGGTTGCGTAGGATGTTAGGGTTGCCTGCATCGCGGATACGAATAGGAAAGCCGCTATACTTAAGCTGATGATGACAAGTGAGCGGGCTTTGTCGCGTCTTGCGACGAGTGTGGCTTGTCTTAGGGGCCCGGAAAAAGCCGTGGATGATTTTTTGACGGCACGGGCGACGCGGACTTTTGCGCGGTGGGTCATGAGGCGTCCGCTGACGGTTCGTTCGGCGAAGAAGAGTAAGAGGCCCAAGGCTGTGATGAGGACCGCGAAGCCGGCGGCTATTGCAAAACCATAAGATAGGGTGACTACGGGGTTAAAGGGTTTTACGAGGCCTCGGAAGGCGTCACTGTAGCGCGTGTCGATGACTTGGAGGTCAGCCACGAAGTTTAAGGCGTAGACGATGAGGTCTTCGGCGTATCGCACGCCGACCCCTATTCCGAGCATGATGGCCATGCTGGCGATGAGGCTTGATCCTGAAAGAAGATAGTGTCGGCTTTCTCTTTTGGTGGCGCCGAAGCTTCTCATGATCTCGACGGTTTCTTGCTGGCTGTCCGCGTATTGGACGGAGAAGAAGATGAGTACTGCCAAAACGACCAGGAGGGCCACGGCGGATAGGGCGATGGCGGCGTTTTGTACGACTTTGACGGCGTTTGCCATGGTTTCATAGCCTTGGTCATAGATGTTGACCCGGATGTTGTCGGTGAGGTACGGTGCCATGGTGTCGAGGAATTCGTCGGCGGTGCCGTTTTTAATGGTGGCCTGGCCGAGTTCCATGTCGTAGTGTACGGGCGTGGGGTCGCCTTTAGGGCTCGGGATATAGATGTTTTTGTGGTAGTCCTCGTGGTAGGTGACGATGCCGACGATGGTGTAGGTTTCCTCAATAGGTAACTCGAGTCCCCATTCGTAGAAAGCTTCGGTGTCGGAGTCCGGCAGTAGTATGGTGAGTTCGTCGCCGATTTCGAGTTCTTGGCGCTTCGCGATGTTTTGAGAGATGACGACGAGTTTTTCACCGGCTTCGGCTTCTTCGGGGGTGAAGATGCGTCCAGCTAGTAGTTCTACATGGTGTTGGTGGAATTCTTCGATGTCGGCTAAGTCATGGACTCGGTGGACGCTCAATGCACGGTTCATGGCGCCGTAGTATGCGGCGATTTCTCGGTATATCTGCACTTCTAGCTTTTGCAGATCGGCCATGTCGGTTATTTCGTGGTAGGGTTTTATGGCTTGTGTGTCGATGCCTGCGGCTTCTGCCCAGTGGTTGTAGAAGGGTGTTATTTTTATGACGATGCCGTTTCCTTCGAGGTTTTGGTCGGCGGCGTGAATGATGTACATGGCGTCTTTATCGGGTTCGAAGTCGATGTCAGAGAAGTCGCCGTTGAAGAATATGAACCGTCCCGGTTCATACTCTCTGAAGGAGTAGAGGGTGTCGACTAATGTGCCGACGTATTGTCCCCCGTCGCTGTATTGGCGTAGGCCGGTCACGATGAAGACGTTTGAGAAGGCGTATTCTCGATCTCTTGATCCGGATAGGAATCCTTGGGCAGATCCGAAAGTTACATTGGAGGGTTGCCAAAGGAGCATGTTTTCGTTTGTGGCCATTGCTTCAAAATCGATCTTGGCCGCATCCGCTTCCATTTCGGGTGTTTTGTAGCCTTCGCTTGCCCCGTATGTATCTCGAAATTTGAAGGTGACGATGGTTGTATAGACGTCTTCTGCGTCGCGCAGCATGGCGGCACTTGCAAACCATGTGTTGATTGATAGATAGAGGAAGGCTGTGACAGCGGCGATGAGTAGTAGAAATAGCCCTGATTTGACCGGTGTTCGAAAGATACTTTTGATGCTGTTG
>Ga0123335_1001453_pt1 | contig 38391 bp, 36 predicted proteins | sample BiotimSIPDNA_2_FD_89707 | JGI IMG/M metagenome (GOLD analysis project Ga0123335, IMG submission 89707) | Anaerobic biogas reactor microbial communites from Washington, USA - Biogas_R2 time_0 SIP DNA | ecosystem: Engineered > Bioreactor > Anaerobic > Unclassified | place: Washington, USA... | reverse complement strand
CGCAGATGGGGAGAGCAAAAAATCGTAAGATGTTGGGATGATAAGGCTTGAAGGCGTCGCAGGTCTTATCGACAAGGTGATAAGATCAAGACGCCTGAAAGCCTTAGCGCTCAACAGGTTACGCCTCATCCAACTGCGATTTTTAGGATAATGGTTTGATCTCACAACTTCGATACTCAAGTGTGAGCGGTTTGCAGTTTGTTAAAAAGAATAAAAGACACAGTCCCGCTCACCCCTGAACTCCCTGTCCACGGGTGAAAACCTCTACAGCATATCAAAAAAATACCGGAATATTTGATAGAGAGTGACGTGAACGGCTACAGAAATCCCTGTAAAAGCATTGCAGGGTGAAAAGTAAGAAATAATTGACGGGCAGAAATAATTATACTATACTATCAGGTGAGAAATAGCTTTACCTGAAATATCAAAAGTGACAATTCGCTGTGAATTCTGCTTATCCATAATACATCAATCCATCATCATACTACAAAAAGAGGATTTGTTATGGCGTTGAGAAAAAAAACACTACTGTCCATTTTATCATCAGTTTTACTGGTGTCTTTAATTGGCTGTTTTCCAACAAATACCGATGACAAAGACAAATTTAAAGATCCCACTGACGTTCCACAGGATATAATCGACGATGAGGATTCGACAGACCTGCCCGATGATGGCGATTCGACTGATCTGCCCGAAGATATTGATTCGACTGCAGATGTCTCTGAAAAAGGGATAGATTCGATGTTTAATGTTCTGATTTCTCGTGTGGAAAGTCTCGAAAGTACTGAAAAACCATCAGATTTCTACGGTATAGATTTTTCATCACTTCGCCGCGGATTTTCATCCGCTATCGTGAACAAACCATCACATGTTAAGGCAAATATCGGCTTCATCGTTTCTTCAGTTCTGTCTCTCAATGCTAATCCGGATCTGCAGAAGATGATTGATTCACTAAGTCAATATATCGATGATATGAGTGAATATAATGCCCCTGAGGAACCGTATGCGATTCCTTATGGATTTGCTAAAAAATCGGCTTCAGCCGAAGCTAAGCCCGTAAGTTTTCTTTCCAAAACCTATTCTCGCCATGGCCTGCTTTCTGCAGGGCAGATTCTTGTCGGGGCGGCACCTAAAATGCTGCTTGCGCAGACCCGGCCCTCTTTTCCATCATTTCTGACCGCCGCCTACATTCAGAATATGATCGAGAGTGCAATTGTACCGAATTTAGACGAGGTTATAGCCGCGACGCAGCGCCTGACCGCTGTTTCAGATATGTCAGTTGAGATCACAGTGGATAATGAGACCGGCGAAATTGACAGGGGAGATATCTATATTCTTGAAGCGATGGTCAGGGCTGCCAGAGCAGGGTTTTCAATGGTTCTTATTTACGATATGGATATAGTTCAATTACCGGGTTCTACAAATGCACATTATATCGATTATGTACTTGATTACATAGACAATGCGGAAAACGTGGATGGTTCAATAATTAAGTATTCATTGAATAATGATACTCTTGTGATAAACAGATTCACTGATAATACAAGTTCGGTTACCGAAGAATACTGTGATTTTTTGCAGTATAATTATAAACGAACCGGATTTTTATCAATTCGCAAGACATATCATACGGCTGTATATAATGACTTGAAAGCCATTCCTGCTTTGATAAAGAGCGGGTTGAATTCAATCAGCAACGAGAGCGATAACCAGAATAATGATATCTTTCCCTCAACAGACATTCTGGATATGTCCTCGGAAATGGCAGATGTAAGTGCCGAAATGATAGAAGAAGGATTTACCACCGCGTTTGCTAATAATTTCAGTTCGCCAGGAAACCTTATGGATTTTATCTCGCTTTTACTCACTCAACCTTACACTTTCAATGAAACTATCGATGGTAAATCGATCACTCTGAAAGTCGACCTCTCAAGATTTTTTACAAGCCCTGCAGCTGCGCTTACTGACTATTGGCCAAAGCACGTCTTTCCGACCGGAGATGACAGATACATTACATATGACTATGACTTATTTCGGGAAAACTATTCTGATAACAGTATCACTATTTACAAAGATGTGGAAGATTCAATATTAATAGACATCCCGGAATCAGCTATTGACAATATTGAGGATGATGAATATTATATCACTATCTATCTGAAAGAACCCTATGTGTCAAAAGTGAATAGTTATTCGGTAAAGACCCTATCCCCGATTACCTATGTGGATAATAAAGGTAATGCGATTAATTATTCAGCGTTATTAGAAGGAGAAGATCCGGAACTATGTTTCCCTTACTATGATGACTATACATTGGGAGGCATATTTCCGGATATGAACAGCCGCCAGAAATGGGTCGACTTTATTCGTCCTTTGATTGAGTAGCATACAAATGAAATGTTCAGGGTTATTCAGGCCGGTGTTAATTACCGGCCTTTCTGTTTTTATCTCTTTCTGCACCCGGGTATCTGCACAGAGTGTCCCTCTTTACAGGCTATCAAGCGAGCCTTTTTCATTTAATCCGGTTAAAGTGGCAGATATTGACAGTATCTCCTTTTTGAATGTCTCTTATCAATTCGATCCAGTCATTACTGAGAAATCGCGAAATGAAGCAGATGATTTCAATTCGAGCATCCATGCTCATGTCTTTGATGCGCTTTATTTATATAGAAATCCCGGGTATTCATTTTTCATGAATTTTGCGTATACCGATATGTTCGCTGCTTATAGAAACCAGGTGGATCCATATGCTGTGACATTTGATAGAAAAGAGGCCGATTTTTCATCAGGATTTGTACTCTTGAAAAACAGATACTCTCTGGGATTAGGGATCGGCTTCCATGCACCCGATCATTTCCATAATGATCAGATCAGGAATTCATCATTTGAAAATGAGAGAATATTTTCCCTCAAACCCTGGCAGTTTAGTCTGGGATATAAAATGAAGATCACTCCCTGGCTTATCTGGAACCTTGATCTGTTCAGCGGACCGGTGCACAGCTCTTTGACACGCGTTTTCAACAATAAGAGTGGAGGTTTCAGGCACTTCCCTTTGACAATATACAGGTATTCTGCGGAAACCGGAATTGAGCTGAAGCCAAAAAATGGAAAGCTGAAGTCGGCTCTTTACTATTTAAAAACAGACAATTCAGAAATGATTGAGAGCCCAAACAGTATGCCTTCAGAACTAAAGCTTGCAACTTATGGAGGGCTTATCAGTGGATCTGTCAGGGGGAAGATATCTGATTCTTTGTTTTTGATGCTCTCAGGGAATTTCTCCGGAGGGTATGTATCGGTTTTTAACTTTGAAAAAAAGAAATATACGGTTTTGGAAACCGGATCTTTGCGGATGCAAACGGCTTCTTATTCAGCTGGATTGAGATTGCCCCATACAATAAACACCGGCATTTCAGGTGCGTATTTTATGGCACAGGCACCTTCGGGGTATCTCAGGTTGTCCACTTTTTCCAACTGGTCATTATTCAAACCTCTTGATTACAGATTTGAACATGGTGCATTTAGATTTTTTGAAACGGGTTTATTCATTAATAAATCATTCAGCTTCCGGTTCATGAGAATAGATCCTGAGATTACAATTTCATATATCAAAACTGGAATGGTGTATGATTATTCTGAAAAGAAGGTCATAGTACTCTTACCCGTATACAGTGATCCTCTTCATGATGAAACTTTAAACACAAGAAATCTTTTTTTCACTCCATCGATGACGATTAAAACTAATGTGGGCTCAGTCGGTAGTATGGATCTCTCGGCTGTTCAACGCATTCCATTGATACAAAAAAGCACCTCACGTTCATCCCAAAAATCCGGAGAAGGAGGCGGTTCCGGTTCGAATTCAACCTTTTCAGGCGGTACGACGATTAAGATTTCCTTTAAATTTACTATCTGAGAGATTTACAGAAAAAAGTACATACCCGGAATTCTCATCCCGGCTCACTCTGAGCTTTTTACCAAAGATAGAAATCCCAGAATCTAAAACCCCGATACTCATCAGGAGCGATTGTGCATGGTGAATAAATTGTGGTTAGTTTAAAGAGAATAAACTGCTGAAGGCCGCTGACATTTCCAGCCGTATCACGATCTAAATCCTGATATCTCCAATTCTGCGCGGGGTGACTGATTGCTTGGAATTATATTTGTTGGAATAATTCATGAAACTCTGAACCTGAGAACAATTTTATACGGAAACTCTGTTTATGATTCACGAAATATTGCCGCACCGTTTAAACAATCATTATCTGCCAGACAGGGAAATTGAAGAGAATGACTTTATCCTTCATTATAGAGAAAATTCCGTTCTTCTGAAATCTCTGGGGGATAAATTTGAGATCCCGCGCAAGCTAGACATATCAGAATTTCCGGAAAAATCTGAAAATGTTTTTCTTTTTACATTTGATGACGTTCCATGCTTTCTGGTATGGGATCCTCTGTATCCGGATAAGCCGGAGTTTACTTTTAAGGAGATAAGCTTTTTCAGAACAGCCGCTCAGCAGCATATAGCCTGGGTCAGTCTTGCCGGATATCACCTGATGAACTGGTATTTGTTAAACCGGTTCTGCGGAAGATGCGGTACAAAAACAGGCTCGAAGTCCGATGAGAGGGCTTTGATATGTTCCAATTGCGGGAATGTCGTTTATCCAAGAATATCCCCGGCAATAATCGTGGCAATAGTCTGCAAAGACAAGATACTGCTTGCCCGGAGTTCGAAATTTCCCGGGAAGCGCTATTCCTTAGTTGCAGGGTATGTTGATATAGGAGAGACGCTGGAGGAAGCCCTGATACGGGAGGTAAAAGAGGAAGTCGGTCTGGATGTTAAAAATATCAGGTATTATAAAAACCAGCCATGGCCGTTATCAGGATCGATGATGGTCGGTTTTGTCGCTGAAGCAGATGAGAATCAACCCATCATCATTGACGGTGATGAAATTTCAGAGGCTGCATGGTTCTCAAGAGGCAATCTTCCCGACCACTCTTTGAGCTTAAGTATTGCCGGGGAGATGATTGATAAATTCGATAAAGGGCAATTAAGTTAAGTCGCAAGTCACAAGTCACAAGTTGCAAGTCAGGAGTTAAGAGTTACAAGGATACATTTTTCTTAAGCCATTGTATGCTTTTGAGAGGCCCTATAGTTTTAGGCTACCGGCAGTTTTGGCAATTTCACCTACATTCTTGTTATCCAATTTCTCCTTTTTTTACCTCGAGCTGCCATTGAAAGTTGATAGAAACGGGTCAAATTCCTGACCAGCCTGAAAGGCTGAATTAACCCAGCGAAGGGCAACGCCCTGGAAATAAGAAGCCGAAAAGAGATTTATTCAGCTCTGAAAGAGCGCACAAAAGAGTCTGATAAGTCGCAAGACGCAAGTTAAGAGTTACAAGTCGCATGAGACTAAACTCCTGATCCCTGATCTTTAGTGGGAAATCTTTGAAACCATCTTGAACCGAAACTGTGGAAATAGGAAAATTGGTCTAAAGGGTACCTCTAAATATTCAGTTTTCAAGCGAGGCGCCAGCGAGAATTCGCTGCGCCAGGCGCACGAAAGAGGCGAATCCGCTGTGATTCGTCGATTGCAACGAAGCGCAGTATAATTCGCAGCCGGCCGCAGCGGAAAATGAATTTTTAGAGGTGCCCTAAAGTGATCAACCGAGATAGGGGCCAATAGAATGGAAAACAAAAACCCTCAAAAAGTGGTCAGTAAAATTGTACCACTTTTGTGCGTACTGTGTTTTTTTACCGGAGCACTAACTGCTCAGGAGTCACCATTTGGCTCAGATACCTTCGGGATTACCAGGTTTTATCCATCAAAGGAAGGCTCCAGAGAGTGGAACTCGGCTCACTGGGGAAACGGCATAGCACGCAATGTGAAATATGCCAGAGATCAATACGATCCTACAGACTGGACAGAGGATCACAGCGCAGGCACCAATGGGTTTCAGATCGATGGAAACGGTGTGATGAGCATGAGCGGTGGAGGTCCCCGCTTTCATATCAACAGTTTACGAACCACCAAAGGAAACAGTCAATTTTATCTTAATGTCGAATTTACTGCTTACTACCGTCGTATCGGCACCACAGGGGCAAATTACGGGGGGATGGTTGTTGGGGTCCGCAGCGGCCCCCTTGGACACGCATCAAGCGGGGGCGATGATTGTGATGCTACGACCTATTATGCCCGCTTCCGTCATGATGGCAAGTGGGACTTTGAAAAAGAACTCAAACATCCATCCAGTGACTATTGGAGCAGTGGCGGTTTCCACACTCAGGCCCCGCTCTGGGGGGGAAAGCCCCTGCCGGAAAACAGGTGGATAGGAATGAAATACCTGGTTTACAATATTGATAATGACTCAAGAGTCAAGCTTGAACTTTACATCGATAGCACAACCGACGGTGAAGCTACAAATGGCGGCAACTGGGAAAAGGTAAGCGAAGTGACAGATGAAGGTAACTGGCCTGCTGCTCCGGATCCTATCACCGGATGCATCTACAGCGACCAGAGAACAATCATCACCCTGGGACATGGGACTATACTGATGCGTACTGACGGGGATGGGGCGGATTACAGGAAGGTGAATGTCAGGGAGATCGAGACCGGAACAACATCTGTTGCAGGCCCGTTTAATACTGTAAAGAGAAAACAGCCTGCGTTAAGAGCTGTTTCCAAAGAAGAGTACAATCTGCTGGGGCGGGTTCTGGGACCATCGGTAAATAAATGGCTCAGGGAAATTACTGTCAAAAAAGTAAAGTAGGTTTTAAACAACTGATGTAAAGAGCAACTTTGTAATCTGAGGGTAAAAAGGAGTAAATAGAAATGCCACGGTCGAAAAAAGAGAGGCCGTGGCAGGTGAGAGAAAACCAAAGAAAGGTGAAATTAGAAGAGCAGTCCGACTCTTGCGGTCCAGGTCATAGGCATGTCGCCGGCTATGTCCCGGAAAAGGAAGTTTGCGGAGGTTTCTACTTTAAGCTTTACAGGAGAACTCTGAAACAGAAGAACTCCAAGAACTCCGGAGGCATCGAAACCAAAGTCATTGTCGGCTCCGCCGCCATTGGCATACCCCAGGCCCGCACCTGCTCCGATATAGGGGGCAACGTTTCCTGCCAGAGATAACGGATAGAAGTTTGCTCCTACCAGCGCCGATGCCAGTACTGCGTCCCAGTCGGTTGTGGCTTCAGCAACAGTTGTCAAACCGACATTATCTGTTAAGCCCCATATTCTTCCCCCGAAAAACTGATACGCCGGATCATCAGCAGAGACACCCTGAAGCATCCCCGTTCCGGCACCAAGAACATAGTTATCGGGTGTGATACCGGTTATGGAACCATCCTGGGCAAAAGAACCGATTATAAAACATACTACCAGAAAAGCTGAGAATACAATTTTCATAATCCTCCCTTTCATAGTGAAACAGAAATTCTTGATTGCAGCAATCCTGAGAGAGTTTAAATGCAAACGATGTTCCTTTTTCAGGAAACGGTTAAGTTTAACATTTGAACGGTTCAATTGAACCTTTTCCATTCTCGTTTCAGGGAAAAAATCTCATAGGTTCTTTATTTGCTCTACTATAAGGGAGTATATACATCTGAAAAAGGAGGAACTATGATCGTTGTTTCAGATGCGTCAGGTAAAATCGGTACAGAAATAATCACCGGGCTGCTTAAATCCGGAGAACAGGTCCGGGGCATAGATACTCAGCGCCAGAGGCTTGCAAATCTTAAAAGCTCAGGCCTTGAACCGGCTATTGGAGAACTGACCGACCCGGTTTTTCTCCTCAGTGTCTTTAAAGATGCAGAGTCGGTTTTCTTTATCGTTCCTTCAAGGCCGGAAATCGAAAGTGTAAAAAAATACTTCAAGGACTGCGGTGATGCCTTTGTAAGGGCAGCAAGAGACTCGAGTTTAAAAAACATATTTTTCCTGTCAAGCATGGGTGCAGACGAGGCTTCGGAGGCGGGCCAGGTCCTGAGTCTGGGAGAGATAGAAAAACACCTCTTAACACTCAATGCGGAAAATATCACCGTTTTTCGTCCGGCTTACTTTATGGAGCATCTTCTTAAAAAGATTAGCCATATAAGAATGAGAGATGTCATTGCCGATTCATCTAACGGCGAAACACCCCTCTACCTGGTGTCATCAAATGATGTCGCACTGAAGGCTGTTTCAATGCTAAAAGAACGCTCCTCTCCCGGCCGTACGAAAATTGAACTCTATGGCGACAAGCTCAGCTATAGAGAGATGACAAGAATAATCGGCATGGGTATCGGTATCCCTGAACTGCCTTATGTCCAGCTCCTTGACACCGACATGCGTAACGACCTCATTGATCAGGGTTTCTCAATCAATATGGCCGATAACTACGTAGAGATGACCCATGCACTCAGCAGAGGTGCGATCTCTCCAAAACTGATCGATCCTGATACTCCAAACTGCCCTACAAGATTCAAACAGTTTGTAGATGATGTCTTTGTGAAGGCTTACCACTGCGCGGAGTAAATCTGCAGGTTTTTTCAAACAAGGCTGCTTTGCTTCTGATAAAGAATTAAAAGCAGCCCTCTTCTTCTGAATATCAAAGGTATGATAGGGGAGAATTAATAGAAAGAGAGAAAAATGATGGATAAAAGAATGAAATCAAAAATTTGAAAAAATCAAGTACCTGAAAATTACTCTCTTTGCGCCTTGTGGTGAACTTCTCAAATCCGGTTGTTAAAACTCTAAACTCAGTCCAACTCTTCCGTTTTCAACCTTAAATGGCAAATAGTTTCTTAAAAAATCAGTTGATCCCGTCCCTGTGCAGTGACAGGCATAAAGAGAATCAGGTGAAAGATGCTTAAGATACCTGCAGGTTTCCTCAAGACGCTCCCCGGATGCGTTCAGGAGATGAAGGCCCCCGATAATTGAGAAGACTCTCTTTTCTTTGCTTATGCTCATGATGTACTCGACTGTATTTACAAGCCCTGAATGACAGCATCCGGTCACAATCACCAGACCTTTTTCACTTTTAAACCACATTGACAGATCATCGTTTATCAAATCAGGGTTTTGCCCCCGCTGGTCGAGGTAAAAAAGACCGCCGGTATTCTCAAACGGGGCGTGCCTCTGAACAAAACCAGTAATTCCAATATCAGGAGTTAATAATGTCGGACGGGATACAAGGTGAACAGAATTAAATATGCAGTTAAGCGCCTCGCTGGATTTTTTTGGTATTCCTATAGATTTCAACTCCCTGTCAGGCTGCCTGCTGTAACGGGACAACAATACTGCGTGGTTGCAGTAAACCTGGATAGAGCGGTTCAGTGATAGAAGATCGGCTAAACCGCCTGTGTGGTCGTAATGACCATGGGAAAGAACCAGAACGCCTGTATCATGAAGATCTACGCGCAAAGATTCGGCATTTCTTAAAAATAAACCGCTCTGGCCGGTATCAAACAATAAACAAAAGTCATCGGCCTCTATAAAGAATGACAGCCCGTGTTCGCTGAGAAGACCGAAGCCTCCGGGTTGATCATCCATGAGAACTGTCAGTCGTAATTTTTTTATCATATCTGCCTGAACTTTACATAAAAAGAGCTCTGTTTAATCGAAAACCGTTACCCTTTTCGTGCAAGCCTTTTCAAGCACCAAAAGGGTAAAGAAATCCGCTGTGTGCTATTTTTTGGTTTCCGGTTTAATAATTTACGTAGTTGACCACGGCTTTCCAGACATTTTTTATATCTTCCGCAATCCCTTGAGTGCAAAACTCTGTAACTGCCATCCCGGACCTCTGGGCTGTATTTACAATTTTATCATACCTTACCAATCCAGCAATTTTCAACTCATGTGATTCGGAAAAGTTTCTGATCTCTTCAGTAACGGAAGTGTTGATGTCCCACTTGTTTATGCAAACCATCGATGGTATCCCCAGTTGTTTTGTCAACCCGGCTATCCGTAGAAGATCATGAATGCCGCAGACTGTGGGCTCTGTAATTATCAGCGCAAGATCAGACGCGGTAAGCGATGCAATAACCGGACAGCCGATTCCAGGTGAACCATCGACCAGCAAATATTCGGAACCGATCTGCCCGGCTATGTCTTTAGCTTCTTTACGCACAAGAGTTACCAGCCTGCCGGAATTCCCTGCGGCTATTCCAAGTCTGGCATGAACCATGGGCCCGAACCGTGTATCGGAGATAAACCATTGCCCGCATGTCTCCTGTGGAAAGTCAATAGCTTTTTCCGGACAGAGTCGAACGCAGACACCGCATCCTTCACATGCGATCGGATCAACTGAAAACGTGATACCGGCTTGTGTGTCCGATGTCTTAATATTTTTGATTGCCTGAAAGCGGCAGACCCTGATGCATTCACCGCAGCTTGTGCAATCTTGCTGTCTGATAACTGCCTTGTGCCCACTGCGAAATTCATAAGTCTTCTGTATTTCAGGTTTGAGAATCAAATGAAGGTCCGCTGCGTCGACATCACAATCCGCAAAAACGGCTTTATTTTTGGCAAGTGAGGCAAAAGATGCGGCGATACTTGTTTTGCCGGTTCCACCTTTTCCGCTGATAATCACGATTTCTGTCATCTGTGAATCTGCTCCTTGATTGCCTGCCACAGTTCTGAAAAGTTCTCCCGGATTTCCGGCACAGAAGTAAGGATCATTTTACCACGGGAATAATTTTCTGCTATTGCTCTGTCATCCTGAATTTTTCCCATAATCTTTACATTGTGCGCATCACAGAATTCCTCGGCATCCCGGTTTGAGACCTCGGCACGATTGATAACAACGCCATGGGGAATCTTAAGTTCCCGCACCATTTCAAGTGCAATTTCAAGATCATTCAGGCCAAAAGGAGTTGGCTCCGTTACAAGCAGAATAAAGTCAGCCTTTCCTATCGAGGCTATGACAGGACAGGTTGTTCCGGGAGGGGCATCAATGATGTTTATGGCGTCTTCTGTGGCCATGTCTTGGACTGCACGGATAAGAGGCGGGCTCATCGCTTCACCGATATTCAGACGGCCGTGGACAAAGTCGATAGAACCCGATCTGCCAATCTCCACAGCCCCGATCTCTTTTCCCTTTTCTGTAATAGCCTGTCGCGGACAAAGTAGTTTACAGCCTCCACATCCATGACAAAGCTCTGGAAAAACCATCACTGTTTTTCCCAGTCTCACCAGGGCCCTGTAATTGCAGAACTCTGTACAAACGCCGCATGCATCACAGATCAGTTCATCTATTACCGGTACGGGTATAAATGCAAGCTCTCTTTTGTGAAATTCGGGATTGAGGAAAAGGTGACCGTTTGGTTCCTCAACATCACAGTCTATATATCTGACTTTCTCACCCAGTTGGGAAAGCAGAAATGAAAGATTCGTAGAGACTGTGGTCTTGCCTGTCCCTCCTTTACCGCTTGCGACAGCTATGTTCATTTTCCATCATCCATTCAGTTTGTCCAAACGGCTTCTGATACTTTCAAGAGAACTCTCAAGTTGCCTGGCCTGAACCTTCAGACCTGTGATTTCATCCTGCTGTGGTGAAGCGTATGGACTCCGACCGTTACGCCATTTAAAACCGGCACCACCTCCCGACCGCCTACACCCCTGACCACGACTGCAAGATGTGCCCTCATATTGCGAATTGTAAACCGCACAAAATCCATTGCCTTTTCCTTTTATAAATCCTGATCCGAACGGTCCGGTTCCATCTCTTGCCGGCATAAAAACCCCCTTTAAAATGTTGAGAACTCTAACGGCTAAAAAAGATTATCTATTTTGTTTTGTAAAAACGACCCGTAGCATGCGCCACAAGTTTTCTACTCTGCAATATTTCACATTTCATCGAGTACAAGACCCCGATATTCACTTCCTCAATAGATGTTTTCAGTTCTGTTTTTGTGTCAATAAGAACCGGTTTGCGGTATTTTATGGAAAGATCTGTTGTGTATCCCACAATTCCATGTCCCATAAGACACTGAGCCATTGAGGCATCTATTATGGCGGCGATTACTCCACCGTGAACCATGTTATCGTATCCCTGCCCTGACTCATTACAGGTAAACACCCCATGTAATATTCCTGAATCATCAAAGTGAAAATTGAGCCAGGGTATATGGCAGTTAAAAAGACAGCCTGAATGGTAAATATCCCTCAGGCGCCTGCGATTAAGCTCAAGCGGAGAATTTCCAGAATCCTTCGGGATGAAAGCAGGTCTGTCAAGCTGTAAATCACCTGCCGGATACGGTTCATGCATCAATGGTCGCAAATGTTTCCCCCGGTCACAAGTTTCCCACTGAGCCAGTCAAGGATAACTGTTTGTGGATGCTCCGGCGGGGCGCCAATAACAACCTGAATGCCATACTGATTAAAAAACTGTTGAGCCAGCATCCCCATTCCACCGGCAATTATTACGTTAACATTTTTTTCATGCAGCCAACGGGGCAGTAAACCGGGTTCGTGTGGCGGCGGGGTCACTTCCTCTTTTGATTTGATTGTCTTTGTGTCTTCGTCAATTTCCGCAATAAGAAATTTCTCGCAGTGCCCGAAATGCATGCATAGTTTTCCCGAAGCTACGGGTAAGGCAATTTTCACGATGCTCCTCCTGTTTTTGTTTTTAGTTTCTCTGTTTTATTTCAGTGATATTCTGTTATATTGATTAATCTAAAGGCATCAAAAACGGTATCGATATTTGTACATTGCAGAGCCGTTAGAGCCGGATTTAATTTTTTACCAGTGCCCTTCCACATCTGCCGCTTCAAGTCTCTTCAGTACCCCATTTTTGAAGTCCCTGAGTGCATCCAAAACAGTCCCGTTGGAGGCTAAGTAAACTTCTACCCCCGCTTTACTCAGTGCGGTAAAGGCCTTTGGTCCGCAATTCCCGCTGATCAGTATTTTACATCCGGCATTTACAACATTTGCCGCGGACTGAATCCCCGCACCCTGTGGAGCTGAAAGATTCTGATCGTTATCGAGCGATTCCCAGGAAGAGCTCTCATCGTCAAAAATCATGAAATATCGGGCACGGCCGAATCTTGAATCCATGGGACTCTCAGGCACCGGACGCTCTGATGATACAGCGATTTTCATTCTGAACTCCTTTTTAAAAATCAGTCGGTTTTGTAGGTTTTCGGTAAATGTCCGCACTGCCTTCGGCGAAACTGTCCTCTTTTGCAACAGCCTCTTCTGGTATAGCCCGGCATTGTAAACTTTTCGTTAAAATCAATATTGTTTTGATAGGCTATGATTACATCATCGACAGAGCCCCGAACCCATGAAATGACATTTATTCCTCTGTCCTCAAGAGTAGCGCAGCCGATGCTTGAGATTGCCCCGCAGATCATCACCTTTACACCTTCCTCAATACAGAGCTCGGCTTTATCAATAAGAGACAGGCTGCGCACATCGATGCATTTACGCATGCAATCGGGGCTTATTATCAGAAAACAGCATGATGCATCGTAGTGCGGGGAGACGATATTGTTCCAATTGGTAATGGCAATTGTGTTCATGAGATTTGTTCTGTATGCTAAAACTGTGCCTTGCGTATAAAGTGCTCTTTTTGATGTAAATTGTGAAGATCGGGGGTTCAGTCTCCATTGCAGAATTGCAGTGTAAGCAATAAAACAATGCACAATTGCAATGGCTTACATCTAAATTAGAGACTTACTACAAGGCATAGTCTTTGCATAGATGACACAATTCCATATATTAATATTTTCACTTAAGGAGTATCTAAAAAATGGCTCATCAGGGTGCAGATGAAAAACGGCTGGAAGAAACATTGTCGGTAATTAAACACAAGCTGGTTGTTCTTTCAGGAAAAGGCGGTGTAGGAAAGAGTACGGTGGCGGTCAATCTGGCGGTCGGGCTGGCCATAAAGGGATTCAATACCGGACTGCTTGATACCGATCTCCATGGCCCTTCGGTACCAAAGATGCTTGGGGTGGAAAAGTTTCTTACCTCAGGCGATGAAACGCATCTTGAGCCGGCAGTGCTCTATGACGGGAAGCTCAAGGCGATGTCAATTCAGTTCATGCTTCAGAACCTGCATGATTCAGTGATCTGGAGAGGGCCGCTCAAGCACTCGATAATCTCCCAGTTTATCGGGCACACTGTATGGGGAAAGCTGGATTACCTTATAATCGACTCTCCTCCCGGAACCGGTGATGAGCCCCTGTCGGTTATTCAGACAGCGCGGCCCGATGCGGCAATCGTAGTGACCACACCTCAGGAAGTAGCAACATTCGATGTCCGCAAGTCTATTGATTTCTGCGAAAAAATGAATCTTCCTCTGGCGGGTGTCATTGAAAATATGAGCGGATTTATCTGCCCTCATTGTGGAGAAGAAACGGCGATATTCAGTACCGGCGGAGGCCGGAGGATGGCCCAGGATTGTGGTGTGCCTTTCCTTGGCACAATTCCAATCGATCCCGGGTTTGTTCTCAACAGCGATCAGGGTAAGACTTTTGTAGAGCATGTCACTGAAGGAAAAAGCATGGAGGCGATTGCTTCTGTTATCGAGAATATTGTTAAGAGGTGATAAACGATGAAACGAGTCGGAATCATTCGTGGATAACAAACAGAGGACATGTGTCCGGGCACTATGGATTTCAAAATGGCCATGGAAGGAAACGGGGAAGATTCAGCTCACGATCCCGTATTTATTCATCTTACGCCATAAGGTTGTCGTGTGCATACCAAGTTCATTGGCGGTCTTTACCCTGCTGAATCTATTGCGCTCAAGAGCGTGCTCGATTCTGTTTTTCTCAAATAACTGAACTGATTTCCAATCGCTCTCTTGTGCTTTGCCGGAAATATTGTCAAAAAGGTATTCCGGAAGGTGTTTTTTATCGATAACAGAAACCTGACAGAGAACAAATGCGTGCTGAAGAATATTCTCCAGTTCACGGATATTCCCCGGATATCTGTATTTAAGAAGCACCGCCATGGCATCTGGAGAGACACTTTCAATAGATCTTTTGTAAATGGTGTTGAAATGACTTGTAAAGTGTTCCACCAGAAGCGGAATATCATCTTTTCTATCGCGTAAAGGCGGCAGTGTCAGGGGCATAACATGTATTCTGTAGAAAAGATCGTTCCTGAATTCTCCTGACTCTACCATCTTGTTTAAATCACGGTTGGTTGCCGCTATTATTCTAACATCGGAAATAACCGGGTCTGTAGACCCCAGCGGCTCATAGATATGTTCCTGAAGAACCCGCAGAAGCTTTACCTGTACAGATTTCGGCAGGTCACCTATCTCATCGAGAAAAAGGGTTCCCCCTCTGGCCCTGTCAAAACGACCGGGCTTGTCCGCTTTGGCATCAGTAAAGGCCCCTTTTTTGTACCCGAACAGCTCAGATTCCAGAAGGTTCTCCGGAAGCGCACCGCAGTTGACCGCGATGAACGGGCCTTTTTTACGTTCACTAAGGTTATGGATCGCTTTTGCCAGAAGTTCCTTTCCAGTACCGCTTTCGCCCAGGATAAGTACCGGTGAACCGGATAGGGAAATTGCCGGAAGAGTGTTGAAGATATCAAGCAGCCTGTGGTTGCGTGTGACCATGTCATAATGGGTGCTTTTGCCGCTTATTTCTTTACGGAGTTCCTCAATCTCACTGAGGTCCCTGAATGTTTCTACACCTCCGATTATCTCTCCTGCCTCATTTTTTAATATTGCAGTTGAGATGCTTATAGGTATCGGGACACCTGACTTTTTCATTATGTGGAAAATTTTATTGACAGATGGCTTATTCGTTTTGAGAGTGTTTTTAAGCAGGCAGTTGCGTTCGCATATTTCGGCTTGAAACACCTCCCAGCACTTGGAACCTATCGCTTTGCGGCGGGGGACACCTGTGATGTTCTCTGCGGCTTTGTTAAAAGACATGATATTCCAGTCTTTATCCACAGTAAATACACCATCGGCTATCGAGTCAAGTATCGGATCATAATCTTTATTGGGGCAGGTGTTCATCAAAAACTCTTATGCCAGATATATAAAATAAAGAACAGGGCCGAGGAAAAAATCATCCTCAGGTTGCGGCTTCAATGGCCGAAGATGCAAACTGAATATCGTAGAAGTATTTATATTTTTTGTTAAGGGCAATAAGCTCCTCATGTGTTCCTTTCTCAACAATTTTCCCTGACTCAAGAACAATAATCAGATCCGCGTGCCTTATGGTTGATAAACGGTGAGCGACTACCAGCGCGGTGCGGTTTTCAATCAGATTGTTGATTGCGGCCTGGACCAGACGCTCCGATTCGGTATCGAGTGCCGATGTGGCTTCATCAAGAATAAGCACCGGAGGATTACGAAGAAGAGCCCTTGCTATTGAGAGTCTCTGCCTCTGTCCTCCGGAGAGCATCACGCCCCTTTCGCCAATTATCGTATCGAGCCCCTCGGGCATCTTTTCGATAAATTCAAGGGCATTGGCCGCGTTTGCAGCAGAGATCACCTGCTCTTTTGAAGCATTGGGCATACCGTAAATTATGTTGTTGTAAACCGTATCATTGAAAAGGACCGTTTCCTGTGAGACTATTCCGAAAAGCTCCCGAAGCCCGGCCAGATCAATTTCACGAATATCTCTGCCATCGATAGTGATACTTCCGGAGTTGATATCATAAAACCTGGGAAGAAGATCAAGAATCGTACTCTTGCCGGCTCCACTTGAACCAACCAAAGCCACTATCGAGCCCTTATCGATAGAGAAGTTTATATCCTGCAGAACTGCTTTTTCGGTCCCGGGGTATTTGAATCCGACACCCGATAATTTAATTCCTTTGTTAAAGACCGGAACGTTTTCCGGTTTTAAGAAGATAAGCCTTTCCTCTGATTGGTCAAGGACATCAAAGACTCTCTCAGCGGCTGCAAATCCTCTCTGAAGGGTGTTGTTGATAGCGCCAAGGGCCTTAAGTGGTGTAAATGTCGAGAAAAGGAAAATCAGAAATCTCACAAAATCTTCTGCCCTGAAAGTGCCGTTAGCCAGAACCTCTCTGCCACCGTACCACAGGAGTATTATGACAACCACCACGCCCAGGCTTTCTGTGAGGGGGCTGGATATTGCACCGATTGTGGTTGATTTGTAAGAGTGATGTATGAACCGGTCGTTTTCATTCTGGAATTTGGTGTTCTCTTTGTTGTTCATGTTGAACATCTTGACAACCCGAACACCGCCGATTGTTTCATGAAGAATGGAAATAAGCCCTGCCATGTATTCAAGCGAACGTTTACTTCTTCGTCTTACAGATTTGCCGATTGCCCCGATGCAGTAGCCCAGAACCGGAAATATTATGAAAACCGCCAGAGTGAGTTTTGCGTTTATTATAAAGAGCATTGCTATAAAGAAGATAAGCCGCATCGGCTCTACAAACAGCTTGTCAAATGTCCCGGTCATCGATGCATTAATGCTTTGGACATCATTTAGGATAATAGAGATGATGTTGCCGGATTTGGTCCGGTCATAGTAACTCACAGGAAGCCTTAGAACATGATCAAAAAGCTGGTTGCGCATGTCACGTACTATTACAAGGTTCAGTTTCGCCATCACCAGGGCTTTTATGTAAATCAGAAGATTCTTAAGGAAAAATGTGACAGCCATCAGACCGCAGACAACTTTCAGTGATTCAAAAGGGGAGTCCCGCTTTATGGCCTGGTAGGTCCAGTATTTGAGAAGTTCGTTGATGTTGTTGATTGAGAATTCCGGGCGGACCATCGAGGCATTGGCCGGCTCAAACAGGGTCTGGATAAGGCTGGCGCCGAACCATAGCGAAAGAGCTTCAAAATTTACAACGAAGAAAGATAGAAGGATCGACAGGAGAAACCATTGCCAGTATACGGTCAGGTAAACCAGCATTCTCTTGTATAAAGCAATACTGCCTTTTTTCATCTCTGCACCGGTTCAAGACGTAATCAGGGCTGTGGCCCCGTAATTCACACTTGCTGCTCTTTATTGGCTGCCTGTGCCCAGACAAGAATAGACCCGCAGCTCTCGCAGATGTGAAGTTTTGTACCCCGTTTTATTTCATTGTAAAGCTGAGGCTCGAGTACTTTGAAACAGACCGCGCATGTATGGTTATCGGAGATAAGGCTCAGGACCCGTCCGGTTTTTCTCTTTTTACGGATCTGATCGTAGGTCCGCAGCAGATGTTTACTTACTTTGGGAGAGACCTGCTCTCTTTCTTTCATTATCTTGCTGATCTGGGAATCGATGGCCCCGATTTTTTCTTTGAGCTCTGCAATCTTTGGCTCGTTTTCGCCTTTGATCTTCTCGTACTCTTTTATGCTTTCGTCCACAGATCCCTTCAGCTTCTCAATCTCACCCTGAAGGTTCTTTCGTCTGGTTTCGGCGCTGTTGATCATATTCTTGTACGTTTCGATCTCTGTATGTACTGCATCATACTCACGGTTGGTCTTTATTGAATTGAGCCTTTCCTGACTCTTGCCGAGCGATTCATGAGCTTTTTGAATCTGCTCCTCGAAAGTTGCCCTCTCCGCTTCCATCTTCTGAAGCTTTGCAGTGGTGCTCTCAACGACTTCTCCGGCTTTCTTTATACTATTCTCAAGCTCAGCTACTGCAGCAGGAAACTGCTCCTGGGAGAGCTCCTGTTCCCGAATCCGAAGATCTATTTCCTGCAGCTGAATCAGAAACTCAAGATCATCCATCATAAGTCCTCCGTGCAAAATGCCTTATATTAAAAAAAAAAGCACCTCCATAAGGGGGTGCTTTGTATTTCATTCAAAGGGATCGGGTATAACAGAAATGTGCTTACTGCAAACTGAATAAGTTTGCAAAATCCCTCCTTGAACCGAAATTTATGGGCCCACTAGGGCTCGAACCTAGGACAAACGGATTATGAGTCCGCTACTCTAACCGACTGAGTTATGGGCCCTGAAAACTATTTAAAAATAATTCAGGAGAGGCGGGGGGGGCAAGGGAAAGCAGAGAAAGTCACAAGTCACAAGTCTCAAGTTGCAAGTTGCAAGTCAGGAGATAGGAGATAAGAGTTGGGAGTTTGGAGTTGAGAGATGAGGGATGAGAGTTAAGAAAGGAATGTGTGAGCACCCGTAATTGGTAATTTAAAAATATTGTTTCCTGTGATGATAACTTTTTTGGCAACACCGGTGCACCGGCCCTGTGCAGTGTAGCCTCTTCAGTTTCACCCCAGGTGACTTTGGGATTTAATATGCTAAGTCACAGATTCACCCCAGAGATGACTTTTGGATTAACGATTAAGTCCCTGTCTCACCTCAGAGGTGACTTAGTGACTCTCTCACGGGTGCATTTAACGGGTTAAGTCACTTTTTCACCTCAGAGGTAACTTAGTGACTCTCCACGGGTACATTTAACGAGTTAAGTCACTTTTTCACCTCAGAGGTAACTTAGTGACTCTCCACGGGTGCATTTAATGAGTTAAGTCACTTTTTCACCTCAGAGGTAACTTAGTGACTCTCCACGGGTGCATTTAACGAGTTAAGTCACTTTTTCACCTCAGAGGTAACTTAGTGACTCTCCATTTAACACGTTTTAAGTCACCGTCTCACCCCAGAGATGACTTTTGGATTTAACGTTTTAAGTCACTGTCTCACCTCAGAGGTGACTTTCGTATTTAACGTGTTAAGTCACAGTTTCATCCCAGAGATGACTTAGTGCCAGGACCCAGGGTCACTATTTCATCTCCGGGATGAAGACCAGGGAAAGGAATGAGGCGTCAGGGGGCTTTAGCTTTATTTCCGGGCGCTTATCAGGCAAAAGCCCGGTCTTGTCGATGTCGAAAATTAAAGTTCAGGGCGGTTATCTGTTTCCCCTTCTTTGAGCTCCTGTAGAATATGATTTAAAGCATCTTTTTTCTCTCTCAGTTTATCCTTGAAAAACGAGCTGTCGGTCTGGGCTATTTCTGCTCTCAGATCAGAAACCGCGTCTTTAAGGACATCTTTGAGCACAAGGTCTTCTTTGTCTGAAATCTGAAATTTTTTCATTTTTTCACTCCTCTGAAGAGTTTCTGTAGAGATTACGATTAAAGTGCGTGTTAAGTCACAAGTCACAAGTCACAAGTCGCAAGTCAAGAGCTAAGAGCCCCTGTCCTCTGTTTGATCCTCAAACATTGCAGTACGCAATTTGCTTGATGCAATAAAGATATGCAGCATATTGCTCTGGTCGGACGGTTTTTGGAGGTACTGGGTATAGGGATAGTGTTGCTGGGGGCACTCTATTCAACCTTTGCGGCCATTCGGAACTGGAAAAAACAGAAAATCAGCTCAGTAGTTTTTAACACCTACCGGGAGCAGTTTGGAAAATCGATTCTTCTGGGTCTGGAGTTTATGGTCGGTGGAGATATCATCAACACCGTGGCCACCATTCCAACTCTGGAAAATGTTGCGGTTCTGGGTGCAATAGTCCTGATACGTACATTTCTCAGTTTTACCCTCGAAGTAGAGATGACCGGGAGATGGCCCTGGGGTAAGGGAAACAGAGATAAATTGTAAGGGCCCTGTCTGATGGTATGGCATTTGATATCCATTATAGTATACACTGCGGCTTCTCAAAAAATTGCGGTCTACTGTTTGTTAAGGAGTAAACAGAAATGAATTCCAGCAGAAAACAAAAAAGAGGCGACCTGGGGGTGATTTCAGACTTTCTGGAGCGTCCGTTGGGTTCAGTGATGAATATTCTGGAGCGTCCGATTGATACTTTCAGGGATTTTCTGAAAGAGTCACCTTTAGTTGATATTGCAGAAACAGAAAAAGAGGTAAATGTGCGGGTAGAGGTGCCGGGGCTATCTCAGGATGAGCTCTCGGTAAGCTATTCAGAGGGTGTTCTTACAGTAAGCGGTGAGAAAAAAGAAGAAAAAGAGAGAAAAACAGAAGAAGAAGCATTTCAGGAGTGCAGATTCAGCTCTTTTAAAAAAGAGATTTCTCTTGGAGAGAATCTTAACTGGGAAAACTCTAAAGCCTCATATTCCAACGGGGTATTGAAAATCCTGATACCTAAAAAAGAGGCACAGACCTCAAAGAGTGTGAAAATTAACATAGAATAAACTTTTTAGAAAGGATTAATTATGCTCTGGGCAACGGATCCATTCAAAGAAGTAGAGAGGATGCGCCGGGAGATGGACCGGGTGTTCTCAAGAATCCCTTTTTTCGGCACCAGTGAATATGAGTTTCCGCTGGTGAATCTCTACGACAATAAAAATGATCTGATTCTGGCGGCCGAAATTCCCGGTGTCCCAAAAGAGAATATCAGTATCAATTTCAGCGATGGAAACCTGACAGTTGCAGGAAAAAGGGAGCTCCCTAAATACGGCAAATCGGAACTTCTGAGAAGAGAACAGCCAGAGGGGGAATTTGAAAAAACAATCAGAATTCCGGTACGGATAAACAGTGCCGAAATAAAGGCCCGCTTTGAAGACGGCATTCTCACCGTAACGCTTCCAAAATCCCAGGAGGCCAAACCTAAACAGATAAGCATCGAAGCTTGAGTCAGGAGGAAAAATGGCTGAGCTCTCAAAAAGAGGACAGGTTCCGGTAGAAAGAAGCTCCGCTGAGCAGCTTATTTCTCCAGGCAACTCATACTCACCGGATGTAAATATTTACGATAACAGGGAAGCCCTGATATTTACGATAGATATCCCTGGAGTGCGCAAGGGTGATGTTAGTGTTGAGGTTGACCAGAACAATGTGATGTCTGTGAAAGCGAAAGATTCCTTTAAAGAACCGGAGGGCAGCTCACTGCTTAAGGAATTTGATATCGGCGACTATTACCGTGCTTTTTCAATAAGTGCAGAATTTGACAAAGACAAAATATCAGGAAAGCTGGAAAACGGAGTCCTGGAAATTGTGCTTCCCCGAAGAGAAGAAGTAAAGCCGCGCAAAATTCAGATCAGTGCCTGAAAAAAATTGCCCACCGGTTTTTAAGGGGACCGCTCGGCGGCCCCTTTTTTATTGAGGCAACATCCAGTTACAGATCTTTGGTTTTGGCTACAGCATCACTGGGTAAAGCTGAAGAACCTGCGCCTCAAACGAACCTGACCAGCTTAAATCAGCTTATTCTGTGGATCAGAATTGAATTCGTAGGTGTAACTTGTTCTGTCAAGCCTGCCAGAAGAAGCAGGAAGTCGTCTTTTTGTCCAAGTTTCAGTTTCTTGATTAATTTTTCACCGTACGCGGGGACATCTTTGATATCGTAACCCTTCTTGATGGGGAAGGGGTAAACTCCCCAGAGCAGATTCAGTCTGCGTCGCACCTGTTCATCCTGGACCAGAGCCAGAATCGGTGCAGCAGGGCGGTCTGCTGAGATCAGCCTGGCTGAATAACCGCTTCTGCTCATCACCAGTACAGAACGCACCATCAGGTCCCGTGAGAGCTGAGCGATTGAGGTTCCTATTGCCTCGTGCAGTTCGCCATTCAGGTCGGGTGCCGCTTTAGTAAATTTACCCTTTTGAGAAAAAAACTGATATGCTTCAGTTTCCCGCAAGATGGAATCCATCATCTCTACAGCCTCAATGGGGTATTTTCCAACGGCGGTTTCTCCTGACAGCATCACAGCATCAGCCCCTGCCTGGCACGCTCCTGCTACATCTGTGACCTCTGCCCTTGTCGGGCGGGAGTTTGAAATCATCGACTCAAGCATCTGTGTGGCAACTATAACCGGCTTATTATCATGATTGGATAATTGGATCAGCTTGTTTTGGATGAGGGGAACCTTTTTTGCAGGCAGTTCTACCCCCAGATCTCCTCTTGCCACCATTATTCCATCGGAGAGTTTTATGATTTCTCCGATATTGTCAAGTGCCTCAGGTTTTTCAATTTTGGCGATAATGTGTTTGTTCTCAGCGCCCAGTTTCCTGAGCAGTTTTCTTAAATCCCGGATGTCTTCGGGGCTCCTTACAAAAGATAAACCTATATAGTCTGCCCCTCCTTCGATAGCGAACCGTACATCCCGCTTATCTTTATCGGTCAATGCAGAGATTTTCATATTGGTAAAAGGGAGGTTCATGCCTTTATTGTTTTTCAGGACTCCTCCCCGTATTACCCTGGCTTTTAGGTTGCGATCATCAACAACTTTTACAACCTTCAGTTCAAGATTTCCATCGTCAAGAAGAATCGTTTCCCCGGTTTTTACCTCTTTAGCAAGCCTTTTGTATTGAGAAGGAATCAGACCGTCATCACCGGTAAGGGAATCAGTTGTTATGGTTATGACTGAGTTTTCTTTCAGTGAGATAAAGTCATTTTTGAATTTCCCGACTCTGATTTTCGGGCCGCACAGATCAGCAAGAATCGCCACCGATTTATCGAGTTGTTGAGCGGCTTTCCGTATGTCAGCCATCACCTTTACATGTTCGGAAGCTTCACCATGGGAGAAATTTATTCTCGCCACGTTAAGTCCGGCGGAGATCAGTTTTTTGAGCATCCGGGGGCTTTGTGTTGCGGGGCCGATGGTGGCGACAATTTTCATGCGCCGGTATTGAAGGTAGGTGTGGTTGAGATCCATCTCGAATGTTTTATCGATTACAGGCTTCTTAATCATGTATTCTCCCGAAATGTGAATATTAAACTGTACAATAAATTAGTATCGGCGCATGGTCGAGAAGGCAATGCTTATCTGATTATGTCCAGAAGGGTCCCCAGCATTCCATCCTGTGCCTTGATCACTTTCAGGTTTGCTGTGTAGGTGTTTTTGTTGATTGAGAGGTCAACCATGCTTCCGGCGAGATCCGGTTCCTTGTCTGTTGTTTGAACAGAAGAAATGAAGGTTCCTGAAGTGGCCGATTCAGATTGGATTGCTCTTTTTTCTTTATAGCCGGGAGTTGAGATATTGGCGATGTTGTTTGCGGTGATATCCTGCGATAAAGCCGCAGCCGCGAGTCCCGATAATGGTGCGTTAAAGGAGGTGGTCATATTTATAATTATAGCGGTATTAGGGGTAAATTGCAACTGAAAAAGGATTTCGTACCTGAAGGGTACCTTTAAAAATTCATTTTACGCTGCTGCCGGCTTCGAATTCTACTGCACTGCGTTGAACTCAATCGACGAATCACAGTGGATTTGCCTCACTCATGCGTCTTGTGCAGAAAATTCTCGCTCGGCCTCGCTTGAAAACTGAATAATTTAGAGGTACCTTGAAATTGGTGGCGATGATTTTTGGGATGTGGGAAATAGATAAAGATTGCGATATAGACGCTGACTAATGAAGGATAAGAGTTCTGGAAGAGTGTGTCTCCTTCTTTCACTTCAGCCTGGTTAGGAAACCGGTCTTGCCTCGGGCCTCCATTTATTTCTCCCAGTTGAATTTATCTTCTCATCTGTTTTACCGCTTCCTTTTGCATGGGCTGGAAAAAATTTTGGAGCTATTCACATAAAGCAAGTCACTTTCTTTTATGAAAATTAATATTATAGGATGCATTAACAAAAAACGTGGGGAAAAATGGCGTACCAGCCTTATTACGCTTGCGAAGATTTGGATGAGGATCATCGTAATAGTTGTGTTTCGTTTCAAATGCGAAACGGGCACCGGCAAGTATCTGATAATTTGAAATGTTTTTAAAAATACCTAAATTAAAAAGCGCGTAGGATAGTTTAACAGAATAACTATCTTCATAATAAAAGGGAAGTTGGAGCTGATATCCAGCCTGAAAATAATAGCATAAGCGTAAATATTCCCGTAATGTATTGACTGTTATATATGGACAAAATCCGAATATGGTACCTGCATTATTGACGTGTCTATCAAGATACCAATCTACATAGTTACTTGCATAACGTTTAACGGTTTCATAAGAGTAATAATAGTTTCCAATCGAAAATATAAAATCAGCCCGAATGCCGGTATTACCTGGAGAAAACTGGACTGATGGACCCATTTTGAAATTAATGAAGAACTCATTGTCCATAAATGCATAATCAGTTTGTGTGCAAACAGAGATTACTCTGGCGAAAGGTCCAAAGTCAGCGGAAAAACTGGTAAATAGAGGAGGTGTGCGCCAATGGATGTTTGAGCCCTTGTAACTTAGGGTACAAGCAGAATCGATTATTACACGTTCCACATATCCACAATTACCGTAACACTCATACTCGGTGATCGATTCAAAATGAAATGCCCCATTGGAATCAACCGGAGCGTGTTTCCCATCATTGTAGTGTAAATTGTTACTATTGGAATATTGAACGCTTCCAGAAATCCGGGCATGTGGAACAGGAATTGAATCTGCCGGCCTGGGTAAAAAGGAACTGCTATGTAAACCTCTCATCGAGAAATCGTTCAGGTATTCAATTGTAGTACAGTGAGAAATAACTATTAATAACATGGATATGCATATAGAAGCACACTGATGCTTCGGCTTTATAAAAGTACCCAATTTAAGTATGTCCAGTCAGAATCCAGAGGCAATTAATTTACAAATTGTATTTGTAGGAAGAAAATATATGTTTTGGCATCTGTTTTTTGAATCAGATTTAAATCAATTTTAATTGATATGCAAAAATGCATCTCCAGTTACGAACAAGGCCGGCTTGGGTAAAAAAACGATTTTGTAATGTGGATATAGACTTCTCTTACAAGTAAACCATGTTTATTTCGCATGCTCATTTTGCCAGACATCCCTTTATGCTTCAGTCCGGTGTTTCCCCGGATAAGCTTACTATTAATAAAACAGTCTGACACCTTTTGACACTCTTGATACCCCATCAACATTCATCTGAACAATAACCATTTCGCTTGCCCTCACATTACCCTGTTTTTTCATCTCGACTTTATGGTTCCCGGCCGGAAGTTTCCCCATTTGTATTTCAGAGAGTAGTGCGCCCTGAATGTCGTAAATTTTGAGAGTGATAAGTGAGCTTTGCCGGAGCGAGATGAGCAGATTTGAACCAAGCGTTTTCAGGCTGGCTGTTTCCGGCAGATTTTTTCTGATCACTGTTTGTTTTATAGGTGAAGCTGCATCGATTGTAATCTCTCCCACTTGCTTTGACATAATTTCAACATGGCAAGCTTCACCGGGGCAATAATTTACCTCACTGGTATAAATCGCATAGTGTCCTGCGGGGATGGGTGCGGACTTGAACTGTTCCCATGCACCGGCTGATTCACAATCGCACTTTGAGCAACTTGTATCACTTACAATATAAGAAATGAAAATAATTGTGTCTTTAACGGAGACTCCTTTGTTCCAGAAATCTGAACAGCAGCAGTGCCCGGTGGTGAAAAGAGAGAATGTTAATGAATCGGTATCTGCAGGCTCCAGAGGATCGATCAGAACCGTGTCGTTATTATATGTTCCAAATTCCCGAACCAGGTTAAAGTCAATCTCTTCTGATGATTTGTTGTAAACAGAAGTCTGGGTTAACGGAGCAGGATATCCGTTTTTCAAGGCACTTACATATACCTTTTCACCGTTGCTGCTAAGAGGAATACTATCAATATTGTATAACCCCTGCTTATTGGTGACAGCCCTCAGCCTTATTACCCCGGTGTAAAGCACGATGTCATCGGGCAGGAGCAGTCCATCCACAGGGGGGAATGTGGCTCTTACCTCTACTGTACACCCTTCTACCGGCTGGAGTTTGCATAGTGTGTCAACGTTGGAACATCCTGTTCCGACAAACCCTTTAATTTGTGTTTTGGCCTCTGTTGACACAAGGAGAATATCAAAAACTTTATCCTTAGTTGTATTTAAGGGGATTATCCGGCTCACAAACTTATTATGTGTGACAGAGATGCTGTATGTCCCATAACCGATATTTTCTATAGTAGAAGGTATAGTCAGAGAGTAAGAACCATTCTCATCTGTGACAGCAGAGTCCAGTAAGATGTATTGATCCTCCTCATCGGGTCCACGGTTTAAAAGCATCAGCCGGGGAGCCCAGATCTTTACCTCTGCACCGCTGACCGGTCGATTGACCATATTGGCAGGGTATACATCATGATACACAATCCCACTGATGTTTACCTCAGAAGGGGCAGAAAACCCGTTGCATGAGATCATAATTACTGCTGCCAAGAGCTTGCTGAACAAATTCCTTTTTCCCATCTTATCCTCCTTTTTCAGGATCAGGATTCTTCTCAAATTGCCCTCTATTGCCAGATCAGATCAGTTGTACTGTCCGGATAAACGGTGATAAATGTAGTGTCATCTATCAATAATGGATCCGGCAATGGATGATTATTTGTAATTAGTACCATTGCATTCACATCAATTTTATAGTTGCCGGGAGGAAGCGGGCCCAGCCGAAGATCTCCATCTTCTGTTGCGACCGCAAAATAAGGCGATCCTTGTATAAAAGCGAACTTCAGCATGCTGTTGCCACTCGAGGAGGCATTAATGAAACCACAAGGTTTAAATGTATCGCGGTGATTTGAGGTTGCGCCCGGAAATACAGGTATATCACGGATAAAGGCTGCTGTGTTTTCTTTTCTAGACTTTATAAGAATGTTATAGTACCCTGTGTCAAGATCACTGAAGATAAAGGGGTCTGCATTATTGGAAGTTGCCGAGTCACAATATCCGGAGATGGCCGGGTAAGACTTGTAATCATGGCTAAAGATAAATATGTCTGCAGAACTGAGAGCTGTTCCGGAGACTGTTCCTGACTTTGAAAGGACCGTTATGCCATTATTGCCTGTCTGAGAACTGTTGCCGGCGAGCTGATCTATTGAACAAAAGCAAAGCAGGCAGATAGAATAAAAAATGCATGATTTAGTAAGTTTAGAGCACCAGCTGTTGTACCCGGAACGGAGTGGTAGCGATCTCATTTTATTTCTGCCTCTGCTTTCTTTTCGCCGGCTCTGGTTATCGGGAAAGCCTGAAAGTTAATCTGATAAACCCTGTCTGAATTACTGTCTGCATTGGCAATAAGGGCAATCTGGTTGCCGGTATCGATTAAAAGCTGTTTTATTTGCTCATAGGCTTTACGGCTCACGCCTGCAGTTACTGTTGCTATATACCGCTCATCGCAAGTGTATCTATCAATAGCTTCCTGGGCAAGGCGCATTGTTTCAAGCTGAAAATTGGCCACTGCGAGGGAGCGGGTATTCTCCCCGGTGGTTATCGCATCACAGGTGTGTCTTAAGAAACCTTCTTTTTCAGTTATCAGTCCGGTCTGTTCCAGCAGCTTTACTGATTTTTTTACCTGTGATAGAGATATCTGAGGGGAAAGCATTGAACCAAGACGCTCTAAATCATTCCGGGTCTTTTTAAAATCGTACATTCCCAGAAGTGACCAGACCGCACTGTGGTACCAACATGAGTAAAGCTCGTAATTCTTAACTGTGTGCTTGCCCAGCTCACTGGATTTCTGAAAATTTGAGAGCTCTTCGTAAAGTAACGATCTTTCTTTCAGTTTCCTTGCCTGATTGAATGCGACAAGTGTCTCAAAATAACGTGTTTCTGCCGGAGTGTGTTTAAGCACTTCCGAAAGTCTGTTGGCGGTTTCCTTTGAGAGGCCTTTGTTGCCTTTTAAGATAGAGGTCAACCAGGATGAGGAGTTGATCTGCATCTTCCGGGCAAACCAGCGGTTTGAGCACTGGACACCCTCTGCTTTCTTTACAGTAATAAAGTCTCGCAGGTAAGTTCTGTAATCGGTGTAAGATGTAATTGGTTTCATATAAAAAATTCATTTTAAGTGAGCAGTTAAATTTAAATCTACCGAAAATTAAGTGAAAAAACAAGAAAATATACTATAATGTTAAAAATATCGCTCTCCATGGTGAGCACTAATGTGGCACACAGAACGTTCTCCGCTTCTGAGGATGGTCCGTTTTGAATTCGTTTCTATAGCTTTGCGGATAAAAAAAGCTTTGACTCATTATATTGTTGCATACAACTCATAATGACTTGAGAATTCCTTATATTTAATTTGAAATAACTAAAGAGTACCTCTAAAAATTCATTTTCCGCTGCGGCCGGCTGCGAATTCTACTGCGCTCTGTTGCACTCAATCGACGAATCACAGCGGATTCGCCTCTCTCGTGCGCCTGGCGCAGCGAATTCTCGCTCGGTCTCGCTTGAAAACTGAATATTTAGAGGTACCCTAAGGGGTACTATAAACAGGTATGTCCATAGATTCATGAACGAATGAATTTCATGCAAAATCGATTTTAAACCTGCAGGGCATACTGTTTTAATTTTATTTTGACATAGAAGGTCACTTTGGTAAGTCCGATTAAGATCAGTTTTACATTTAATATGGGGGGATTATGTTAAAAATTGTGTCTTTCGGTCTTGTGCTGTCTCTATGTCTGACGGCATCAGCACAGGAACTCAATCTAAAGGGATCGGTTAAAAATTCGACCAATCAGCCGGTATCTGGTGCTGTTGTGACTCTTGTGGGCCAGAATTTAAAGGATACAACCGGTTCGGACGGCAGTTTCTCATTCGTCAGGACGGTCGCAGTTTCCCTGCCGGCAATAGTTCCTCCAATGGAACAGATATGTTTTCAAAATGGCATCGTGCAGCTTGCGTTGACCAGGTCTTCATCAGTAAACATTGTTATTCATGATGTTAAGGGTGCGCTGTTGAAATCAGAAGTAATCCCGTCTGTTGGAGCCGGAGTGTATCATCTGGATATTGGAAATGGTATCAAATCATCAAAGCTACTGATAGTAAAAGTTTCAGTCGGTAAACAAGTCAAGGTGTTCTCATATATACCAGTTGGAAGATCCAATAATGTTATAGGCGCTCAAAACATTATGAATACAGGCAGTACAGGTACAAGGCTGGCAAAGGTCACTGAAGGTTTCGATACAGTGAAGGTGACGGCCAGTGGATTTGAAACCAAGAGTGTGGCTATATCTTCATATGATAATCCGATGTTAAATATTGTACTGGATTCAATTAAACAGGGTTTTACAGGCAGTAGCGGATGCGGGAAAGATCTTTCATCGCTGAAATCCGGCACCTACCATATCACCAGTGCAGGTTTGAGCCGTGATTACATCATAGATATTCCCCAAAACTACGACAAGAATCATCCCTATCGTCTGATTTTCGGTATGCACTGTTTTGGAAGCAACATGAATGGTGTAGCAAATGACAAATACTATCAATTGAAACGATTTGCAGACAGTACTAAAACCTACTGTATTTTTGTGGCTCCCAACGGGATAGTCACCAACGGTAACGCGATGTGGAACCAGGGAGAAAAAGACCATCAGTTTTTTGATGATATGCTTAAGCTTTTCAAAGAAAATCTCTGCATTGATACAACCAGGGTCTTCAGCTGTGGATTCAGTTATGGGGCAATGTTTACAAATTCACTCTCACTGAACCATCAGGATCAATTGCGCGCTGTGGCATGCTATGCTCCCGCAAACTGGAATATCTACCTTCCGGAAAATACTCACAAACCTATTGCTTATATGAGCACGACCGGTATTGCGGATAAGAGTTGCAAGTGGATTTTTGATGAGGCCAAGCAGGAGGGCGGAAAATATTGCGTCCTGACTCGTGCAGAAGACAATGGCTGTGAAATACCTGCAACAATAACCACTGCCACTGCCGGCAGCAAATCGCATACGATGCTTGAATTTCAAGGATGCAAAGAAGGCTATCCGGTGGTGTTTTTCTCATTTGATGGTGAGCATCAGGCTGGCCCCATGGATGGAATACCCGGTGATGACTCCAGAAGAAGCTGGATTCCTGTGGAAACCTGGAAATTCTTTATGCGGTTCTGAGTTTCTGTCTGCTATTGCATGGGAAATTCTGTTTCCCATGCAATTCAATTTTTCACCACCCAGAGATGATAACAGAGCTGAATCTTACCTTTCCGTCCTTGGTTTTAACGCAGAACGTTTAACCCTGAACGGGAAACGGTCAAATTCTTCTTGAATTGTCAACTACAACAGAAACTTCTGGCCCAGACTGCCGCATTCTTCTCTATAAACGGGAACTTTTTTCTTCAACACTGGAATTCCTTTCTGCGCACTTTTGACCATCTCGATCATAAGTCTGGCTGTGCTTTCCAGATCATGCAGTGAAACATACTCCGGCTCAGTAGTGCCTTTTGAAAAATTCCGGTTGTGGTAGTTTCCCAGAGGCACGCTCAGTGCTCCGCAGGTATATCCGAAATCTGAGAACACCGATGCCTCACATTGTCCTCCGTCCATGAGCTTTCTCTGGAAGGAGAACTCTTTATCTTCGGCATGGATCGCCTTTGCGGTGGAAACCATAAATGCGGTAATTTCAGGTGAAAAGATGGTTCTTGAGTCTCCTACTCTGATTACTGTTCCATCACCGATTTTCGCCACAGGAAGCTCTCTACTTGTCTCAACAGAGACAGGAATTGCACGACGCGGAAGATTTTTATGACTGCAGATGTATTTTGCGCCATGGAGCCCGGCCTCTTCGGCTACTGTAAAAACGGCTCCCAATGGCAGTGTTTTTTTGTTTAAATTCCAGAAGTGTTCTATGGTGGTCAAAATAAGAGCGCACCCTGCCAGGTCATCACAGCTTCGGGAAAACAGGGTTTCCCCTTCTACCCGCGATGCATCAAAATCCCACATTCCGATGTTTCCGGCCTCAGCATGGCCTTCAATTTTCAATAATGCTCTTCTGGCCCGCTCCCCGGTGGCTTTGCTCCAGCTTATTGCTTTTGCTGATACGGGGCCCTCAGGAGTGAAAATTTTAATCGGCGCCGCCTTGAACTCATCTGGATCCCACCCTCCATAAAAGAGGGCAGCCGCGGCTCCATTGACCGGGGCTTTTTCCAGAATGAACCCGGGGTGATCCATATGGGCCACAAAATAAAGAGGTCTGGGGATTTCGGGGGAGTGCGGGACAATAAGGTTTCCGAAGTCATCAATATGGAATGGAATCTTTCTCTTTTTGCAAAACCCGCTTATGTATCTTTGCACCTCCTGTTCCCTGAACGGGGCACAGGGAAAGGATAAGATTTCTTTGGCTAATTCCAGTATTCTGTTTTGTAGCTTTGTTGTTTTCATACAGGTAATTTTTTCGTTTGCGGGTATTATAATTTAGTTTAAGCGCCTTGCCGGGAATTTTCGGTGTGCGGGTTTTATATCGTTTGATATGTTTCTTAAGGACCGGCTTGGAGAAAGCTCTGCATGGTGCTCACTGCAGTTTGTCATAAGTTAATAATTAAACCTGAATATACAGGTGAACAAATCTGATATTCAAGAACAACGAATATCAAATTTCGGCAATAAATTGACGCATGCAATACACTTTCTTTCACTTGGATATCCAGGAATCGATATTTTGCATTCAATTCCGTTTCCCTCTTCAAAACACTCTCAAAGAAGGGTACAAGATGAACGGCACTAAAAAGATATCACCGGACAAAACAGAAAAACTGCTGAGCATTCTAAAAACTCGTTTTGAAAAAAACATGTCCCGCCATAAAGGCCTCGATTGGGCAGCTTTAGAGGAAAAACTCAAAAGGAACCCGTCAAAACTCTGGTCACCAAGTGAAATGGAAAGGACCGGCGGTGAACCTGATATCATCGAGTTTGATAAAAGGACAGATGAGTATATCTACGTCGATTGTTCAACACAAACTCCTGTGGGCCGTAGAAACACCTGTTATGATCGTGAGGGTTTGGAATCCAGAAAAACTCATAAACCGGAAAACAATGCCATTGACATGGCCGAATCGATGGGAATTGAGATCTTAACAGAAAATCAATACAGGAATTTACAAAGACTGGAAAATTTTGACACAAAGACATCAAGCTGGCTCAAGACTTCTTCTGAGATCAGAAATCTCGGAGGGGCGATTTTTGGTGACCGCAGGTATGATCATGTTTTTATTTACCATAACAGTGCATCTTCGTATTATGCTGTCAGGGGGTTTCGGGGTGTGCTGAGGGTGTAATGTTAAAGGGTACATCTAAAAATTCACTATGAATCAGTTTTATATTTCGGAATTCCTTTTCTTTTTCCCTGAATCAAAATATGATTAGAGAGTTCCTGCACAGGGTCAGGTTTGTTATTTGCGGTTATCTGAAATATTGGCCGCTAAAATGGTGGTGATGAGCTGAAATGGGAAAATCAAAAAAACAAACAGTTCAGAAAAGCAGAACGGCCTGGCTATTTTTGCCTGGGCAGTATCTCTCTGCCAAAGATTTCCAAACCAGGCTTTTGATCTCATCTGTTCTGACTTTACCGGTGCTCATTTTGAGTCCTGCAGTTTCAGAGCTGATAGACCTGAGGATTTCCTTTGATGGTTCTCAGAGGGTTCTTTTTTTCTTTTCAACTGCACTTTATGCTCTTTGTGTACCTGGGTTTCTAAATGGTGCACTTGGTGAGCTTAGAGCAAAAAAGCCTGGAACTACAACGCTGAGTTTTCTGGCGGTTTCGACCCTTTTTGTCTTCAGTGCTGTTATATCTTTTATCAATCCAGTCAGAACCCTCTTCTGGGAGATGGCTCTTCTTATAAATATCATGTTTGTCGGTGACCGCATAACCGACCCCCTTTCTTTGACATCCGGCAGAAAAGATTTTGCTTCACCGTTGTACAGATTCGCAAACAGAGCGGCGCTGTGGTTTACCCTGATCACAATTATCTCTGCGGCGCTCACTTTTTGTGTGTGGTACCTGCTTCTGAGGAAAAACCTGGTTTTTGCTCTCCAGCGGGCTGTGACTGTACTTGTTATCGCATCACCGCAGGCGTTGAGCCTTTCTGTGCCGCTTGTGATGGCAATATGTACTGCGAAGCTTGCCTCGCATGGAATAATGGTGAAGCGCAGAAAGGCGCTTGAGCGTGCGGGAAAACTTGGCGCGGTGGTGTTCTCAAAAACCGGAGTTTTAACAGAGGGCAGGTATGGAGTGGTTGATATAGAGGTCTTTAACCCTCGTATCAGCCGTGATGACCTCATCAAGTATGCGGCAAGTGTTGAGTCCCATTCGACACATCCTGTAGCTCGTGGTGTAGTAGATTTTGCCAGGGATCTTTTTCCGGTGACCGATTATCGCACAATCACCGGCAAGGGAGCAATGGCGCATGTTGAAAATCGCAGGGTAAAGGTCGTTACATCGGCATATCTTTCAGAGCACAAAATCCGTTTCGACTCAAACCGGCTCTCAAAAATGAGAGAGGGCGGAAAAACCGTGCTTTATGTTCTCTTTGAAAATGATATCTACGGAGCAATCATTCTCTCTGATATCATAAGGGCACAATCCAGACAGGCGGTAGGTGAGCTTAAGAGCATGGGGATAAAAACAGTCGCCATCACCAATGATAACAGGGCGGTTGCAGAATCTGTCGCCGGTGAACTTCATCTGGACAGTTTCTTTGCTTCTGTGCCTCCCGGGGAAAAGGGGGCAAAAGTCAAGGAGGTCCAGTATGGGGGAGTGCTTACGGCGGTTGTGGGGCATGCTCCGGATGATTGCGGCGCGCTGGCTCAGGCTGATCTGAGTTGTGCTTCAGGTACCGGCAATCCTGAGATCTCCGGGGATGTTGATGTCGTGTTTACAAACAGCAACCCTGTGGATATTATCACACTGATAAAGTATTCTATTTCATCCCGCAAAAAGATTAACGGCAACCTTTCTGGAGCTTTAACTTATAATGCGATCGCTATTTTGCTGGCTTCAGGGGCTCTTCCCTGGGGAGTGTATCTTAACCCTGTGGCCGCAGCGCTTCTGATGGTGCTCAGTACGCTATGGATTGTTATCAATTCCCGCAGACTATATATAGAATAGGTTCAGAGGTTCATTCCTGGCGAACGCTGAACGTTGAACGCCGAACGCTGAACGCTGCAAATGCTTATGGCTGGCCTTCTGTTATAGCACTGTTTCTAAGTATCTGCGCAATCTTCTGTGATGTGCTGCCGTCACCATATGGGTTCTGTGCCCGGGCCATCGCTTCGTAAGCAGACCGGCTGTTTAAAAGTGCCGATACTTCATTAACAATTTTTGTACGTGAAGTACCAACCAGTTTTGCACATCCGGCAATCAATCCTTCAGGCCTCTCGGTTACATCCCTGAGAACCAGTACCGGCTTACCCAGTGCAGGTGCTTCCTCCTGGATTCCACCAGAGTCGGTCAAAACAAGATACGATTTACTCATAAGCCAGATAAGGCGCGGGTAATCAAGCGGCTCCAGCAGGTGAATATTTGAAATCGAACCCAACAGCTTATATACCTGGTCACGAACAGAGGGATTGGGGTGAACCGGATAAACCAGCTCTATATCCTTATTTTGTTCAGCGATGTCGGCAAATGCCCCGCATATCTCTCTAAACGGCTCGCCAAAACTCTCTCTTCGATGACACGTAATAAGCAGGATTTTGCCATTAAATTGTACACCCGGGAACTCCCGTTCATACGACAGATTTTTATCTCTGATAATTTTAAGCCCGTCATAGAGCGCATCAACCACCGTATTTCCAGTGTTCCAGATTCGTTCATTTATCCCCTCGGCATGAAGATTGGAAACTGCTTTTTCTGTATGGGCAAAACAGTAATCAGCCATTCTGTCAATGAGTGCTCTGTTAATCTCTTCCGGAAATGGTGAATACTTGTTGTCACTTCTAAGACCAGCTTCAAGATGAACAATTTTTACTTTTGCGTAATAGGCCGAAAGTGCTCCTGCAAAAGCAGTAGTGGTGTCTCCCTGAACGATCACGACATCAGGCTTTGAGTCGGCAAGAACATTCTTAAGCAGTCTGAGAGATGCTTCCGTAATATCAAAGAGATCCTGATGAGGTTGCATTATATTGCAGTCGTAATCGGGCTTTATATTAAAAAAATCAAGTACTTGATCAAGCAGGTGACGGTGCTGACCTGTAACGCATACGTTTACATGAAAAAAGCTGTCTCTCTTAAGCTCCTTTATGAGGGGAGCCATTTTTATTGCTTCAGGACGTGTTCCGAAAATAAAAAGGACCTTCACGATTGTCTGCCCCGGTCCACTTTTTCAGAAATTTTATTCGGTTTGATAATGAGGGCCAGCGATGAAAAAATTGTACGTATAACCTTCATTTTCGAAACGCCGCCCTTCAGATCATATCTTAATATCAATGGTACTTCAGAAAATGTGAGTTTAAATCTGCTTAACTTGAGTAAAATCTCAGCCATACATTGAAAACCCGCCTGCTCTACAAAGGATTTTCCCAATGTAGCAAACGCAGTTTGTATTACTTCTGCCCTGTAGGCACGGTAACCGCATGTGTAGTCCCTTACGCCCTTTACCGGATGGAATATCTTGAACATCATGGCTGCGCCAATACTGAGTATCTGCCGTATGAGAGGGACACCTACTACTTTTGCACCTTTTCTGTACCGTGATGCAATAACAACATCTGCACAGTTTGTAACTTTACTTACCATCTCAGGAATGAGAGCCGGCGGATGAGTCCCATCGGCATCCATCGTGATTATTATATCATCTGCCTCAGCCAGCGTTGCTGCCAGTTGGAGTCCATCACGAATTGTCGCACCCAGATTCATATTGACAGAATGAGACTGGAGCCGGACAGGAAGCGTTGATGCATATGTGCCGATTACCTCGCGGGTTCGGTCTGCACTGCCGTCATCGATAATGACAATCTCATATTTCAGATTCGAATCCCTGCACACGTTGCCAAGATCTTCTATCAAGCTGCCGATCGCAGCTTCTTCATTGTACGCAGGGAGGACTATATAAACAAAGCCTGACATCTATTTCTTTCTTATAAAACGGTACACCCTGGCATCGCGGCCCTCAAAGGCCAGCTCTGCATTCTCAGGAGTAGATTGTAGCATAAATGATCTATTCTGAACACTGAAATCTCGATCCAGAACCTGCGAATAGTCAATGTCCAGAACGTATGAGGTATCAGATGTGTCTGGAAGAGCATCCAGATTGCTCCGTATCTGGTAATCACACGGGAGATAGTAAAAAATCGGATGAAAGTAAAATATGGTTACATAACCGATAGAATGATCTTTTATGTAGTTGAACGCTTCACAGTATGGAATATGTGCAAGCCTGTAGTTTTCCCGGGCTTCTCCTGTCAAATTTTTAATTTTCGGTAGCGTTATTCTTGATACTATAAGAAGTGAAAACAAAACATTGACAAATAATACCGCATTTACAAGATGCTTGAGAACGGGCTTTTCAGCAAGACGTTCAGTAGCCTTTGCAATGATTGGACTGATCAGCATTAAAGCGGCCATGTAGTAACGGGCTTCAGGAAGTACAACAAAGTAGATAAGAAATGATGAGAGTCCGGCAGCGGCAGGGATAAAGATCGGAACACTCCTGCCGGCCAGAAAAATAAATGGCAGGAAGGAGAGCATTATAGTCCCTATGGAGTCACCGATCTGAAAACTTTCAGGATTCATTGTCAGGTCCCATGGAAATCGTGCAGCCTGAATCAGGTTCCTGGTGTAATCGCCATATCGCGATGTACAATATTCGTAAAAGGAGTGTACCTCACCAATGGAATATGGTACAACATTGACAAAGAACGAGTGAATACCGAACTTTTCAATCCAGAACAGCGGAGGTGGAAAAACAGGACAGCCTGTATAAAGAAATGTTCGTACAATCCATGGTGAGGCAAAAAGCACGGTAAAGGTTGAGAGCAGAAGTCCGGTCCTCAGGGCTTGAGAGGCTTTCTCTCTTTTCAGTAAAACCAGTACCAGCAAGACAATGATTGAGAAGGTATAAAGGACATTGGTTGGCTTGGTACCGCAACCGGTACCAAGCAGTAAAGAACTGAGCAGTAGATACGAAATGTCTCTCTTTCTTAAAAAAAGAGAGACAAGTAATACCGGAACAATGACAAACAGAGAAGACAGTTCATCGACAAATGCTGTCGGTGCCCCCCGGAATATCAGCGGATTTACTGCAACCAGTGCAGCTGCAAGAAGTGCTGTTTCTCTCTTCATGTAAAGACGAGAAATGGAATAGACTGCTGCTGTGCACAAAACGAATGCAAACCAGGAGATCAGCTTCGGCCCTGATTCTGCGCTGAAGACGCTTGCAAGAAGAAACAGCAGATGTGCATTGCCCGCCTGGTAAGAGATCGCGAATGGCAGAGGAACAATGCCACCGTTGCGAAGCCACTCTTTAGGCATAGAGAGATGGTTATGCACCTCATCATTGCGGATCCCTCCACTTACCGGTGAGAAGGAGGATAAAAACGTAAGTATTAGAATTACGAAGATTGCACCGGCAAGGAGCTTTTCAAAAAGCGTAGCATTCCTGATCAGCATCGGTAAATTTATACGCGGCTTTATCCGGAGTATGATAACCGGGAGAAAAAGCGCGGGCAGCACTGAAACTGCTGTCAGGAAACCGGTATTGAAAAGATGCAGATGACCTGCAAGAAATAGAAAAAAACACCAGAAACTCAGACCAGAGGAGACTGCAAGAATCAGCCTCATTAAACCTTCAGTACGAATTTTCAATACCCTAAGGATCAGAAACCCTATGGTAAAAGAACTGCAGATAACGATTATTAATCCAGCCATT